>ERZ773074.717-NODE-717-length-13709-cov-25.251648_pt1 | contig 13709 bp, 8 predicted proteins | sample MGYA00580615_ERZ773074 | MGnify/ENA primary metagenome ERZ773074 (study PRJEB29015, sample SAMEA2738126) | human oral metagenome | biome: human oral; feature: human-associated habitat; material: saliva | place: China | collected 2160 ...
TTACGATAGCATTGGCACCAACACCGAAGTAACCATAGTTATCGGTATCAATCTTACCCAACTCCTTGAAGTAACGGAATGGACGATACCAGTCGCGACGATAAGAAGCATCGAAGTAAACAGTTTCTTTCCAACCTAACTGTGCTGTGAAGAGGTATGAGCGGTCCCAGTTTGAACTCTTTGAAGTGCTTGTTACGCCATAGCCACCTGCGCTGGTCTCGAAGTAGTTAACCATTGTTGGGAGCTTACGCATAAGACGGTCGTAGTAAGTTGCTACGGCGTCTGTACCCTTCGTCTCGCCCTTGATGGTATGACCTACATAACCTGCTGTTGCTGATACTGAGTAGTCACCGAAGGTCTTGTTATATGACAAGAGGTAGTCGGTATAGAACTCTGTTGTCTTCTCGTCTGAATCCCAAAGACGACCGTAGTCTTCCATTGATGCAGGGAGGAAGGTGGTAGCAAAGCGAGTTGCATGATTCTTGAAACGAATCTGGCTGTAGTTGACACGTGCCTGGAAGGTCAAACCATCATAGATGTCAACATTTGCTTGCAAGGTACCGAAGAGGCGGCTCTCCTTCTGCTGACTGTTACCCATGTTGATCAGCCAGTATGGGTTGTTGTTAGGATGAGAGAGATATGCCCACTCCTGCTGTGGACCAGTCAGAGTTGTGCGCTGACCAGCTGCCCAAGCGAAGTTTGAGCCATTGAGCTTGTAATATGAACCTGGATTTGACAACCACTTACCCTCATCGTTCATGTAATGGTCACGATAGTAATCCATGTCGATGTTCTGAGGTGAGGTATAGAGATGGTAGAGAGGGTTACCTACCGTACCACCACCAGGACGATTCTTTGTCTTTGACTCAGTATAGTTCATCGATGCATCAATATGCAAACGCTTGAAGAAGTTATAAGTCTGACGGAAGCTGATAGAGTTACGGTTGTATGAGTTGTTACGCATCATACCTGTTGCATGGCTGTTTGCCACTGACACGTAGGTACGTGCTATCTCTGTACCACCAGAAAGTGAGATTGAGTTATTTGTTGTAACACCCGTACGGAAGAAGTTGTCTACATCGTTACCTGCATGGTTGCGGAGATAAACATTATGACGACGTGCCATGATTGGATTGCCACTTGCGTCTGTACCAATCTGCTCCTCTGGATAACCTACCCAACGCTCGTCCAATGGAGTGCGTACTACGAGGTCGTTGTCTGCACGGTCTGTGAGCTTACCACCCCAGTTGTTCAATGACAACGAACCTGTTGCTTGGTCGTAGGCAGCACCGTAGGTCTTCTGAATCTTTGGACTCAATAGTGGTGAGTCGAAAGTGATGTTTGAGGTTACGTTGATGTCAACCTTACCTTCACGACCACGCTTGGTGGTAATCATCACAACACCATTGGCAGCACGTGAACCGTAAAGCGCAGCAGCGTTAGCACCCTTGAGGACATTGATTGACTCGATATCGTCTGGGTTGATCAATGACAATGGGTCAGAACCCTCAGAAGTTCCTGTTGAACCGAAACCCTCTGCGCCCATACCCTGCTGACCACGAATACCATTACTCATTGGTACACCGTCAACAACGATGAGTGGAGAACTGTTACCGAGGATAGAGCGGTTACCACGAAGAACGATCTTTGAAGCACCACCAGCACCACCAGCACTTGGCGTAATAGTGATACCAGCTACCTTACCTTCGAGTGAGTTAGCAGCATTAGGATCCTGCACCTTCATGAGGTCCTCTGCCTTCACCTGCTGCGTTGCATAGGTAAGAGATTTCTCCTTACGCATAATACCCATGGCGGTAACAACTACCTCGTTCATGGTGTTTGCCTCTTCCTTCAATGTTACGTCGATCGTACCCTTACCACCAACAGGGATGGTCTGTGCTGCATAACCGATGTAAGAGAAGACGAGCTTCGCGTTTGCAGTGGTATTGAGGGTATAGTTACCATCAATATCCGTTACTGTGCCATTAGTGGTACCCTCAACGAGGACGGTAGCACCAATGAGCGGTTCGCCGGTTGAGTCAACGACACGACCGGTCACTTTGTGATTACCATTCTGCTGTACTGCCTGTACTGCAGTGCTGGTGTTTGTACCTGCGTAGACACCTGTTGGTGCCAATGCTAATGATAGAGCAAAGGCAGCCGAGAAGTACAGATGCTTCTGCTTTGATTCTTTAAAGATTCTCATCAGGTTTAGGTTTTAAACTTTTATTTATTACTTTCCTAATTTTTTCTTGTTAATTGGGTCGATGTCAGTAGTCTGCTGCGGTCTCGTCTTTCGTTCTCTTAGAAGTCCTCAACGGCTTACTCCGCTACATCAGAAGTTCTTGTTCGCTTGTTCCTATCTTATATAAGAGGTCCTTGTTTGCTTACTCCGATTATACCTTTCCTTCGCTTTCGAATGAGTAGTACTCTTTACTTACTCTTTCTCTCTATTTGAAGTTTTCATCTGCTCACCCCCTATATATATAATAAGGTGTAACCGATTTAGGTTTTCTTGTTCACATCCTTTAGCTTTCTTCGAGCAATAACTGTCTAACTCACTGGGCCTACCTCCTTTACCCTCGTCTTCCTAACGCCCTTATAAGCAGTCAATTATACCTCCTCTCAGTGCTCGAACTATTAGATTGGTCTAATGACACCTATCTTTCAAACAACTTAAATACTTATAATACTTACATAAAATTTAATATTTAACATATATAAACATAGAGTGAGCGGGTAGACAAGTAGACAAGTTGCTTGTATCAAAGACAAAGTAACATAGTAAGTGGACGAGTGAACAAGTGGACGAGTGAACGAGTTGCTTGTAATAAAGAAGGAATTTGTTCTCATGTTACCATGTCTACTTCACAAGCAACTCGTTCACTTGTCTACCTGAAAAGAAATTCGAAAACAGAATTTACATTTTGACTCTCACTAAGGGGGGGCAGATTAAGCTAAGTGGGCTTTCTAAGATCTCAGCTGACTTAGTCATTTTTTTCCATCAGTGACTAAGTTAAGTGACTAAGATAATACACTTATATACTTCTGATTCCTACTATTGGGTTTATCAGGTATTGTCATCTCAAGAAATCCACCTTTTATCAATGGGTCAATATAGCGACTTTTAGCATTGTTACGATGTTTTAGTCCCAAATGGGTTATAATTTCAGTAAGACTTTTAGGCTGTTGACATAAGGCAATAACCTCATTCATTACCTCTGCCGACTTAGTCACAGACTTAGTCACTTTTTCTCCATCAGTGACTAAGTTAAGTGACAAAGATGGCTGTATTGTCACCTCGAAAGCAGTTACTTTACCGACATTGAAGATAGGGTCTGGATTTCCATTCTCCCTTAGCATATTTTTTACACGCTGAATACCACGGTTAAACATATTAACATACTTCATACCACGCATAGCCTCTGCAATAAACGGTACCTCTATGCCTAACGATTTCTGCTATATAAAACCTCTGTGTTCTCTCCCTCTCTGTGTGACCTTTCTTCAAAGTTCTAATCTCAAAAGGTATCACTCCCAATTGCGGAAGACCAAAAAAGGAAGACAGAGTAAAAACAAGACAGGATAAAAGGGAAGACAGAGTAACAAAAGAACAAAAACAAATCGGTTATTATTACCTCTTACTGCTTTAAGACAGCAAGAAATCATAAAGACCGATTCGTATTTATATAATCCGAACGTTAAGGGGAAGACAGAGTAACAAAAGAACAAAAGCAAATCGGTCATTACAACCTCTTGCTGCCTTAAGACAGTAAAAAATCATAATGACCGATTCTTATTTATATAATCCGAACGTTATCGGATAAAGAAATTAATAATCCTGTACCAAACGGCTCGCACAACCCTGATTTGGATCTGTTCCTTCTTTGAAGGAAATTCCAACCGCTAAAGGTGTAATTTTAACATGAAGAATATTATTTCCACTACGTGAGGAAGTTGCATAATTACCATGTCTACCCCATTGTTTTAACACGTTTTGACCACTCGGTCTCCAAGCTGTGAGTGGGATAAATACAGCACCACTATTTCTAATCTTTGCAAATGTTGTTTCGTTTACATCTGCTTTAGACCAATAACCAAAGTCATTAAAACTTGTAAACAATGCCCTAGCCTCTGAAATTGGCATATCATCAGGGAAGATAAGACAACCACGTAACCATACAGGGTCAGCGCGCTCCGATGTTGCTTTAATATGACATCTTGCCCATTTAGATTTTTTTCCGTTTTCAGTCCAAACACGTGCAGTGTTAGGAAGACTAGAGTCAAGGATTCTTTCAGGCATAAGATACTGCCACTCGTCTGATGTCATAACACGTGTATCTTGGCCTCCAACTCTCAACATGTGACCATAATCTTGCTGCTTTACTACTTGATCACTTGTGGCAGAAAAACTATTATTGAGCAATGTTGGATTGTTGAGAGTTCCCCATGACGGCAAGTCGAAAATTCGATACTTTTCAGGAGAAACATATTTTTGATTCCCCACCTGTATCATGTCAATATAGGTATCTCCATCTTTTCTGGAAGTTTTTTGAATTGCCATCTCCCACTGCTCTGGTGCTAATTGATAGTAACCTCGCTGTACTGTGCGAGTTCCCTTAATCTTAAGTGGAACAGAATTCTTCCATCTTACGAGCTTGTTAGCTGCAAGGGTCTTGGCATTCATCTCGTTTGTATAGGTAGCTATAGGCATTACATACTGCATATTACCATTGGTAATAGCTACATATTTTCCATTACCAACAGAGAACTTCGCCTTATGACCTTTATAATAAACAAATGACTTGCTTGCATCATAGTTGCGTGTCTCTGGTGTAGAGGTAACCACACTCGAATATGAACCAGCGTAATAGCCATCGAAAGATGGAGCAACACTACCTGGAACGAAAGTTACATAGAAATCGGTTTTACCATTAAAGAAGATGTTTGTTTCTGGGTCAATCTCTGTACCAATTTCTGAAACACCTGTTACATCACCAGTGCTCAAGTCTACATTAGCTGAAGCGTAAACACCTTTACCACGAAGACCAACCTTTGTAAGTGGTGTATTGTCGGCTGCAGTAATAGCAAAGTGAGCCACAGCAAATAAGTTCTTCAATTTAATACTTCCAATGGTAACTGCCTTTCCGTTAGAAGTAGCAACAACCTTGCCTGTAGCCATTAAAACACAGTTATTCTTTAAATCAGCAAGATTACCCGTCTGCTTAGAGAGGTCGATATTAATGCTACCCGCAGAGAGTTCACTTGCGCTAATTGTTCTGTCGGCACTACCATCGGTTGTTTTACCTATATAGAAAAAGCGGTAAGTGCTATTTTCTGTTATGCTGCTTGCCGGAACCTGACCTTCAAACTCAGCACTGAAACCGTCATGCTTTGTAGACTTCAATGCGAGTGTATGAACAGTTTTCTGACCAGCATTGGTTATAACGAGCATCAATTGGTCTCTACTTTCCCACTTCCATTGACTTTTAGAACTTTCAGTCAGTTCAGCTCTTGTCGCTGGTGCTTCATCTTCTGTACCAGCTGAAACGGTGAGTGTTAACATTTGCTCCTTTGCCTCTGGAGACACTATGTCATCAGAAGAACAAGAAGCAGTAAAGATTGATATTGCCATGCAAATAAGTGGCAAAAGAATTTTCGTTTTCATTCTTTATTCCTTTAATACGTTTTAAAAATACCTTTGATTAATTCATTTTACTACAATCGTTGCACCTACTTATAGATGTACTTAGTTGTCATCTACAAGCAATGCATAATGCTAACATTTAATCATCTTGATGCGTATTCCAAGGGTCACCTGGTTCGCCACTGACATCCTCACTTTCAGTCTCACCAGTCACACCGCTACCACAAATCATAGACTCAGTTTCTAAACTGAGGACCTCACACGATGGCTTCTGATAAGCACATTTCGCACCAGTCGCAATAAGCTCTAATGTCTTTAATTCATTACTTTTCATAACTTAATATCGTTTTTTTGTTTCGTCTAAAAATAGTTGTTACTTGTCTTAAATCTACTAATTTCGTAATAACAATCTACCGCTAATTAATTTCGGGGTGCAAAGGTAAGGCTTTATTTTGATATTAACAAATATTTATGCAATAAAGTTGTGTAAGACTATTAATATCTCTTCATTATTGATAGATATCAATTGTAGGAACTAAGCTGAACCTAACTCTGCGTTTACCCTTGCTAAATTGGTGGGGAACAATGGCGCATTTGTAGCAGAAACTGTCGCAAGGTAATTCGATGAAGATTAAGATTACTATTGCTACTATCGCCTTTCGTGGCTTATAACTGATTTATTAATATAGAGTTACAACGGCTATTAAATGTGCAATCTCCCTAAAAATAGAATATAAAAAGCAACTAAGAGCGAAAGAAAAAGCCCTCACAACCACTTTTCTTCGTTGCCTTCATTGCCCTTGACAGCTAAACAGGACTGGCTCGGCAAAGCCTTGAAAATCATACAGAAAACGCCCACGGATAAGAAAGAATATCGTTTACGCATATTAAAAAGTTGTAATTATTCTATTGTTTTATTTATCTTTTTTCGTACCTTTGCAGGCGGTTTTGCTATTTTTAGCATGCTTAGAAATCAAGGAGTGACCCTAAAGCGGATGGGTCAGAAAGGATAAAAGGTAGTTAAGCAACAAGTGGTTGCGCTTACTATAAATGTACGATTAAATTTTAATACGATATTATTATGTTTCATAAAAACGAAGACGCTCAGATGTGTGGAGTATCAGCAAACCGAAGTAAGAAGTATGTTACACCGTGTATAAGCATCATTGCTGTTGAGACAGCAACTTTATTAGCGGGTTCTGGACCAGATGCAAGTATTGAGGATATTAACTATGGCAGAGAGTTGACGGATGACATAGACGATCAATAACCCTCATGCAGCACACAAGAATGTACGCTGACAGGTGATTTTAATAACGAGTAAGACTATTATAACAATACTTAGAAAGAGATAAACAATGTCCATAAAAGTTTTTTCAATGGCTATCTTGGCCTCATTGCTATGCCTATCGTGTAGCGAAACAAACGTAGACTACGATTCAAACACAGGTACTACTTCTTCTACGGGAGCTGTAAAGACATACGACGTAGACATAGAAGCGAGCACTGACAACCCCGAAAACCAAGCGCAGACAAGGGCTAATATGCCTTTCAAGGTTAGCGAGGAGAATATTAGTGGGAAGACTGTGTTATATCCAAAACTGAATATTACACAGCAGACAATGCCTTCTGTGGTCGTACTTTATAACAAGGATGGTGGCAAAAAAGAAGTTGTCGAGGCAAACTGGACGGTCAAAAAAGAAGGTTCCGTCGTGAAGTTCCATCTTAACCAATTGTCTACTACGAGCAATCTGGCAAGTGGCGATTGGTATATCATGGCCTTTATGGGCGGTGGAGAGAAGAAAGGTGACGACTTAGAAGTGAACACCGAGACTACTATCAATGTGATAGAAAAGGGTAAGGAGTTCACAACTTCGTGTCCTTTCGCAACTACTTGGCGTCATATCGTTAAGCAAGGAAGTAAGTTGAAGCTCAAAGATGAGAGCAAGAAGATGGTCTTCAAGCCACAAGGAGTATTCCTCGTTCTGTCGTTGGAGAACCGTGTAGGACTCGACACAAAGATTAATCGTGAGTTGACATTAGAGAGTAATGCGTTCTGCTCATCGGGTTCATATAAGTTCAACATCGACAATAATATTTCTGACGATGCCGACTTGGCATCTTCTTATTGGCAGGCAAACAGCGCGAATGCTATCAGCCGCAGCTCAAGCATTTACAAGAAGTATAACGCAAAGCATTATACAACGAATATCAAGCTAAACTATGAGTCAGCTAAAGATGATGGTTCACTTCGTCAAGGACAAAGCGATCTCAACAATTACATCTATTTTAATAGTTATAAGGGTGCTTCGCAAGCCGCTTCAAACACAAAGACTAACCGTGGTTTCCTCCTCTGCTTGATGCCTGTAGACTATAAGAAGACAAGTAATTATGGTGGTATTGTCAATGAGACCTTGCTTTTCGGTAAGGTAGACGTGACCGACCCAACCCGAACAAACTTCACCTACGATAAGTCAGTGTACACTACCAATCCTAATACTTGGAAGCCTTTCATGGGCAACCGCTATCTCTTAGCCAGTTTCAGCGACGAACTCAAGAAAGGTTCCAGCTATGATGTGACACTAAGAATAGTACGCCCAACCTTGCCTATCGAGCGTTTGTGGGCTTATAGACAAGCTGATGGACATCCTAATGGACATCCTAATGGATATTCTATGGAGAGCCTACCAAGATGGAACTCAGAGAGCATTGCTGAGGGAACTATGAGCAGAGGTAATTATCCTAATTTGGATAGTCACCTATATAGACTGCCTAAGTATTCAGAGTTTACGGCTATCTTTAATAACCCTAAGTTACAGTTAGAAAATAACAAGCCCTTAGGTGGTGTATCACCTTTTAATGCAGGGGCAGGCTATGGACTGAGCTTAACAACAGGTTCACATCGTGACTTTGTTGATTTGAATGGAGTACAGAGGAAATTTGACAACTGGTTTTGTTCTGTGCACGGAAGTAATGTCATGTATGGCATTATGTACATGAAACCTGTTGATAACAGAGACAATAACCCTACAAACAATTATAAAGTAGCCGTCAGAATGACGTTCCCAAGTGCTAATGCAACATCGGGTAACGTAAAGGTAGAGACCTATTATTTAGGTCCAAACTATAACTTATCTTTTAACGTAGCAGGTTATTACATGTGCCACGAAGAGTTTTGGAAGAGATTAAACCAGGAAGATATCATCGTTAGAACATTCAAATTAGACTTTTATTGGCTGAACGATAAGGATGATATTAAGCCAAACGAGCCAGTATACCTCTGTACAAAAATTAGCCTTGATGGCGTTGCACAGGGCCCTTATACAGGTAGTGTGCCGTCAAGTGCCTACTTCCTCCCTTGGCTAAAAAGTCCTGCTTGGTAATAGTAAGGCTTTCTAACCATACAAAGAGCGGCTCAATGAGTCGCTCTTTTGTTTATCACACGCCCTCTTTCTCGCCCTCCCCTATCCCCGTATCTCCCTCCGAAAGTGTTACTAAATATCCTCCCCTCTGTTACTAAAAGCCATGCTTGTGTTACTAAAAGCCATGCTTGTCTCCCTGTTACTCTGTCTTCCTCATACCCTGTCATACCCTTATCCCCTGTTACTCATAGAACTTGTTCATCTGTTACCCTGTCTTTTATAACAATTAACTTGTCCACCTGTCTACTCGTCAACCTATCAACTTACTCCCTTACCCTGTCTCCCTCATACCCTGTCATACCCTTATCCCCTGTTACTCATAGAACTTGTTCATCTGTTACCCTGTCTTTTATAACAATTAACTTGTCCACCTGTCTACTCGTCAACCTATCAACTTACTCCCTTACCCTGTCTCCCTCATACCCTGTCATACCCTTATCCCCTGTTACTCATAGAACTTGTTCATCTGTTACCCTGTCTTTTATAACAATTAACTTGTCCACCTGTCTACTCGTCAACCTATCAACTTACTCCCTTACCCTGTCTTCCTCATACCCTGTCATACCCTTATCCCCTGTTACTCATAGAACTTGTTCATCTGTTACCTTGTCTTTTATTGCCCCACGTGTGTTCCCCTGTCTCCTCGTCGACCTGTCCTCCGCCCTACAGTCTACTATATGTTCACATTATTTCATTATGTCATTCTATCTAAACATGTCATTCTGTCATTATGTCTAAAACCGTTCACCCCGTCTAAACATGTCATTATGTCATTATGTCTAAAACCGTTCATTCTGTCTAAACAAGTCTCCTGTCTAAGTATCATCACTCTGTATAGTTTTGTTAAATATATACCAAAGTTTATTATTTTAACTAAACGTCCCATCCAGTTTAATAAATTTATCGTACCTTTGTAGTCCTCACAGCTAAATAATATCGCTATTTAAAGGATAATTAAAACATATTCCTTATTATTATAACGTATTCAGATGGCAGGCTACAAGAGCTATACACTATAGGAAATCAATAACAAAACAATACAATTAAATTACTCAGTAAAATGAAAAAGATTTATGTAAAACCATGCAGCGTGTGTATGAGCATGGCTGTAGAGAATGCTATGTTGGCAGGAAGCCCAGGTGCATCTAATGAAAACTATAACATTCATGGTGAGCGTGAGATTAACAACTCCAATGCTGGAGGCAATCATCCCAATCCGGCTAAAACAAGCTTTCCTTTCTACGAAGAAGATTAATTACGAACCATTAAAAAAATATTGTATTCATGAGATTAAAGAACATTTATGGTATTATCCTCAGTATCATCGCCATAAGCTTAACTTCATGCTCAAGCGATTTGAACAATGAAGGGAATACTCTTATTAGTCCTACAAAGACTGCAAAGCGCTCATTAACTTTATCTGCCGATAATGCGATGACTCGTTCTTATATCAGTCTGCAAGACGGTAACCAGTGGAGAAAGGGTGACAAATTTATAGTTTATAACTTAACCTCTCCTGATGGTACTGATGAGTTAGTAGCAAAAGGCAATGGTGCTAATACATTGTTGGAAGGTGATGTGACTTGTGCTGATAATGACGAGATTGCTGTTTTCTTCCCTTATCAGCAAAGTGCCGGTCACGAACAGTACAAGGTAGACATCAACTTAAATAAGAGTAATTTGTCTGAGAATGGACATGTTGTGGAGTTTCCACAAGATGGTAAGTTAGAGAATCTCAAATACTTTGACTTCAGTTATGGTACAACACACGTTAGGACAACACCTGGAAGCAATAATGTAACAGGTAATGTGCAGATGAAGAAGCAGTATGCTGTGCTTCGTCTGAAGTTCAAAGCAGATGGACAGGAACTTAAGAACCTAAAGAAACTTACCATTTCGAATGTTATCACAAGTGGTATCTTCGATATGAGTACAGGTCAATTGACAGAGAAACAGAAGGGTGATATTACTATTTCTCCTTCAGCTCCACTTGATTCGTTTGTTGTAGCTGTATTCCCAGAGGATCATTTCCAACCAACCTTTACAGTTGTCGGAAGTGACAATAAGACTTACCGTTTCTCTGTTGGTGTGGATTTACCAATAGAGAAAGCGAACTACGACCGTTATGTAGTTGCGGTTAAGAAGTATGATCCAAACCCTCCATACGTAGAAGTTGAAGGTGTGAAATGGGGTAAATACAACCTACAATACACTCCAGGTGAGAAGATTGACGGCTGGGTAGATGGTTATCACCTTGCTAAGAATCCATGGGATTACTTCTACCCAGATAATGATATTCCTGGATTAAACGGAGGATTAAATCCTGATGCTGTCAAGTTTGACCGCTTCCGTTGGGGAGATATCTCTAAGGCTCATAACTACGCCAACGCAAGTAGACCACATTATTCTAAGTCTACAACTGGAATAAGTGAAAAGATTTTGGATAGTAATAGCGAGTTTGGTGACCTTGCCTACTATGCATCAAAGCATAACTGGAGACTACCTACAATGGACGACTTTAAGAAGCTCATGGCTAACACTACACAGTATGCTGGTTATATTGACGTTGGTGGACATAGGGTTTATGGTTCTCTCTTCATTCCTGATGGTGTTGCGCATGGATATGCTGTACCTAATGGTGTAACGGTGAGCAAGTCATCAAATGGTAATATCACTAATAAAGGTCAATTGAAGGAATCAGGCAAGGGTGGCATGAAGTTATCAGGAAATCAGTTGTATGCCTTTACAAAGGAGAGAATCAACGAAGGTATTTTCTTCCCTGCTGCAGGTACTATTGGTGCGTATAGTGATGGTAACCCTCAACTGATTTATCCAGGAAACCGAGGAATTTATTGGACAGCAGACCCTAAAAACGCAGACCAAGCTTACTCATTTGTATTCGGTATGCTCATGGGGCAATATTCACTTTCTACAGTTGGTAATCCTACTGCTGGTAATGATTACCCTCCAAAAACAGATATGTACAGCATCCGTCCAATCTACATTGGCGACTAAGATTAGCAAACAGACGGACTCACCCCATCCTCTCCTCGAAACGAGAAGGGAATAAATGCCGACCTACCTAATTATGGATAATCATGCATAAGGGGTGTAGGACGAAAAATAGAGATTAAAGAAGAAGAAGTAAAAGACAGTAGTTTTTTGCTTCTTCTTTTTTTTGTTGTGAAGAAGAAGGCCTTGGGCGAACGAGTAGAGAACGTTGGGGCGGAGGCAATGTAGGGAGGGTTTGGAGAGAGCGCAGGATGGGTTCGTGGACGAAATACCATGGGTTCAGTGGATGATACAGGATGAGCTTGTAGACGGTGCAGAGTGAGTTCGTGGACGAAATACCATGGGTTCAGTGGATGATACAGGATGAGTTTGTAGACGGTGCAGGATGGGGTCGTGGACGAAAAACCATGGGTTCAGTGGATGATACAGGATGAACTTGTAGGCGGTGCAGAGTGGGATTGTGGACGATAGAGATTGGGGTTGGTGGTGAGTAATCATGATTTCGTGGACGAAGAGAAATGGGTTTGTGGTGATACAGGCAGGAGGTGTGGACATTACGGAGTGGGGTTGTGGACGAGGCAGGGTTGCTTTGGTGGATTAAGCAGGCTGTGTTTGTAAGCTATTTTCATAGTTCTTAAATATAAGGAGGCCCATTCAAGGTTGTGAAAGATGTCCTTTAACGTTCGAGAACATGCCCCTCTTGATACAAGGAGAGGCCTTTCTTGATGCAAGAAAGGCCTCTCCTCGTTTCGTGTTCGTAACTCTCTGAAATCATGCTGGTTATATTCTTCCATCTTGCTAATATCTCTATCGTAAATAAAGGACTGCCTTGTTGTATTTTGTAAAGGTTTTTCATGCGTGTTGAGAATGACTTATATCATCACGAGACAGACACGCTCACCGATTCATAGCGCCTCTTTCTCTCACGAAGGGTATTTCTTTCTCTCACAGAGAACACAACGGCCTCACCCCCAGCCCCTCTCCGAATGGAGAGGGGAGTAGTATGTGAGGTTACCCCTTTTGGCCTGTTAATGATAGGAGATGGGCCGCTGAACATCTGGAGGACATGGAGGGGTATCTCGGTAATCACTCCCCTCTCCATTCGGAGAGGGGCTGGGGGTGAGGCTTATGTTAGCTGTAACGTTCTGTGATATCGGTTGACTTAATGTCTCTGTGAGCCTTTGTGTGTTCTGTTCATCTGTGTTCTCTGTGAGAAAGAATATGTCATTCTATATTTGTCATTATGTCATTCTGTCTTACAAAAATCACCAGTTTCTCTACGTCACTCTGTTATTCTGTCTTCAAAAAACATCTGCCTCACTTTGTCATTATGTCATTCTGTCTTCAAAAAAAACATCTGTCTCCTTCCGTCCCTCTGTTATTCTGTCTTCAAAAAAACATCTGCCTCCCTTTGTCATTATGTCATTATGTCTTCAAAAAAACATCTGCCTCTCTTTGTCATTATGTCATTATGTCTTCAAAAAAACATCTGTCTCTCTTTCTCATTATGTCATTATGTAGGCCGTCAGAGGATACAGAACTTAGATAAGACAGTACAGAAAAAACAGAAAAGAGAGGGTGTGTCAAAATGTACACATCCTCTTTTTTATGCACAAAGCCCCGACTTT
>ERZ773074.731-NODE-731-length-13595-cov-3.277770_pt1 | contig 13595 bp, 10 predicted proteins | sample MGYA00580615_ERZ773074 | MGnify/ENA primary metagenome ERZ773074 (study PRJEB29015, sample SAMEA2738126) | human oral metagenome | biome: human oral; feature: human-associated habitat; material: saliva | place: China | collected 2160 ...
AATACTGATCTAACAGCTAATGCTCTTTCTTTCTTATTAATTTTATATTTATATGAACGTGGTTTTGGACCTAATGCGATACCACCTTTAATCCATTGTGGTGCTCTAATAGAACCTTGTCTTGCACGTCCTGTACCTTTTTGTCTCCAAGGTTTTCTTCCGCCACCGGCTACCTCAGCTCTTGTTTTTGTATTTTGTGTTCCTTGTCTTTGATTAGCTAAATAATTTAATACTACGCTATGAACAACATTCATATTTGGTTCAATTCCAAATACACTATCATTTAAAGTTAATTCTTTAACTTTTTTTCCTTCAACATTAATTACTTCTACCTTAGCCATGTGTAACCTCCTTTCTATACTCTTGTAGTTGATTTAACTTTTAAGATTGAACCTTTAGCACCAGGAACAGATCCTTTTACTAAAATAACGTTTTTATCTAAATCAACTTTAACAACTTCTAAATTTTGAATTGTAACTGTTACATCACCCATATGTCCTGGTAATTTTTTACCTGGAAATACTCTACCTGGTGTTGATGTTGGTCCCATTGAACCTGGTCTTCTATGATACATAGAACCATGTCCCATTGGTCCTCTTGATTGTCCATGTCTCTTGATAACACCTTGGAAACCTTTTCCTTTAGATGTACCTTGAATATCTAATTTATCTCCAATCTCAAATACGTCAGCTTTTAATTCATCACCAACATTTAATCCTTCAATTGAATCTAATTTAAACTCTCTTAAATATTTTTTAGGAGTTAATTTTGCTTTTGCAAATCTTCCTAATTCTGGTTTGTTTAATTTGCTTTCTTTTACATCAGCAAATCCTAATTGAACAGCTTCATAACCATCTTGTTCTTTTGTTTTAATTTGTACTACTATACATGGTCCTACTTCGATAGCTGTTACTGGAATAACTTTTCCTTCTGCATCGAAAATTTGTGTCATTCCGATTTTTCTGCCTATTAACGCTTTTTTCATTTTTCCTCCTATTGGCTAACTTTATCAATTAGCATTGGTTATTATAATTTTATTGAGATATCAACACCAGCTGGTAATTCAATTTTCATTAAACTGTCAACTGTTTTTTGTGTTGGATAAAGAATATCTATAACTCTTTTATGAGTTCTTAATTCAAATTGTTCTCTAGAGTCTTTATTTATATATGGAGAACGTAAAATTGTAACAATTTCCTTTTCTGTTGGAAGTGGAATTGGTCCTGATACCTTTGCTCCTGTTTTTTTAGCAGTATCTACTATCTTTTCAGCAGACTGTTCTAAAACTACAGAATCATAAGCTTTAAGTCTAATTCTTATTTTGTCACTTTTTGCTCCTGATGTAACTCTAGCTGTTGTTTTAGCTTGTTTTTCAACATTTGTTGCCATTGAAATTTCCCTCCTTGTTTTTTGTTATAAGTCGGAAGCTATAAACGCACCCTGGTGTTCTATAATAGAACATCATAAAATCCTAAGCTCTGCATGAAATCTTAGGATAAGTACTCTTAATTTTATAAAACTTACCGCCTGGTCTTTGCCATGACATACTCCATAGGAGTTCCCTACCTCACCTGATATTAAAGGTCTGTAGCCACATCCTACTTCATCGCATCACTTACATGCTTTTTTATTATAATATGTTTTCCTATTAAAGTCAACATATTTTAATAATTTTGTAACAAAAAACTCCCCATAATTAAATAGGGAGTTTTATTTTTAAATTCCTCTGAAATTTTTATTATATATTCTTATTCCAAATATAGTTGCAAAACCAATAACAAGTAGACTTAAAATTACTATTAAACTTTCACCCGTTTGTGGTAATCTGCCTTTTGCAGTTGTACTATCTTTCTTAACATCATTAATCTTCTTATCAGTATCTTTATTTATATTTGCATTTGCATTATTTTTATTTTCATTTTGAACGTAAACGTTATCTTTATCAATAACATTAACAACAGTTGTAGCTTTTTTATTTCCTTCTTTTGAAGTTGCAACAATTTTTACTGATCCCGTTTTAATTCCTTTAACTTTTCCTTCTTTATCAATTGTTGCAATTGATTCATCTTCAGATTTCCATGTTACTTCTCTATTACTAGCTTGAGTTGGTGTATATTCAATATTTAATCTCTTCTCTTCTCCAACTTTAATATCATAACTAGAAGATAACGAAATTCCTTCAAGAGGAACATTTGCACCTAAATTATCAACTAATATTAATCCATATCCCACTTTACTATTTTTTTTATATGCTTTAATCCACAAATAATACAAGCCTTCACCATTTACATTAATTTTCCTTTCAGGATAACCTCCAGCTGGTGGATCAATATCAAACATCCAGCCTCCTCCTATTTCCCACTTTTTCCAATTATCGACTGGTAATTCTTTTTTTATTATTTTTTCAATATCATAAATACTAGAATTATTATTTTTTATTTCTTTATATTTATTAATAACAATCTCATCAGTAACTTTTTCATATTGAAATTCTATATTTGCACTAGCATCAAATAACTTAACTTTAACTTCCTTATCATCCACATTTAATTTTTCACCATTATTTAAAACAGATCTATTCGTAAATCTTAATAGGGGTATTTTTAAATCCACTTCAATTGGTTCTGTAATATTATTACCGCCCTTTTCTCTAATTGTTACAAATCCTATATCAGATTTAAGAACTATATTTCTCATTTCTGGAATTAATACATCAATTATAATATTTGCTTTATTATTATCAAACTGTGTTAAATCATACCATTTTTTAACTTCATCATTTTTTAATTGAGTAAATCCCCATTCATACCTTTTATTATTAGGATCCAATGTCAATCCACTAAATTTAACATTGATTGAACCTGCATTATTAATAAAATCTCTTTCTATACTAACAGCATTAACACTATTAGAAATACAAAACATTAATGCATATATTAATAATGCCATTATTAATATCTTAATTACTTTCATAATTCATCCTCTTTTCTTTTTTATTAAATAAATTATATAATATTAATATTTCTCTATTATTAAAAAAAAAAAAACAAATATATTACATTTAATTTCAAAATCAAATAAAAAGATATATCCTATTTAGAATACTTAATACTATATTCTAAACCAGATATATCTCTAATACATCATATTCAATTAAAATGTAAATATTGGATCCAAACTAATTCCAATTGATGAACCTTTTGAAATATAAACTTCATTAATCTTAAGCTTCAATTTATCAACAAAAGATTTTACCTGTTCCTTATTAAATTCATTTAATATAACCACATTATTAGCATCTTTAAATCCTTGAATTTCTCCCACATTATCCCCAAAAGTATATTGTTCATTATATGTTAAATCAAGTGACTTAATACCATTCACATATTTAATATTATAATTATATTGTAAATTATTATCATTAACACTGCCAACTTTTTCTTTTACAATAGAAATAGATCTTTCAATATTTTCGTCAGTAGTTGTTTTTAACTCCGTTATAATTTTACCATCTTCCTTCTTCAATTTGATAGAAGAATTATTAATTTTAAAAATAGACATTTCTTCATTATTATTCTTAATATGATTAATTACAATAGAATTATTTCCAAATTTAATAACAGTTTGAATGTTATTTTGTTTCTCCTCACTAACCGAAATAGTTAGCTTTCCATATCTAGATGGATTTAACTGATACTCTGTTGCAAATTGTTTTAATTTTCTGTTTAAAGAATTAATATCAGTATATTCTTCGCTTAAATTCATCATTCTTAATTTAGTTGTAATAAAGTCCATTGTTAAACTATCCTGCGTCATTTTATCAACAATCGACTTAACTAAATTAGCGCTTTCAATTTCATTTAAAGAAAGAGTGTATGTTGTAACATTATGATTAACCCCATCAATTACAACTTTGTCATCAGCCTTTTTAGTATATGCAATATCAGAAACATCTTTTAGCATTTTAAAATATTTTTGAAAATATTTTTTCTGCAATTTTGATTCTTCTAAAACATCTTTAACTTCAAAATCAACAATTGAGCTAGCTAAATTTGATGTCAAATCAAACTTAGTACCTTTGATTAAATCACTAGCAAATACTCCAGCATTGCTAAAATCAATATCGGACAAAAACTGTCCAATCTTTTCATTTTTAACACTTATATTATGGTAAGATTTCTTTGGTGCTTTACCAACGTGTTCTAAGTGACCATGTATATTTTGGAGCAAATATTCCGTAATAATCACTATCACGAATTACTGAAATCTTTGAAATCTCATTATTATCACTAGTGATAGAAATATCCATATTACTTTTTTCATTTTTATAATCACTTTTAGCAATCATATTAATTCTAATCTTATCTAAAATATTACTATCTGCTACATTGGCAGAAGAATTAATTTTCATTGAACCCTTTAAATAATACTTTTTATTCTTTCTAGCTTCAGATACACTCTTATCCTGTATAGAATTAATTGTATCAAAAGCATTAGAAGTAGTTTGAAGATGTCTAATAAAAGCTCCTCTCTTAGTTCTAAAAAAATCAGTATTAAAAATCAAGTATAATACAATAGCTGTAATAATTAAAATTGTCGTTATTACAGTTATAATTATACGATTTCTTTTTTGTTTTGCTTTTTTTTCAGCAGAAAGATATTTAATTGCCATGAGCAACCTCCATTATTTATTTCTTTGATTCATTACTTCATACATTACAATTGCCGCAGAAACAGATGCATTAAGAGAATTGATTTTTCCCTTCATAGGAATTTTTATAAGTATATCAGAATTTTCCTTTACTAATCTACTAATTCCAAATCCTTCATTTCCAATTACTATGCCCACACCAGAATCATACTTTTCCTCATTGTAATTATTTTTAGCCAACATATCCGTAGCATAAATCCAAACATCATTTTCTTTTAAATAATTAATTGTATCATTTAAGTTTCTAACAACTGCAACATTGACATACTCTGCAGCTCCTACAGATGTCTTAAACACAGTACTATTCACCATTGCAGATCTTCTTTTAGGAATTATAATACCATGAACCCCTGTACATTCAGCAGTTCTGATAATTGATCCTAAATTATGTGGATCTTCAATTTCATCCAATATTAATATGAATGGTTTTTCATTTTTAGATTTTGCATAATCTAAAATATCATCAACACTAACATATTCATATGGTGGAACAACTGCAATTACTCCTTGAGCTCTAGGTGTTTGTGCCATTTTAGCAAATTTTACTTTTTCAAGCTCAACAATAACTACTTTTCTTTGTTTAGCTAAGGCATAAATTTCATTTATCGAACCACTTTTCTCACCTTTTTGAATATATAATTTATTAATATCCTTACCAGATTTTAATAATTCAATAACTGCATTTCTGCCTTCAATTTGATCATTATAATTTTCCATTAATTTTCCTCATCATCAACTTTTAAAACATTTAAGAAAGCTTCCTGTGGTATTTCAACATTTCCAAATTGTCTCATACGCTTTTTACCTCTTTTTTGTTTTTCAAGCAATTTTTTCTTTCTAGTGATATCACCACCATAACATTTAGCTAAAACATCTTTTCTAAGTGCCGATATTGTCTCCCTTGCAATTACAGTTCCACCAATTACAGCTTGAATAGGAATAGTAAATAATTGTCTAGGAATCTCTTTCTTCAATCTTTCACAAAGTTGTCTACCTCTTTTATATGAATTAGATTTATGTACTATAAAAGATAAAGCATCCACAGCTTCATTATTAACATGAATATCAAGCTTAACCAAATCAGATTTTACATACTCTTTAAAGAAATAATCAAGTGATGCATATCCCCTAGTTCTAGATTTCAATGTATCAAAGAAATCATAAATAATTTCATTTAAAGGTAAATCGTATTTAAGCATTACCCTAGTATCGTCAAGATATTGCATATCCTTACTAATACCCCTTCTTTCAGTACATAAGCTCATTACATTTCCAATAAAATCTTTTGGAACTATAATATCAGCTGCAACCATTGGCTCTTCCAAATATTTAATTTTTGTAGACTCTGGTAAATCTGCTGGATTATATAAATCTTCCACTGTCCCATCAGTCTTATGAACTTTGTATATAACAGATGGTGCAGTTGTAATTAAACTTAAGTCAAACTCTCTATCCAATCTTTCCTCAATGATTTCAAGATGTAATAATCCTAAAAATCCACATCTAAATCCACTACCAAGTGCTCTAGAAGTTTCAGGCTCATACTGAAGTGCAGCATCATTTAAAACTAATTTTTCAAGAGCAACTTTAAGATTTTCATAATCTCCTCCATCCATTGGATAAATACCACAATAAACCATCGGCTCAGCTTTTTTATAACCCGGCAATGCTTCTTTTGCTGGATTTTCTTTATGTGTAATAGTATCACCAACTCTTACATCCGATAAACTCTTAATACTTGCTGCAATATAACCAACTTCTCCAACACTAAGTTCATCCGTAGGTTGATATTTACCAGGTTCAAAATATCCAACTTCAGTAACATTAAAAACCTTACCAGTTGACATCAATTTAATTTCATCCCCAACTTTCACACTACCTTCTTTAATTCTAACATATGCCAAAGCACCTTTGTAATCATTATAAATAGAATCAAAAATCAACGCTTTAAGTTCAGTATCATTGTCACCGCTAGGGGCTGGAATATCAGTTACAACTCTCTCCAAAACTTCATCAACATTAAGTCCGGTTTTAGCAGAGATACATGGAGCATCCTGAGCAGGAATACCTATAATATTTTCAATTTCATCTTTAACTTCCTGTGGTCTTGCAGATGGTAAATCAACTTTATTAATAACTGGGATAATTTCCAAATTATTCTCCAAAGCCAAATACACATTTGCTAAAGTTTGAGCTTCAACTCCCTGTGTAGCGTCAACTACTAATATTGCTCCATCACAAGCAGCCAAACTTCTTGAAACTTCATAATTAAAATCCACATGTCCAGGAGTGTCAATTAAATTAAATTCATATTCCACTCCATCCTTAGCTACATATTTCATTCTAACAGCTTGGGATTTAATTGTTATTCCTCTCTCTTTTTCAATATCCATGTTATCAAGTACTTGCTCCTTCATTTCACGCTTTGAAAGAGCACCTGTCATTTCAATCATCCTATCAGCTAGAGTTGACTTTCCATGATCAATATGCGCAATAATACTAAAATTACGTATAAATTTTTTATCTTTCATAAAATTCCCTTCAATTATTTATTATCTCTTACATTCTTAATAAATTTCTTTAGTGTTTGATTTACTAGATAATATACAGTACCTGGAACATTTATATCACCAGCTGGAACTCCTGTTAAAATTTCAATTCCCTCATCAATAGTAGATATACCGTAAATATGGAATTTACCTTCTTTAACAGCTTTTATAACATCCTCGTGTAAATTTAAATTCACAATATTTTGTTTCGGAATCATTACACCTTGACTTCCTGTAAGACCCCTTCTACGACAAATTTCAAAAAATCCTTCAATTTTTTCATTAACTCCACCAATTGCTTGAATTTCACCTTTCTGATTTATAGAACCAGTAACTGCAATTCCTTGTGCAATAGGTATCTCAGATAAACTTGATAGTAAAGCATAAAGTTCAGTACTAGAAGCACTATCACCATCAATTCCATTATATAATTGTTCAAAACAAATTGTAGCAGATAATGACAATGGCTTATCTTTAGCAAACTTATTTCCTAAAAATCCAGTAAGAATCAACATTCCCTTTGAATGTGTAGGACCAGATAATTCAACTTCTCTTTCTACATTTACAATTCCAGCAACACCTGTATATGTGCTAGCTGTAATTCTAACAGGTTTTCCAAAAGAATAATCCCCAAGTGACATAACCGTTAAACCATTAATTTGACCAACTTTCGCACCATCAGTATCTATTAATAAAAATTTATCATTAATCATTTCAGAATATTTAGAATCGTATTTCTTTAATCTTCTATCCCTCTCAACCAATGCCTTATGGATATGCTCATCACTAATTACTTTGCATTTTGCTATTTTTGCCCATGTAGCAGCTTCAACAATAATTTGAGTCATTTCACCAAATCTTGTTGATAATTTATTCTGATTTTCAGCAAGCCTTGAAGAATATTCTGCTAGTTTTGCCATCGCAAATTTATCTAAAGGTAACAATTCTTCAGTTTCACAAAAATTATGAACAAAACCAGCTAAATCAAGCAAATTTTTTTCTTCCATCTTTGCACTATCTTCAAACTCAACCTTAATTTTAAATAACTTTCTAAATTCCTCATCAACTGCTAATAATGTTTGATAAACATTTTCAGGTCCAATTAAAATAACTTTCAAATCAAGTGGAATTGGCTCTGGCTTCAATGAAATTAATACCATTGAGGTTTTCTGATCAACTGAATTATCAATTCTAATCAATTTATTTCTTAAGATCTTTTTTAAATACTCATAACTTTGTGGATTTGATAATAAATCATTTGCTTGTAAAATAATATATCCACCATTCGCTTCTTGTAACAACCCAGGTCTAAGCATTGTATAATCAGTCTTAAGCATGCCTTTATAATTTTCATATTCTAATTTACCAAATAAATTTGTAAAAGTATAATTAGAATCCATTACAACTGGAGCACCAACTGTTTTACTATTATCAACAAACAAATTAACTCTATAATTATCCCATGGGTTTACAACAAATACTCCATCATCTTTTTCTTTACTTTTATCATCTTCAATAAATTTAGATATATTTTTTAAAATATCTTTTTTTACACCATCCAAGAAAATAGAAACCTTTTTATTTCTTTTTAAATTAGATTTAACATAATAAATATGACCAGTAATAGTTAATAAAGCAATATTTGTTCTCCAATCATTAATTCGATTTTCCGCTTCATCATCAAGTGCTTTAATCTTACTTATAACTTCAATAATTTCCTGCTGAACGATTTCTGATTTATCTTCATACTCCTTCTTAACTTTTGCATCTAGTTTTTCAAATTCATCTTCTTTTATAACTTTACCATTAATAATAGGCATCATATAAATACCAGTTTCAGAACTCTTAACTTGAAAACCATATTTAGCCGATTTCTTATTTAAATCACTTAAAAGCTTTTCTTTTCTTTCTTCAAATTCTCTTGTTATAATACTCTTTTCTTTTTCAAGATCATCACTTTTAAAAGTATTCTTAATATCATGTCTAATATCTTTAATAAATTTTTCCATAGAATCTTTAAACTTGATTCCCTCACCAGCTGTCAAACTAATTGCAACAGGTTCATTAGGATCATCAAAATTATAAACATATACCCAATCAGGAGGAACTTTCTTAGTTCTAGAAATCTTATCAAGATACTCTTTAGTATACGTTGTTTTTCCAGATCCAGTTGGACCTTCTAAATAAACATTATATCCTTTAGTATCAACACTTAATCCAAATTCTAAAGATGCAATACCTCTCTGCTGTCCAAGACCTTTGTAATTACTTTTTACATCAGCAGTTGTTGTAAATTTAAATACACTTGGATCACAAGTATATTTCAAATTTTTGTATGGTATTTCAAAATTATTTTTCATTTGTACCTCCCAATAGTATTATAAAGACATCAAAATTGCACTTTCTTTGCCATTATTATAATAGTTTTTTCTTTCTCCGACTTCCATAAAGCCAAATTTTTTGTATATTTTAATTGCCACTCTATTATTTTCATTAACTTCTAAATTAAATTTACTAGCATCAACATTTCTTATTAAATAACTAAGCAAACTAGAAGCAATTCCCATATTACGTGCATCTTCCCTTGTAACAATATTCATAATTTCAACTTCATCAAGGATTACTCTATATGAAATATAACCAAAAACTTCTGTATCAATTTTCGATACAAAATATTTAGAATCATCAACATCACTTTTAAAAGTCTTAACATCCCATGAACTAGTAAACTTATCATAATTATCTATAATAAATTCTTTATCAGTAATAGCCATTTCAGTAACTATTGTTTTTTCATCAACTTTAAATAAATTTCTTTCAGCCTGTGGTTTTCTTAAGTATAATGGTACAATAACATCATCAACTAATCCATCTTCATATTTATTATATGCAGCAATACCAATACTAGCAGCTGTAGGTATTGTATTTTTAACAAATTCAAAACTACACTCATCACCACTAACTGCTCTCTCACTTGAAGCTTCAGCTTGAATTAATTTTCTTATAGCATCTTCATCATCACATCCAACAATAAAAACTTGTTTCTTAAAATCAATATAGCTTACTGTTTCAGTAATATTCATAATTTCCGCATTTTTAACCATATTCAATTTACCATTATTAACTATATATGTTGCAGCATAAACATTATCATTTTTTGCATTTATCATAGCTAAAATTTCACAATCAACATTACCTTTTTCAATTATTACAGAATACGCCAATGCTTCAAGTGAGTCCACACCAACTAATGGTATCTTTTTAGCATCAGAAAAAGCTTTTGCAGTTGCAATACCTATCCTAATACCTGTAAAAGACCCAGGACCTCTTGAACAACCAATTAAATTAATCTCATCTAAATCCATATTATTATCTTTAAACATTTTTTCAATCATTGGCATTAAAGTCTGTGAATGTTCTTCTTCACTTAAAATATGCATTTCATCAAGTACACGCCCATCTTCAATAATAGCAACTGAAGCAATTTTAGATGATGTATCAATTGAAAGTACTTTCATAAATCCCTCTTTTCTAATTTACAAAATTATTAAAATTTACATTTTTAAACTCATTCCCGTAAACACTAATTTCAATAATTCGCCCATTATCATTATCATTCATTTTATTAAAAGATAATTTTATATAATCACTAGGCAAAATATCTTCAATCATTTCTCCCCATTCAAATATACAAATACCCTTGTCAAAATAATCTTCACCACCAATATTCTCAAACTCATATATATCATTCAATCTATATAAATCAAAATGATAAATATTTGCTTTTTCACTATGATATTCATTAACAATTGTAAAAGTTGGGCTAGAAATCTCTTTATCTAAACCAAAATATCTCAAAATTCCTTCAGTAAACTTAGTTTTACCACAACCAAGTTCACCCTGCAAAACTATAATACTACCATTTTTTAAAATTTTAGCAAGATTAAAAGCAAATTTCTTTGTATCTTCTTCACTATATGTTTTAATTATTTGCATAAAATTCTCCTTTTATAACAACTAAATTATAATATATAACCCCTTATATTTCAACAAAATTAAATTATTTATCATTAAAAAAATCCCATATTATAAAATAATACAGGATTTTTTACATTTATCTAAGTTCTGCTCCAAACTTATTTTTTAATTGACCAATTACTTTATCAAGTAATTCATTTATTTGCTCAGTAGTTAAAGTTTCTTTATCAGATCCAATTTCTAATTTAAAAGCAATACTCTTTTTATTATCATCAATACCTTTTCCAGTATAAACATCAAACACAGTGGAATCTTTCACTAATTTTCCACCAGATGTTTTAATAACTTTTTGAAGTTCTACAGCTTCAATATTTTTATCAACAACAACTGCAATATCCTTTTTAACTGTTAAGAATTTAGAATATTCCTTATATTGCATTTTTCCAACTTTCTTCTGAAGTAATTTGTCTAAATTAATTTCCATAACATAAACTTCATCACCACAAATACTTGGATGAACTCTACCAACAAATCCAACAACATCATTATTAACAGAAATAATTGCAGATTTTCCAGGATGTAATTCATTAGGTATATTATCATTAACAATAAAACTATATCTATTAGCAAAGCCCAAGAAATCAAGAATTTCCTCTGCAATACCTTTTACAACATAAAAATCAACATTTAATTGTTTCAAACCTAAAGTATAATTACCAGACATTAAAACACCAAGTTTAGTCTCTTCAACAAAATCATCTTCACCTTTTTTATAAAAACTCTTTCCAATTTCAAATAAAGAAATATCAGAAGCATCATAAGCTTTATTATAATTATAAACCTTAAATAAAGATGTAATAATACTTTTCCTTAAGCTCTTTCTATCAATAACAATTGGAGTTAACACTGAAATAGATTCATGATTTTTATCATTATCAAACATATCAGCTTCTTCGTCACTAACTAAACAATATGTTAGTGTTTCATTAAGCCCCAAATCAACTAATTTATTTCTAATTTGTCTCTGTGTTCTATCATAAGAACCTTTTTTCATAGGCATCATTTTTACTCTTGATTCAATATTATCAACACCGTAAATTCTTCCCACTTCCTCAATTAAATCTTCTTTAATTGAAATATCAATTCTTCTTGTAGGAACACTAACCCTCAATAAATTATTCAAAATCTCAACTTCAAAACCTAATTTATTAAAAATTTCAACAATTTCATTTTCACTAATAGATGCACCTAATATATTATTAATATTTTCCACAGTAATATCAATAACCTTATTATTTTTATCAGTTTTATCATAAATAACCATTCCAGTATTAACATTACCATCAGCAAATTCTTGAAGTAAATTACAAGCTCTATCAATTGCCATATAAGTTCTATTTGGATCAAGTCCTTTTTCAAATCTATTAGACGCTTCACTCCTCAAAATTTTATTAGATGTTTTTCTAACTTTAACATTATCAAAAATAGCTGCTTCAATAATAATATTCTTAGTCTCAGCAGTAACTTCAGTATCAATTCCACCCATAACACCTGCAAGTCCAATAGCCCTATCTCCATCAGATATAACAATATCATCACTTGATAAAACTCTTTCAACATTATCCAATGTTACTAATTTTTCATTATCTTTAGCCATTCTAACTTCAAGAACATTCTTTAATTTATCAGCATCATAAAAATGTAAAGGTTGACCAAGTTCCATCATTACATAATTAGAAATATCAACAACATTATTAATAGGTCTAATTCCAGAAGCAATCAACCTTTCTTTTATCTTTTGATTACTTTCATGAATATTAACATTACTAACTTTTTTAGCTAAAAACAATTTACAATTTTCAGTATTAATATTTACTTTAAAATCATTATTAATATCATTTCCAGATTCATTATAAGACATATTAGGTAACTTAACTTCATTACCATATACTGCAGCAACTTCATAAGCCATTCCTAATACAGATAATAAATCACCTCTATTTGATGTTAATTCAAAATCTATAATTTTATCATCAAATCCCATATATTCCAAAGGATTTTTTCCAACAGGTGCATCTTCAGGTAATTCATGAATACCAACTTTATCAACTTCATCTGCAAATTTAGAATCAAGTCCAAGTTCCAACATAGAACATAGCATTCCACAAGAATAAACACCTCTAATTGTAGATTTTTTTATTTCTATTTCAGGTAATTTACATCCAACTAACGCAACAATTACCTTCAAACCCTTGCGCACATTTTTAGCACCACAAACTATTTGTAAAATTTCATCACCAATATTAACTAATGGTTTTTGATGAATTAAAGTTCCTTGATTTGACCGTTCAAATGTT
>ERZ773074.737-NODE-737-length-13538-cov-3.067715_pt1 | contig 13538 bp, 10 predicted proteins | sample MGYA00580615_ERZ773074 | MGnify/ENA primary metagenome ERZ773074 (study PRJEB29015, sample SAMEA2738126) | human oral metagenome | biome: human oral; feature: human-associated habitat; material: saliva | place: China | collected 2160 ...
TCCTGGACTCCATCCGCAAGAGCATCGGGATCGACGGCGGCCCCCTCCACGTCATCGGGCACTGGCTGGCCGGTGTGGCCCGCGGCGACCTGGGCCGCTCCTGGGTCTCGGGAGCCGACGTCGGCCCGGACGCCGTGGACGCCTTCGGGGTCTCCCTGAGCCTCATGGCCGCCGCGCTCGGCGTCGGAGTCATCGTGGCCGCCGCCCTGGTCCTGCCCGCCCTGCGCGACGGGCTGCGAGGGCGCCCCCGGCCCCGCGGCGGCGCCGCCTCCGCGGTCCTCATCTCCCTGCCCGAGTACCTCCTGGCCCCGATCCTCATGCTCGTCCTGGCCGTCTACCTCAGGATCCTGCCGCCCTTCGGGTGGGGCAGCCCCGAGAAGGTCATCATGCCGGCCCTCAGCCTGGGCCTGCCCACCGGCGGCTACCTCGGCGGACTCGTCTCCGACGCCGTCACCGCCACCTTCTCCGAACGCTGGGTGGCCACCTGGTCCACCGCCGGCATCCGCGGCCGAACCCTGGCCGGAGCCGTGCTGCGGCGGGCCCTGGCACCACTGACCGGGCAGGTGGCGCTTGTCGTCGTCGCCCTGACCGGCGGCGCGGTCGCCGTGGAGAAGATCTTCGCCATCCCCGGGCTGGGGCGCGAGCTCCTGGACGCCGCCTCCGCCCAGGACGTGCCGGCCCTCCAGGCCCAGATCCTGCTGCTGCTCGCCCTGGCGCTGACCACCGGCGTCATCGCCGGAGTGGTCCGACGCCTCCTCATGGGGCGGGCCGCTGGGGCGGGCGGGCTCCCAGCACCGCCCCCGGTGGAGCACCCGGGGCGGGCTGCCCGCGTCATCGCCGTCAGCGGTGCCGCCCTGCTGGCCCTCATGGTGGCCGTCGGGATTCGGCGCGACCCCTACGCCGTCGTCGCGGACAAGCTCGCACAGCCCAGCGCCGCCCTCCCGCTGGGCGCCGACTCGCTCGGGCGCGACGTGCTGGCACGGGTGGCTCACGGGGCCGTGTCCACCGTGAGCGGCGCCGTCATCGTCACGGTGGTCTGCTTCATCATCGCCATCCTGGTGGGGCTGGCGCCGCGGGCGGCCACGGGGTTCATCGAGGTCGCCAACGCCGCCCCGCCGATCCTGGCCGGCCTCATCGTCGCCGGCGTCTCCGGGCCCAGCGCCACGGGCGCCGCCATCGCCGTGGCCGGCGTCGGCTGGGCACCCCTGGCCTCCCACGCCGCCGGGCTCGTCGCCGAGAACCGGCAGCGCCCCGACGTCCTCCTCGCCCCGGTCCTGGGGGAGGGGCGGGTGCGGATCACCCTGACCCGGGTCCTGCCCGCCGTCGTCGGCCCCCTGGCGCGCCACGCGGCCCTGAGACTGCCCGGCAAGGCCCTGGCCCTGGCCGCCCTGGGATTCCTCGGCCTGGGCGCCCAGAGCCCCGCACCGGAGTGGGGGCTGGTCCTGTCCGACGCGCTGCCCTACATCGAACGGGCCCCCTGGGCCGTGGCCACGCCCGCCGCCGCCCTCGTGGTCCTGTCGATCACGTCCGTCGCCGCCTCCCGCAGCATGCGGCGCTGAGACCGCAGGAGCCGCTGAGACGTTTAGGGCCCGGCGGCAGCGGTCCGGCTCCGGCCCGGCCCGGGCCGGGCGCGAGGGGCTGCGCCGTCGGGCACAGACAACGAGGCGGGTGCCAACCGCGCGATGGATTGGCGCCCGCCTCATCAGCGGACCGGGGTCTCAGCCCTCCAGGGCGTGGAGGCGGTCGATCGGGGTGGAGACGGCCTCGCGGGCGCGCACCACGGCCTCCTCATCGGGGGCGTCGTAGAAGCACAGGCACTTGACCGTGTCCTCACGCACGTAGGTGCGCAGGAAGCTCACCTCCGGCACCTGGGCGTACTTGGGGGAGTTGGCCTTCTTGCGCGCCAGGTAGGTCTCCATGGAGATCTCCTCGGGGATGTCCCACTCCACGAGGTAGTCGGCCTTGCGGGCCAGGGCTCGCACGTCCTCCAGCTCGGCGCCCACGAGGCGGACCTCGTCGGGGCCGGTGACCTCGGCGTCGGCCGCAGCGGACCGGACGGCCTCGGTCAGGCCGGTGACGTCGTCGGAGTCGAGCTCGACGATGGTGAAGATGCGTTCGTGACTGGCGGTGACCTGCGACTCCAGGACGGAGGCGCCGGCGGCCTCAACGGCCTGGGAGACCTGCGCGATGAGGGCCTCGGCGGCCTCGCGTGACGGGGTGGTGGGGACGAGCTCGAAGAGCTGGAGCGACATGGCGGCTCCTTTCCGTAGGGTGTGCGTACCAACCTTGCGGTCCGTCCGAATTATTCCCGCCGGCTCCGGTGAACTGATGACCTGCTCGCTCTGCGGACTCACATAGGTATGAGTGTGTCCAGCGATAGGCAGGCATGGGAGGTGTTGGCCGCCTGTGCTGGCGAGAGTCTCCTTCCGGTCCTGCGTCCAGTTGTGCGTCGGCGGGACTTGGCGCCTGGGGTGCGCCGGCGTGCTGAGCAAGGTGGCCTGACGGCTTCGCCGATCCGGTTCGTGAGGCGATCAGCCTGAGAATGTCCAAAACGGATACAAAGGCCCGAAACGGGGCCACGGCGTTAGACAAGAACCGCATGATTCCAAGGTTCTATCAGCCACCTGATCGAGCCGCAGGCTCCTTTGTATCCGTTTTGGACATTCGGAGCCCTTCATCGTGATCGGCGTCTTGCCCGTTACGCTGTCACTCGTGAATGAGCTCGACAGCGTCAGCAGCAACGGAACTCCGGCCTGGGACAGCGCCCGCTACCTGCGGGAGATCCTCAAGGCCCCCGTCTACGAGGCGGCCGAGCACACGCCCCTGCAGGAGATGCCGGCCCTGTCGGCCCGCCTGGGCAACACCGTCGAGGTCAAGCGCGAGGACCTCCAGACCGTCCACTCCTTCAAGATCCGCGGCGCCTACAACGCCATGCGCTCCCTGAGCCCGGCCGAGCGCGAGCGCGGCGTCGTGACCGCCTCGGCCGGTAACCACGCCCAGGGCGTGGCCCGCTCCGCCGCCCTGCTGGGGATGAGCGCCATCATCGTCATGCCCACCGTCACCCCCCAGATCAAGGTTGACGCCGTTCGCGCCCTGGGTGGCGAGGTCCGCCTCCACGGGGACAACTTCGACGCGGCCAAGGCCGAGGCCACCCGCCTGGCCGAGGCCGAGGGCCTGTCCTACATCGCCCCCTTCGACGACCCCCGCGTCATCGCCGGCCAGGGCACCATCGGCCTGGAGCTCATCCAGCAGGACGCCCACCTCGACCGCGTCTTCGTGCCCGTGGGCGGCGGTGGGCTGGCGGCCGGCGTCGCCGTCCTCATCAAGCAGCTCATGCCCGGGATCAAGGTCATCGGCGTCGAGCACGAGGAGTCGGCCTGCCTCAAGGCCGCCCTGCTGGGCGGGGAGCCCATCACCCTGCACCACGTGGGCCTGTTCGCCGAAGGGGTGGCCGTGCGCCGCATCGGCGAGGAGACCTTCCGCATGTGCCGGGCCCTGCTCGACGACGTCGTCACCGTCTCCTCCGACGAGACCTCCGCCGCCGTGCGCGACATCTTCGACGACGTGCGCGCCATCTCCGAGCCCTCCGGCGCCCTGGCCCTGGCGGGGCTCAAGCGCTACGTCGCCGAGCACCACCTGTCCGGCGAGCGCCTCGCCTTCATCCTGTCCGGCGCCAACCTCAACTTCCACCAGCTGCGCTACATCTCCGAGCGCAGCGAGATCGGTGAGCAGCGCGAGGCCATCCTCGGGGTCACCATCCCCGAGGAGCAGGGCTCCTTCCTGCGCTTCGCCTCGGTCCTGGGGGCCCGCTCGGTCACCGAGTTCAACTACCGCCTCTCCGCGGCCCGCACCGAGACCGACCCCGCCCGCATCTTCGTGGGCGTGCGTATCGCCCGGCGCCAGGAGCGCGCCGAGATCGTGGCGGACCTGGAGGAGGCCGGCTACGACGTCATCGACCTCACTGACGACGAGCTTGCCAAGGTCCACGTGCGCTCCATGATCGGCGGGCGCGCCACCCCCGGTGTGCCCGAGCGCCTCTTCTCCTTCCTCTTCCCCGAGTCGCCCGGGGCGCTGGCCCACTTCCTTGAGGTCCTGGGGACCCGCTGGAACATCACCCTGTTCCACTACCGCACCGACGGCGCCGACTACGGCCGCATCCTGTGCGCCTTCGCGGCCGGGCCCGACGACGTCGAGCTGACCGAGCACATGGACCGCCTCGGCTACTCCTACAACGAGGAGACCGCCGACCCCGCCTTCCGCTTCTTCCTGGCGCGATAGTCCGTGACGAGTTCGCGGCTCCATGCGCCCTCACCGGAAGGGTGGGGAGGGGGCGTTGTGGCCGGTATCATGCAATAAGGGGGAGTTCGTTCTGTCGAAACTCCCATAAGGTTGTTGGTAAATCAATTGTCGCGGCCGGGTGCGCCATCGGAGTCTTCGCCTGACGCTGACCCCGCCCCGGCTCATCTCGACCAGGAGAGAAACATGACCCGTCTTGCCGTCGTCGTCGGTTCCGTCCGCCCCAACCGCGTGGGTGGCTCCATCGCTCAGTGGGTGGTCGACCAGGCCAACAAGATCGAGGGCGTTGAGGCTGAGATCGTCGACATCGCCTCCTTCAACCTGCCCCTGTTCGCCGAGGAGATCCCCCCGCGCATGGCCGTCCCCAGCGACCCGGCCGGCGCCGCCTTCGATGAGGCCCTGAAGTCCTTCGACGCGCTGATCTTCGTCACCCCCGAGTACAACTTCTCCATCCCCGGCGCGCTGAAGAACGCCATCGACTTCCTCCAGCCCGGCGCCGTGGCCAACAAGGGCGTGGGCGTGGTCGGCTACTCCTACAGCGTCGGCATCCGCGCCGTCAGCCACCTCCAGCAGATCCTCCAGGGCATGGGCGCCACCGTCGTGGCCTCCAACGTGTTCCTGTCGCTCAACACCGACTTCGCCGACGGCGCCTTCTCGCCGGCCGCCTTCCACGACGCCGAGGTCCCGGCCATGGTGCGCGACGTCGTCGCCCACTCCGACGCCCTGGCCTCCCTGCGCTGAGGACTCCGAGCTCGGCTGTCCCACTGAGCCGGAGGACGCCGGTCCTTCACGTCGCCGTCGGCGGTACCTGCGGGTGCCCCGGCGGCGACGTCGTTCGTGCCGGGGCTGGTGGGAGCGGTATGGCGGGTGGGTAGGGTTTCCCCATGACTGAGCGCAGCGAGCGAGACGGTTCCCGCCGGGACGACAGGGGCGGATACGGCGAGCGCGGTGACCGGGGAGGCTCTGGTGGCGACCGCGGTTATCGAGGTGACCGTGGCTATCGGGGCGGCTCGGGCTACCGAGGAGGCTCGGGAGGCGGCCGTGGAGGAGACCGGGGTTACCGGGGAGGCTCCGGTGGTGACCGCGGAGGAGACCGCGGCTACCGGGATGGCGAGCGCGGCCGCTCGCGCCGCGTCTATGACGACGAGCCCCGAGACGGCCTCCTGGCCGACCTCGTCGGCCACCTCCACGCCCTCGACGGACGCTCCTACGCCGCCTACAAGGCGATCGTCGGACGCTACCGGGCGCCCGCCGGCTGGTTCCTGCACATTGACCGCGTCCAGTCCGACCCCTACGCCCCGCCCACGCGCATCCACGTGGACGTGCCCACCGACCTGCACGGCCTGGAGCTGCTCGACGAGGCCGACCTGCTGGCCGACGCAGACCGCCGCCTGGCCGTGGGCGACTTCCTCACCCGCGAGCTGCACGCGGGCTTCCGCGGCACGGCGCTGTCCATCGCCTCCCCGGGACAGGAGATCCTGCAGCGCTCCAGCATCATCCTGCGCCCCGAGGAGAAGAAGGAGGGGACCGGCTGGGTGCTGGAGGTCCGAGCCCGCCTGGCCCTGCCCGCCCAGGGCCGCTCCATCCAGGGCCACGAGGCCTCCCGGATCGTGGGGCGCGACCTCGTGCGCGAGCTGGAGGAGGCCATGGACCTCACCGGCGAGCGGGGCGACCGGCTCGTGCACCACGTGGCCACCCTTGAGGACCACCGGGCCCTGACCGCGACGGTGGCCCGCAACGGCTGGGTGGCCTTCCTCGCCGACGGCTCCGTCCTGCCGCGCCGCTCCGGGGTGAGCGACGATCCCCTGGACGGCGGTGTTCCCCTCCAGGCCCCCGAGTCCATGGCCGCCACGGTGGAGCTCCCGCACGCCGGGACGGTGCGCGGCACCGTCGTCGAGGCGGGCGTCAACGTCATCGTCGGAGGCGGCTACCACGGCAAGTCCACGCTGCTGAGCGCCATCGAGCGCGGCGTCTACCCGCACGTGCCCGGGGACGGGCGCGAGCTCGTCGCCACGGTCCCCGACGCCGTCAAGGTGCGGGCCGCCGACGGGCGCGCCGTGACCGGCGTCGACCTGACCCCCTTCATCTCCCACCTGCCGGCCGGGCGCGACACCGCCTCCTTCACCACTCGCAACGCCTCGGGATCCACCTCCCAGGCCGCCTCCATCATCGAGGCCGTCGAGGCCGGCGCCACGACGCTGCTGCTGGACGAGGACACCTCCGCCACGAACCTGCTCATCCGCGACTCGCGCATGCGTGAGCTGGTGGCCGCCGAGCGCGAGCCCATCACGCCCCTGGTGGACCGCATCACCGCGCTGTTCCGCCGTCGGGGCGTCTCCACGGTCATGGTCATGGGCGGCTCCGGGGACTACCTGGACGTGGCCGACCGGGTCCTGCTCATGGACGCCTACCACCTGCGCGACGTCACCGAGCATGCCCGCCGCGTCGTGGCCGACCAGCCCCGGCCCCTGACCGGCCTGGAGGACTTCGCCGAGCCCCGGCAGCGCGTCCCCGAGCCCGCCCCGCCGCGTACCCGCCGGGGGCCGGTGCGCACCCGCGCCCAGGGCACCTCCACCCTCATCCTGGACCGGGAGGACATCGATATCTCCGACGTCGGCGGCGTCACCGACCCGGGGCAGGCCGAGGCCATCGCCTACGCGCTGCGCGCCCTGCTGGAGCAGCGCTTCGACGGGGTCTCCCCGCTGCGCGAGTGCCTGGACGACCTCGAGGCCCTGCTCGATGAGGAGGGCCTGGACGCCCTGACCGACGAGCGCGAGCGACCCGCCTTCCTCGTGCGCCCCCGCATGGTCGATGTCGCCGCGGCCGTCAGCCGCTACCGCAAGCTCGAGCTGGCCGGCCGGGGAAGCGAGGACTGACGAGACGCCCCCTGACCGCCGGCCTCCCACCCGCACACACACTTCGACAAAATCTTCAGAATCGACCCGGAGCCGCGTCGTTTTTGAAGATTCGGTCGAAGTGATCGGCGATCCCGGTGTCCACAACGGCGCCGTCGGCCCGCTGTTTCCTCCGGGCGGTGGGCGCGCCGAGTGAGGGCCGGGGCGTTGCGGGCAGCATGGGGGCATGACCACCGCGATCTCCTCCCCGCCCCTGTCCGACGGCGGGGCCCTGCGCCCGCTGATGTGGAACGAGACCGGGCTCGACGGCGCCGCGTGCGCGCGCCCGGACCTCAGCCACGACTGGCTGCGCGTCGCCGCCGGCGTCTACGCGCCCCGCGCGGCCTGGCAGGAGGCTGCGTGGATGGAGCGCTACGAGCTGCTGCTCGAGGCGGCGCACCGGAAGTACGGCGACGAGCTGGTACTGGCGGGCGCCTCCGCCGTCGCCGCCTACGGGCTGCCACTGGTGGGGACGGTCCTGCGCCGGGTGGAGGTCGTGGACGGGCACCCTGGCCGGGTACGGACCTCCTTGCTGAGGCGCCACGTGCGGCGCCCCGGCACTGAGGTCGTCAGAGTGGGCGGGCATCTCGCCGTCGCGCTGCCGGACGCGCTCATTGACCTGGCTCGGTGGAACGGCCTCATGGCGGGGGTCGCCGCTATGGATGCGGCCTTGCACAACGGGCTGTGCTCTGCGGACGCCCTGGAGGAGGCACTGGCGCGTCTGCCCGAGACGGCAGGTGGCGGCCCTCGTGCTCGGCAGGCCGTGCGCCTGGCCGACGGCCGCTCCGAGTCGCCGGGCGAGTCGATGTCGCGCGTGCGCATGTGGGAGCACCGGCTTCCCAGGCCGGAGCTGCAGGTGAGTGTGCGGGTTGGGTCGGAGCTCTACATCCTGGACTTCTACTGGCCGGATCATGGGGTGGCCGGGGAGTTCGACGGTCGGGTCAAGTACCGGTCGGCCTCCTTCGGGCAGGACCCGGAGGATGTCGTGTGGCGTGAGAAGCTCCGGGAGGACGCGCTGCGGGCCTCGGGCCTGACGGTGGCCCGCTGGACATGGGCGCAGGCCTGGGGCGACGCCGGAGCGCAGATGCTGCGACGACTGTCCGCTGCCGGGGTCAGGCCCACTGGCCGACGCTGGTGAGCCCCTCTCGCCCCTCCCTCACTTCGACAGAAACTTCAGAATCGACCCGGAGCCGCGTCGATTCTGAAGATTCGGTCGAAGTGAGTGGGTCGGTGGGGGCTGGCGGGGGCTGCGCGGCTCGCGCTAAGCGGCTGAGCCGGCCCGGTACTCGGCGCGGTACTCGCTGGTGCGGGTGTGGATGAGGCGGGGGATGGAGATGGTCTTGTCGAAGCTGCCGTCGCGGTAGCCGGCCTGGAGGTTGAACAGCACCATGAGCCGCAGCACCATGGGGTTGCTCGTGCGAGCCACGCGCCGCAGCGTCGAGACTGGCATCTTGCGCAGGATGCCCGCGATCTTGCCGGCGTCACGCCAGTTGGCACGCAGCGCTGGAACGTTGAGACGGTTGAGGGCCTCGACCTCGCGCAGGAAGAAGTCGGCGCCCTCCCTCTCTGCCGCGCGCCACCAGCCGGCGCGGTAGGTGGCTTCGAGCTGCTTAACGGCGTCACACAGGGCGTCGTAGTCGACGCCGACGACCTCGGTGCGCAGCTCCTCGGCCCGGATCCGCTCCAGGGTGGCGTGCGCCAGCGGCAGGATGGCGCGGGCGACGGCGTCGACGGCATTGTTGCGGGTGAGGCGGTCCGTTTCCGGCAGGGGCTTGCCGTCGCGGGGCAGGTGCGCGTCGACCTCCTCCAGGTGCGCGATGGAGGTGCGCAGGTCGCTGGTGAGGCGGGCGGTGGAGCGCGGGACCCCCATGGCGATGAGCAGCTCGGTTGCGGCGCGCCACTGGAAGTCTGTGTCCTCAGACCAGTGGGGCTGCGATGCCTCCCCCGCTGGAGACCGGTCCAACGGGGTGCTCGTCTGCTGGCTGCTCATCGGGGTTGAGCCTCCTGTCGTGCGCAGGGAAACAGGTCTGGGCGTCGCGGGCGCTCACAGCTGGGAGTGCTGGCCGGCGACCAAGGGACAGCATCTCAAGACAACGTGTGAGAACGCTGGTGATTGACCCGTCAATGGCTGGGGTGGTGTCCTCAGGCCGGGGCGTCGTCGGGGGCCAGGATGTCGGTCTGTGCGGGAAGGTCCGTGAGGCCGACCGGGCAGGTCACCCCGTTGGGGCCGTGGTTGCAGTAGCCGCCGGGGTTCTTGTGCAGGTAGGCCTGGTGGTAGTCCTCGGCCAGGTAGTAGGGGCCGCCGAACTGAGCCGGCGCGTCCGCGGCCTCCTCGATGGTGGTGACGCAGGTTCCCAGGCCCAGGCGGGTCAGCTCGCCCTGGAAGGCCTCGCGGATCCGCACGGCCGCCTCGCGCTGGGCGGGTGTCGTCGTCCACACCGCCGAGCGGTACTGGGTGCCGACGTCGTTGCCATGGCGGTTCAGATGCGTGGAGTCGTGGTTCTCCCAGAAAGTCTTGAGCAGGGTCTCCCCGCCCTCGCCGCAGACGGCCGGGTCGTAGACAACGCGCACCGTCTCGGCGTGACCGGTCGCCCCGGTGCACACCTCCTGGTACGTGGGGTTGGGCGTCTGGCCGCCCATGTAGCCCACCGACGTCGAGACGACGCCGTCCTGGCGCCACAGGATCCGCTCCACCCCCCAGAAGCAGCCGGCCGCCAGGTAGATGACCCGACTGCCCTCGGGCCACGGCCCGTCCAGGGGAGTCCCCAGCACCGGGTGGTCTCCGGGGGCGGGCAGGACCGGCGTCTCGCGGCCGGCCGGCGCCGATCCGCTGAGCGAGTGACGAAGGGCGTTGAACATGAGGACACCGTACTGCGCGAGGTCCCTATTCCCGCCCGCGCTTCACTGACCGCGAGGAGCGGCCGGGGTCGAGGCAAGGAACCGGGCTTTTTTCGCGGCGCCCAACGGAAATTCGGTGGGGTGCGCGAAGAATGCCCGGCTCGGTGGAAAGGGGAGCGGAAAAGGGGGTCAGACCCGCTCGACCTTGACGATCTCGGCCTGGATCTTCCGGCCGTTGGGGGCCTCATAGGAGACGGTGTCGCCCGCGCGGTGCCCCATGAGGGCCTGCCCCAGCGGGGCGTCGGGGGAGAAGACCTTGACGCCGTCGGGCACGTCCTCGGTGATCTCCTGGCCGCCCAGGGCGAAGACCTGCTCCTTGCCGGCCACCTTCGCGGTGACGATGGTGCCGGCCGAGACCGAGCCGTCGTCGGCCGCCTCGCCGATCTGGGCGTTCTCCAGGGTCTCCTCGAGCTGGATGATGCGCGCCTCGTTGAGCCCCGCCTCCTCGCGGGCGGCGTGGTAGCCGGCGTTCTCCCGCAGGTCACCCTCCTGGCGGGCCGCCTCCACGCGCTGGGCGATCTCCTTGCGCTCGGTCGTCTTGCGGTGCTCGAGCTCGGCGGCCAGCCGGTCGTAGGCCTCCTGGGTGAGCCAGGTGCCCTGTGACTGCTCGGACATGGGTCCTCCTTGGATGACTGGTGATGGTCGCTCGGCAGCCGGTCGGTCACCTTGCGACGACGACACCCGGCGGCTCCTCGTGGGGCCGACCGGGGTTGAAGCGCGAGTCTACGCCGCAGCCTGAGGGAATGCTGTGCGGTTGGCGAAAGATACTGGAATACTCCGGGGCTGGGGTCGGGCGGCGAGGTGGGCGAATCCGTGCTGGCCCGCCTGATCGACGTCGTCGCAGGGGTTGGGGGAGAGGAGTGGACAAAGTAGTCGGCTCGACGGCGTGGCGGGCCGCCCACCGGGCCCAGCAGCCTCCGTGGCCGCCTCCCTCAGTCGGCCGTCCCCGCTAGCGCAGAACCGCCAGGAAGCAGGCCACGCACTGGCAGGCCCACGCGGCCACGGTGCACACGTGGAAGATCTCGTGGAAGCCGAACCAGCGCGGCGAGGGGTCGGGAGTCTTGCGGGCGTAGACGACGGCGCCCAGCGTGTAGGTCACGCCGCCGGCCACCAGCAGCCACACGATCGCGGGGCCGCCCGCCTGCCAGAACTGTGGCAGGAACCAGACCGCTACCCAGCCCAGAATGATGTAGAGGGCGGTGGTGAACCAGCGCGGTGCGTGCATCCACAGCAGGTTCGTGGCCGTGCCGATCGCCGCTCCCGCCCACACGATCCCCAGGACCAGGGTGGCCGTGCGCGTCGGCAGCAGCGCCGCCGACAGGGGCGTGTAGGTGCCGGCGATGAGCAGGTAGATGTTCGCGTGGTCGATCCGCCGCAGCGTGGCCGCGACCTTCGTGGGCCAGTGCCCGGTGCCGATGTGGTAGACGCCGGAGTTGGCGAACAGCAGCAGCGAGCAGGTCAGGTAGACGGCGCAGGCCCATTTCAGGCCCGCTCCCGGGGCCAGGACCGTCAGTACGATGCAGGCTGCCAGGGCCAACGGCGCAGTACCGGCGTGGATCCATCCGCGCAGCCTGGGCTTGACGGAGGCGATGACGCCCTTGGCGCTCATGGACGTGGAGCGGCGCGGGGCCTGCGACGTCGAGGGCGATGTCGGTGACATGGGCGTGAGTGTCCTTCTGGGTGGTGTGGGGTGGGAACGGGTTGATGCTGAACCTTACGACTCCGTAGGTTACGTGAGCGTAGGTTGTGGTGGTAGCGATCCGGACGGCGATGTGACGCGGCAGGCATGGTGGTCTGCGGCGGCAGGTTCCGCGGTCGCCGTCGCCAGAGCCGGTGCGGCCCGGCCGCCTGGCATGCCTCCGTTGTGCCCCGGCAACCCTGGGCGAACCTGATGGCCGGATTTGACCCGGCTGTTAACCGGCTCGTCCAGCGCAGGAGGGGCCTCGCGCGATAGCGTTGGAGGTGGCCCCGAGCCGTCGGGCCCCGTCCCCCATCAACCCCACCGAGGAGCCCCGAGGAATACGGCATGGCAGGCGACAACCTCCTCTACGACATCTACGAGCGCCGGCTGGCTGCGCGCATCGACCCGGCCACGGTGCCCCACCACGTGGGTGTCATCCTCGACGGCAACCGCCGCTGGGCCAAGTCCATGGGCTTCGGGGCCGCGCAGGGCCACAAGCGCGGCGCGGACAAGATCGAGGAGTTCCTCGGGTGGGCCGAGCAGATGGGGGTCCAGGTCGTCACCTTGTGGCTGCTGAGCACCGACAACCTCTCCCGCGACCCGGCCGAGCTCTCGCCCCTGCTGGACATCATCGCCCACGCCGTTGACGAGCTCGCCGAGACCGGCCGCTGGAGCCTGCGCCTCGTGGGCGCCGTCGACCTCCTGCCCGAGCCGCTGGCCGAGCGCCTGCGCGCCGCCGTCGTCCGCTCCCGGCCGTCGAGCGCAGAGGCCTCTGGGGTAGGCGGGTCGGCGGACGAGGCTGTTGAGACCGCTGAGGCCGAGGACCGGCGCATGCAGGTCAACATCGCCGTCGGCTACGGGGGCCGTCAGGAGATCGCCGATGCTGTGCGCGAGCTGCTGCGCGAGCGGGCCGCCGCCGGGGCGAGCCTGGAGGAGGTGGCCGCCTCACTCAGCGAGGAGGACATCACCGAGCACCTCTACACCAAGGGGCAGCCCGACCCCGACCTGGTCATCCGCACCTCGGGCGAGCAGCGTCTCTCCGGGTTCCTGCTGTGGCAGTCGGTGCACTCCGAGTACTACTTCTGCGAGGTCAACTGGCCGGCCTTCCGGCGTGTGGACTTCCTGAGGGCGCTGCGCGACTTCGCCAGTCGGGAGCGCCGCCTGGGCAGGTAGTTCGCCTCATCACGTGACTGAATGACGTGGCCGTCGGGGGTGGTCCTGGGGCCTTAAGTGTCACGAATGGCGACTTTTCCGCTGGTTCTGCGGCCGCTGTTTCTCGGGTGTGCCGTAAAACCGCTGGTCATAGCGTTTCGCGGGCCGCCGCATCGAATGCCTGCACAGTGAATAGTCGCCCGTAGTGACACATTGGCCGATGTGGTTGTGCGCTGGCGGGGGTCAGGCCTCGAGGAAGCCGCGCAGGCCGCGTTCGAGCAGGGCGCCGCGCACCTCGGCGACAAGATCCCGCATGGAGGACTCTGCCGCTGCGGCGTCCCCGGTCGCGATCGCACCGGCGACTCGCTCGTGGAGCTTGAGCGCCTCTGGCTGAGGCACTTGTACCTGGCCGGTGAGTCTGGCCCGTCCGGAGAGCACCTCCGCGACGACCTCGGTCAGTGCCTTGAAGGTGTCGTTGTGGCTGGCTTCCAGGATGAGCCGGTGGAAGGCGATGTCGTCGTCGAGATAGGAGGCGACGTTTCCGGTGGTTCCCTTGGTGCGGATCGTGGCAGCCAGCGCCAGCAGGCCGGAGCGCTGTTCCTCGGTGGCTCGGCGGG
>ERZ773074.739-NODE-739-length-13500-cov-3.211008_pt1 | contig 13500 bp, 3 predicted proteins | sample MGYA00580615_ERZ773074 | MGnify/ENA primary metagenome ERZ773074 (study PRJEB29015, sample SAMEA2738126) | human oral metagenome | biome: human oral; feature: human-associated habitat; material: saliva | place: China | collected 2160 ...
GGAGCCGTGCGCGACGACTCTGAGACGGACCCCGACGGCGAGGGCACCGGTAAGGCCGAGGACGTCAACGGCTCCTGGACATCGCGGGATGCCACGGTGGAGGAAGCTTGAGAGCGTGCGGCCTTGCCGATGGGGCTGGGGCTGTACACGACGGTGTCCTCCCGGGTCTTTCCGGGAACGGGCGCTCCCGGCTGCACCGGGGTCCGCCTGTGCACCGTCGGTCGGCGCACACACGTGCTGGGCGCCCGCTCGGTTCACCACCCTGCGAGCTCACGGCTGTCCGTGAGCTCGGGACGTTGTCTCGAGCTGCGGGTCTCCCCGCTGAGCGCCACGCGCATCCTCCCCTCCGGACTTTCACCGTCGGTGCCGGGATTCCACCGGCTCAGCCGCTGCATCCATGGCCGCCTCAAGCGGCTGCGGTGCGAGCGGGTCGCGGACTGTGACCGCCGGTTCGGACTTTCACCGACCCCGGAGCACGTTGCTGGCCGCAAGGATACAACGTTGATCGCTACGGGGCCACTGCCGCTGCGGTGACCATCGTTCTGGGTCACCACAGCAGTCGTGGACCGCTCAAGGCGCCATGATGATCCACAGCGCCGCGAGCAATGGTGTGGGCCGGCTACGCCCGTGAGGCCGCAACGGCGGCGTCGAACTCCTCGGAGATCTCCTTGGAGGGCTGACTTGCGAGAGATACGGCCACGGCCACAGCGAGGTTGCTCAGGAATCCGGGCACGATCTCGTAGAGGTCGAAGATGCCGCCCGGGCCACCGGAGACGTTCCCCCAGATCATGACGACGACGGCCCCGGTGATCATTCCGGCGAAGGCCCCCATGGCGCTCAAGCGCTTCCAGTACAGGGACAGCAGGATGGTCGGTCCGAAGGAGGCGCCGAAGCCGGCCCAGGCGAAGGCCACGAGGGCGAGGATCGTCTTACTGGGGTTCCAGGCCATGACCGCCGCGACCAGGGCGATGGCGAAGACCGCCATGCGCGAGTAGAGCACCATGCGGTTGCCGCTGATCTTCTCCTCCCGGGTGCGGGCGAAGGAGCCGTACAGGTCCTCGATGAGCGCTGAGGAGGTCACGAGCAGCTGGGAGGAGATCGTCGACATGATGGCGGCCAGAATGGCTGCCAGCATGAATCCGGCGACCAACGGGTGGAAGAGCAGCTTGCCCAGCGTGATGAAGACGGTCTCCGGGTCGGCCAGCTGCTTCTTGTCGTGCTGGTAGGTGGCCACGCCCACGATCGCGGTGCCGGCTGCACCGAGCACGGCGAAGAGCATCCAGCCGATTCCGATGGTGCCTCCGGCCACGGCCTCCCGGGGGCTGCGGATGGCCATGAACCGGACGATGATGTGCGGCTGACCGAAGTAGCCCAGGCCCCAGGCCAGTGCCGAGATGACGCCGAGCAGCGTCGTCGTCGGCCCCCAGATGACCCAGTAGTGAGGGTCGACCTCGGCGATGGCCTGCCTCAGGTTGGACAGTCCCCCGAGCCGAATGACACCCGCGACGGGCACCATGACCAGGGCGGTCACCATCATGACTCCCTGCACGAAGTCGGTGTAGGACACGGCCAGGAACCCGCCGATCAGCGTGTAGACCACGGTGATGGCGGCGACGATGACCATGCCGAGGCGATAGTCCATTCCGAAGGAGGACTCGAAGAAACGGCCGCCGGCGACCATGCCGGAGGAGACGTAGAAGGTGAAGTAGACCAGAATGATGAGGCCACTGGACCAGCGCAGCAACCGATGCGTGTCGTGGAGTCGGTTGTCCAGGAAGCTGGGAACGGTGATCGAGTTGTTGGCGACCTCGGTGTAGGCGCGCAGACGCGGGGCCACCAGCAGCCAGTTGGCCAGGGCCCCGACCGTCAGTCCGACGGCGATCCATCCCTCGACCAGTCCACTGACGTACAGGGTTCCCGGTAGTCCCATCAGCAGCCACCCCGACATGTCCGAGGCTCCCGCCGACAGTGCCGCCACCCAAGGATTGAGGTCGCGGTCGGCGAGCATGTAGTCGTCGAAGTTGTCCGTTCGCAGATAGGCCCAGCCCCCGATGGCGAGCATGGCCACGAAGTAGACGATCATCGCGATGGCTTGATAGGTAGTGGCAGTCATCTATATGTCCTCACGTCAGTCAGAGGGGAGATATACCGCTGCAGCCGTTGGAGAAAGGACTCCTGGAGTCTCGTGAGTGATCCGGATCGGCGCACGCGGCATATCGCGGCTCGTCGTTGATGTTCCTGATGGCGCGACCATGAGCGACGGACAAGTACTACGGATGATGTGCAAATCCGTACGTGACATGACATGACGGGCAGCAGTGACCGCTCACTGGATCATGGTCAAGGTTTCCTCACCGGTCCTTCTGTGTGGGCACGACTCAACGCACGTGAAGGACGATGGCCGCGGCGTAGTCACCGTCATGGCTCATGGAAACCGGCCAACACCCTGGGGTTGATACCTCCTCTCCGAGGCTGCGCTCAACAGCGTGGGCAACGGTGCCGCTCAGGCGCAAAGAAGGCCGGCCCCACCGATCGGTGACAACCTCGATCTCACGCCAGTCGACGTCCTCGGCCAGGATAACCGGAGAGGTACTCGTTCCGCGACATTTTGCGCACAGAACGTGTGCCTGGCTCCAGGCCTTGATGAAGGACTCCTTGGCCGCCCACCGCGCTGCCAGGTGCTGGGCCGGGTTGGTTCCCCTCTCCTCCGAACGATTTCGGGCCTCTCGGCGCTCGCGCGCCGTGAAGGCGCGTTGTGCGAAGACGCTGCCGGGCTGCTCGAGCTGGGCGGAGAAACCCGGAATGTGCACCAGGTCCGTACCCACTGACAGAACAGCGGAACCGGGGGGAGTCTGCGGAGTATCTGGAAGCCGTGGTTCCGCCATCACCGAACTCCGGAAAAGAAAGACTTACAAATCATTGAGGAATTCCCTTTGGCGAGACTGTGTGCACGCACAGGACCGGTTCCACGGAAATGGAACCCATTAGCCGTGAAACCGGTCCTGTGAGCGCTCAGGTGAGGTGGTTACTCCCCCGCGTGGTAGACGCCGTCGGAGCCCAGGCGAGCATCGGGGTCGAGCAGCATGGCGGCCTCGACCTCGTGCGGGTCGCGCTGCTTGGACTCCTCCCCCAGACGACGGCCCTGGACCTGCTCGAACAGCGGGGCCCGACCGATCATTCCGGCGCGGCGGCGCCTGGTCCCGGCGGCCAGGCGGGCGTTGGCGGAGGCCAGCCAGGCGTCAACCGCCTCCTGGCCCTCGGCCTGCCGCAGGGCGGCCTCAAAGGCACCGGGGTGGACGATCGCGATGAGACCGGAGACGTGTCCGAAGCCCAGCGAGGTCAGCAGACCGGCACGCACCGGACCGGCACCCGGGACACGCCCGTCCTGGCCACCACGGCCGGCCAGACGGATGGGCCTGCGCGGCCACACCCAGAAGGCGTCCTTGGCCAGCGGGGCGTCGACGACGTCCAGGGAGGCGTTACCGGGAGCCACACCGGAGGCGAGGATCTCGGTCAGGCCCGCAACCTGGAAGACGGCGGCGCCGCCCTTGGCGTGACCGGTGATGGTCTTCTGCGAGACCGCCACCAGCGAGTTGCCCTCGGAGCGTCCCAGTGCGCGCGCCAGACGCGTGTGCAGCTCGGACTCGTTGGGGTCGTTGGCACCGGTGGAGGTGTCGTGCTTGGAGACCAGTGCGATGTCGTCGGCCTCCACACCCAGGGCCGCCAGGGCCTTGGCCAGGCGCGAGCTGCGCCCGCCGCGGCCGGCGCCCAGGGCGCCCAGGCCGGGTGCCGGGATCGAGGTGTGGGCGCCGTCGGCGTAGGAGGAGACGAAACCGACCACACCGGCCACCGGCAGCCCCATGCGGGCCGCCACCGAGCCACGGGCCAGGATCACCGTGCCGCCGCCCTCGGCCTCCACGAATCCGCCGCGACGGCGGTCGTTGGCGCGCGAGAAGTGGCGGTCGGAGATGCCCTTGGCGCGCATGGCCGCGGCCTCCGCGGTGGCGTTCATGTTGCCGAAGCCGACGACTGACTCGATCGAGATGTCGTCGATGGCGCCGGCCACGACGACGTCGGCCTTGCCCAGGGCGATCTTGTCCCAGCCCTCCTCAATGGAGACGGCCGCGGTGGCGCAGGCGCTCACCGGCTGGACCATGGCGCCGTAGCCGCCGATGTAGGACTGCATGACGTGGGCGGCCACGACGTTGGGCAGGGCCTCCTGGAGGATGTCGCTGGGACGCTCCTCCCCCAGGAACCGGCCGACGAACATCTTGCGCATCGACTCCATGCCACCGAACCCGGTGCCCTGCGTGGAGGCCACGTCGGAGGGGTGGACGGCCTTGAGGAGCTCGGCCGGGGTGAAGCCGGCCGACAGGAAGGCGTCGACGGCGGTGACCAGGTTCCAGGAGGCGATGGGGTCCATGCCCTGGGTCATCGAGGCGGGGATGCCCCAGCGCTCCGGGTCGAAGTCGCGCGGGAACTGGCCGCCGACCGTGCGCGACAGCGCGGCGCGTCGCGGCACCCGGGCCAGTGAGCCGGCCAGTCGGGTGACGGTCCACTCGCCGGTCTCGGCGTCGGGAACCACGAGCGTGTGCTCGGGGTCGGAGGCCTCGATGGTGCGGGCCGTGGCCTCGTCAGGAACCGACAGGGTGATGTCGCGGTCGAGGTAGACGGTGACCTCCTCGTCGGCGATCGGCGCGATGACACCGTCGTCGACGAACTCGCGGATACCGCAGCGGGCCACGACCTCGTCGCGGTAGCGCTCCAGGATGTCGGACTCCTCGACCATCTCCCCGTCGGTGTCGTACCAGCCGGCCTTGGGGCTGTCCTGCCAGGTGAGCAGACCCATGCCCCAGGCGAGCTCGAGGACACCGGCGGCGGTCAGGTCGACGTCCTCGCCGCCGCTCATTCCCAGCTCGGCCTCGCGGCGCGTGCGGCCCGATCCCCAGGTGGAGACCTCTCCGGTGGAGATGATGACGACCAGGTCATCGAGGTCGGCGCTCACCTCGCCCCACTGGGGGGCGGTGGGCTGGGTCGGGACCACCGGGGTGGGCAGGGCCTTGATGACGGCCGGGGCCTCGGTCTCCTCGGCGGGCGCAGCGGCCTGCGCGGCGGCGTTCTCACGCAGGGCCACCAGGTCGATGTCGTCACCCAGTCCCCCCGTGAGGTCGGCGTTCACCGGGGCCTGAGCCGCCCGGGTGCGCACCTCGGTGGTGCACAGGCCGGTGAGCTCGGAGGCGATCTCCTCCGTGGTCCAGGTGCGCACCCCGGCTGCCTCGACAGCGGCGACGAGCGGGTCGTTACCGCCCATGAGGCCGGTGCCCTTGACCCAGCCGATGCGCGGGTGGGCCAGGGTGACGCGCTGGGCCCAGGCCCGCTCCGAGGACCAGCGGTTGACGATCGCGTCCAGGGCGGACTTGACCTCGCCGTAGGCGCCGTCACCGCCGAAGGTGCCCCGGTTCGGGGAGCCGGGCAGGACCACGTGCAGACGGTGGTCGACGTGGGTGTCGGTGCCGATGGCGCTCAGGGCGGCGATGGTGCGCTCCACCGACCACAGCAGCAGGCGGGTCTGGGACTCGGCCGTGGGGCCGGCGTCGGCCAGCGTGCCCGAGACGCGCGGCGCGGCGAAGGGGAACAGGAGGGTGGGAACCAGGGCCTCCTTGACGACCTTGGTGGAGCCGCCGGAGGTGACCACCTGGTCGTTGCCGATCCACTCCGCCAGGGCGTCGACGTCCCGGTAGGAGGACAGGTTCGCGGGAACCATCCACAGCTTGGCGCCGGCCGCGGCGTGCTCGCGGTACAGGGTGGTGGCGAACTCGAGGCGCTCGTGGGTCAGGCGCGAGCTGGTGGCCACCACGGTGGCGCCACCGGTCAACAGCTCCCCGACGACGGCCGCGGCGATGGACCCGGGGGCCACACCGGTGACGACGGCGACGTCCTCGGACCAGCGCACTGTGGCGTCACCGGCCTGCGGGGTCTTCGGCGCGGCCTGGGCGATCGCAGTCAGGACGGCGGTGCGCTCGGCGCCGTCGGCCAGGTCGGAGGCCTTGGCCTGCTTGGCCCACCAGGTGGCGTGATCGGCCACTGCCTGTCCCAGACCCACGAAGCGCTCGGGGGCCAGGAGCCGGCGGAAGGCGTCCAGGTCGGTCTCGCCGGAGCCGAGTCGGGCGACGTCCTCACGGGCCGTGGCCCAGCGGTCATCGATGAGGACGGCGCGCTCAGGGGCGAAGGCCGGGGTGACGGACTTGACCCATCCGGCGCCGAGCTCGGCGTCCAGGGCGGCCATGGCAGCCCGGGTACGGGAGGCCTCGTCATCGGCATCAGCCGCGACAGTGGCCTTCTCGGCCAGCCCCAGGGCGTCCAGGAGGGTGCGGGCCGTGGTGGCCAGGACACCCTCGGAGCCGGTGACGCTCTGGGCGAAGGCGTCCAGGGCCGCGGAGTCGACCACTGCGCCCCCGGCACCGCCGGCACTCGGCTTGGCGACGCTCACACCGTGGTCGGCGGCGACGGCCTGGACGGCGGAGTCGATGAGGGCGTCCACGGCGCTCGCACTGGTCAGCGGGGCCGAGGAGCCCAGGGAGGCCAGGTCCTCGCCGCGCATCGAGGCGCCCTCCCGGGTGCCCAGGAACAGGGCGGCGGTCACGTGGGAGACCCAGCCCTGCCCCAGTCCCCAGGTGCCGGTGACGCGGTCGGCGATACGGGAGGCGCGCACGCCGGAGGGGCCCAGGAGCCGGCCCAGCCCCACGCGGATGGCCTCGGTGAGGACCGGACCGAAGGCCTTGTAACCGGGAGCGCCCTTGGCGACCGTGGCGGCCAGGGCCGTCATGTCGGCGTCAGCGGCACCGTCGATGGAGGCGAGTTCGAGCTCGGTACCCAGGTCCATGAGGAGCTGGTTACGACGCGAGGAGACTCCGTTGGTGAGTGTCTCGGTGGTGTCCGTGGCGCCGATCTGCTCGGGGCGGATGCGCGAGGCGTGGGCCAGGAGCACCGTCAGGGCGTCGGTCGCACCGAAGGGCAGGTCGTCCACCGGTCCGGCTGCGGCTGGAGCCGGACCAGCGGGTGCGGCCTCGGCCGCGGGGGCGGGAGCCTGCTCGGCAGCAGCGGCCTGCGCGGGAGCCTGGGCCTCAGCAGCCGGCTCCTCGGCGGCCGGAACGTCGAAGTCCGGTTCGGTGAGCTCGACGGCCGGGTCGGTGTCGGTGGCCAGCACCCGGGCCTCGTCGCGACGAGCGTTGTGCACGGTGACGTGGCGCCCGGCGTGCTGGGGCAGACGCAGGGTGTTGGTGGCCAGGTTCGCCAGGGTGGGTGAATTGGCCAGGCCCACCTCAACGATGTGCTCGATCCCCAGGCCGCCCTCGCTCGGGGAGGACAGCAGGACCTCCTGGGTCTCGATCCAGCGCACCGGGGAGGCGAACTGCCAGGCCAGGAGCTCGACGAGCAGGACTCGGGCCAGCTCGGTGGGGCGCTTCACCCAGGAGTCCCAGTCGGCCAGGATCTCCTCAACGGGCTCGGAGGGCACGACCTCAAGGATCGAACGGGCGAAGTCCTGGGTCAGCGCGAAGGGCCGGGCCACGAGGTTGGGCACGTAGTGGCCCACCAGGCGCGCGACATCCAGGTCCTCGGGGACGAGCTCGAGCAGACGGCCACGGAACTCCGGCACACCGGGGCGCAGCACCTCGGAGTGGAAGGGCACATCAATGCCGGGGACGAACATGAAGGGGTTCTTGCCCCCGCGGGCCTTGGCCTTGGCACGGGCGTCCGCGGCCAGGGCGTCCAGGCCCTTGATCGTGCCGGCCACGGCGTACTGGACGCCGGCCAGGTTGTGGTTGACGATCTGGAGGAACTCGCCGGTGGCCTCGGAGATCGAGCGCACGTAGGCCTCGACCTCGTCGGCCTTGATGCCCGCCTGGTTGGGGCGCAGCGCCCCCATGCGGTAGTTCGAGGCGCCGTCGGCGTCACGGGGCACCAGCGAGTGCATGGTGGAGCCGCGCTGGAAGACGATCGAGATGGTCGTCTCCACGGGCATGACGCGCCCGTAGGCGCTCAGCGCCGTGTACTCGCCCAGGGAGTGGCCGGCGAAGGCGGCGCTGTCCACGAGGGCACCGGCCTCGGCCAGGCGCGCAGTGGTCGCCATGGCGACGGTGGCCAGAGCCACCTGGGTGAACTGGGTGAGGTTGAGCAGGCCCTCGGGGTGGCGGTAGGTGACGCCGCGGGCGGTCATCTCGGTGGGGTTGTCGCGCACCAGGTTGATGACGGAGAAGCCCAGCTCGGCGCGGGTGTGGGCGTCGGCCCGCTCCCAGATCTCCCGGGCGGCCTTGGAGGAGTTCATCTCGTCCAGGCCCATGCCGGGGGCCTGGATGCCCTGGCCGGGGTAGACGTAGGCGGTGGGCTCGGGCGTCGTCACGGCAGTGCCGCGGGAGACGACCTCGCCGTTGATGCGGCAGACGACCTCCAGGACGTAGCCGCCGCCGACCACCAGTCCGGTGCGCTCCACGGTGATCTCGACGTCGTCGCTCAGCTCGACCGGACCGGTCATGACGTAGGTCCAGCCGGCCAGGACGTGGCGCGAGCCGTCGGCCGCGGTGGAGGCCGCCACCTGCTGGGCGGTGGCCGACAGCCACATGCCGTGGACGAGTGGAGCGTCCATGCCGGCCACGTGGGCGGCGTTGTAGGAGGTGTGGATCGGGTTGAAGTCACCGGTGACCCGGGCGAACGCGGTCATGTCCGCGGGCGCGGTGACGGTGGTGCGGCGCAGGATGCGGCGTGCGGCCGGGGCCGTCTCGCGTCCGGTGCCGCCGGCGAGCTCGGGGGCGCTGGGCACGGCGTTGCCGGAGGCGCGGCCGCGGATGGCGAAGCGCTCACGCATGAGTGCCACCACGGTGCCGTCGGTGGCGTCGGTCAGCTCCAGGCGCACGTCGACGACGCGGCCGGCGCTGGACTCCTCCAGTGCGGCGACCCAGCCGGTGACGTTGATCGTGGGGCTGGTCGTGGCCGCGGCCTCCTGGAGCTGGTGGAGGGTGAGGTGCAGGTCGATGGTGTGGTCCAGGTGGACGGCACCGAGCAGGCCCTCGATGAGCGGCATGCCGTCCTCGACGACGCTGCCCAGGGCGGCGTAGACCACCGGCCAGCAGGGGCCGAGCAGGGCGTCGGGCACGAAGGGCGCGGCGGACAGGTCCGACGGCAGGGCGTCGGCGGTCACCGAGGCGTGGTCGTGGCCCAGGGTGCTTGCCAGGGTGAAGGAGCCGTGGATGGTGCCGAAGGGCTGGGTGGTGGGGCGTCCCAGGACGTCCGTGGCCCCGGCCTGCGCGGGGCGGACCTCGGGCAGGTGGTCGACGTCGTCTCCCGTGATGGACACGGCCCCCACGCCGGCGGTGGCCCGCAGCAGGTCGTTCATCGTCTCGCTGATGCGCTCGGGGTCGACCAGCGGAGCGGCACCGTCCCAGGCGCGGGCCAGGCGCAGCGGCACGACGAGGCGGCGCACGGCGTGGATCTCATCTCCGCCGGGAGTGCCGTCCCAGTGGGTGTCGAGGCGGATGTCGAGGTCGTAGGCGTCCTCGGCCACGTCCGGGCGGGCGACGACGTTGTAGGCGTCGTCGTCCAGGACGGTGGCCGGGTTGACCGTCAGGTGGCCGTTCCACAGGACGTGGGGGGCCACCTGGACGAGTTCCTTGGCGTCGGCCACGGGAGCTGCCAGGACGCCGTCGGCCACGGCGGGGGCGGCGCCCAGGCGGCCGGCGGCCTCCTGCTCGCCCGTGCCGGCCTCCTGGAGGGCCTCGACGGCGGCGGTCTCGAAGCGGCCCAGCAGCTCGCCGACCGGCTCATTGATGGTGGTGATGCCGGCAACGGCGACCGGACCGGGGATGATGCGCACCTGGTCAGCGGTGTAGCGCGGGTCCTGGGACTGCCACAGGGAGTCGGTGCCCCACCAGCGCAGGATGTCGGCGTCGACCACGGGCACGAAGGGCACGGGCTTGGGGTGCTTGCGGCACAGGTCGACGAACCAGGCGGCGTCGACGGGCTCCACCAGGGTGGAGGCGGCCGACGGGTAGTGCTCGGCCAGTGCGGCCAGGGCGGCGTCGGAGTCGATGACGGCGTCGTAGTCGGCGAAGAGCGTGGGGATCTCGCCGTGGTCGGCCCGGCTCAGGCGGGCCTCGATGCGGTGCAGCAGGTCGATGAAGCGGTCGTACCAGCCCTCGTCGGCCCAGTCGGCGCGGGTGGCGCTGCGCCCCTCGTGGGGGGCGACGCACAGCTCGGCGTAGCGGGTGGCCCACTGAAGGTAGGTCATCTCCTCGACGTCGCCGAAGTAGGGCTTGGCGGTCTTGGCCAGGGCGTCGATCATCTCCTGGCGGCGTGCGGCCATGGCGGCCTCGTCACCGGCGAGCTCCTGGATGAGGCGGGAGGCCCGGGCCGAGGAGTTGTCGATCTCGTAGAGGTCGGCGCGCAGGTGGGACAGTCCGGAGGTCATACCGCCGATGGACTCCCCGGAGGCGACCCAGCCGCCCTCGACCCCGGAGTCCTCGGGGATTCCAGGGGTGTCGACGAGGAGCTGCTTGACGTCGTCGTTGGTCTTGGCCTCCAGGCAGGTCATGGCGGCGGTGCCGATCATGACGCCGTCGACGGGGGCGGCAGCCGTGCCGTAGGCCTCGGCCCAGCGGCCGGTGAGGTAGTCAGCGGCGCGGGTGGGCGTACCGATGCCTCCGCCGACGACGAGCACCACGTTGGTCACGGCGCGGATGGCGTCGTAGGTGGCCAGGAGCATGGTGTCCAGGTCCTCCCACGAGTGGTGGCCACCGGCGTGCCCGTCCTCGATCTGGATGATGACGGGGCTGTCGGGCACGGCGCGGGCGATGGCCAGGACCTGACGGATCTGGTCCACGGTGCCGGGCTTGAAGGCGATGTAGGGGAAGCCCTCGGCGTGGAGGCGCTCAAGCAGGGCGGTGGCCTCCTCGAGCTCGGGGATCCCGGCGGAGATGGTGATGCCGTCGATGGGGGCGCCCCCGGCGCGGGCCTTGGACAGCAGGCGCTGGGTCCCCAGGTGCAGGTTCCACAGGTAGCGGTCCATGAACATGGCGTTGAAGGCCGCGGTGCGCCCGGGCTCGAGCGCCTTCTCCAGGCCCTGGAGGTTCTCGGTCAGGACGGCGGGGGTGGTCTGGCCCCCACCGGCGAGCTCGGCCCAGTAACCGGCGTTGGCGGCGGCCGCGACGATGGCGGGATCCACGGTGGTGGGGGTCATTCCCGCCAGCAGCACCGCACTGCGCCCGGTCAGGCGGGTGAAGGCGGTGTCAAGGGTGAGGCGGCCGTCGGGCAGGCGAGTGATGCGCGGGGCGAAGCGGGAGCGGTCGACGCCGGGCCGGGGGGCCGCGCCGGCCCGGTCGAGGTCGTCAATGGCCTTGGCGGTCCCGGCAGGCACGACGGTGGTGCCGGTGCCGGCCACGACGCCCTCGGTGAGACGGACCAGGACGTTGCCCGGCCCCAGGTCCAGGACGGTGCGCACCGGGGCGTCCGAACCGGCTGCGAGGGCCCCGGTGACCAGACCGGGCCAGTCGACCGGGTCGATGAGCACGGCGGTGGCCAGGTCGCGGGCAAGCTTCTCGTTCAGGCCGCAGGCGGCCGCCCAGGCGGCGACGTCGTCGACCGCGCCGGCGAGCAGCTGGGTGTGGAAGGGCACCGAGGTGGTGAGGAACTCGGTGACCGGGGCCAGGACGGCGCCGCCGCGGCGGCGGTCCTTGCGGGCCTTGGCGCTGCGGGCGGCGGCCGCCTCCAGTGCGGTGACAACGGCCTCGAGGTCGGCCGGGCGCCCCGAGAGGATGTGCGCCTGTCGGCCGTTGGTCACGCCCACGGAGATCCGCTCCGAGCCGGGGACCCGGGACAGGACGGCGTCGAGCACGCTGCGGGTCACGCCGCGCACCGAGAGCATGGGGGTGGACTCCCCCACCGTGCCCAGGTCGAGACGGCGGGTGGTGCGGGTGGCCGCCGCACCGATGAGGCGGGCGATGGCGTGAACCTCAATGACGCGCTCGCGCTCGCCGGCCTGCACGGCCTGGAGCAGGCTGACGCCCAGGACGCCCTGGGAGTGGCCGATGGCGCTCACCGGGGCGTGGGCGGCCGGGTCGATGCCGGCGCCGGGCAGCGAGGCCAGGGCGGCGTGCTGGGCCATGAGGATGCCGGGCACGGAGACGTCGGCGCCGTCGGCGGTGGTGCGGTGCTGAGGGGCGACCGGGGCCGCCTCGTCGTCCAGGAGCCTCGAGCCGCGCGGGGTCACGGTGAGCAGGTCGGTGGACACGGGGGCCAGGCGCTCGGCCACGGCCTGGTCGACCGCCACGACGTCAGCGGCCAGGGCGTGGTCCAGGGAGACCAGGTCGGCCAGCGTCTGGCGCCAGGGGGTGGCCTGGCCGCCGAAGGTGATGATGTAGGGCTCGCCTCCGCTCAGGCGCTCAGCGATGGTGGTCGCGGGGCTGGGGGCTTGCGAGTTCGTGTGCACGGTAGTGGTGTCCTTCGGTGTTGCGACGGCGTGGTCGGTGGTCTCGGAACGGTTACCTGAACTGGGGTCGGGTGAAGAGGGGGGATACGGCGGAGGCGGAGGCGAGTGGGTCTCGGAGCCTGGGTCAGAGGGGGATGTTGTCATGCTTCTTGGGGGACTCGGGGCGGGCGTCGTTCTTGGCGCGCAGCGCGGCCAGTGAGTCGACGATGACGTTGCGGGTCTCCTCGGGGGCGATGACGGCGTCGATCTCACCGATGGCCACGGCCTTGTCGGGGTTGATGACGGCGTCGGTGTACTCGGCCACGAGCCGCTCGTGCTCGGCGGTGGCGGCCTCCTCCCCCTGCTCGTCACGGACCTTGGCCAGGTCGCGGCGGTGGATGATGCCGACGGCGCCGGCGGCGCCCAGGACGGCGATCTCGGCTCCCGGCCAGCAGAAGTTGAGGTCGGCGCCGATGGCCTTGGAGCCCATGACGATGTAGGCGCCGCCATAGGCCTTGCGCAGGACGATCGTCACCAGCGGCACGGTGGCGGTGGCGTAGGCGTTAATGACCTTGGCTCCGCGGCGAATGATGCCGGCGTGCTCCTGCTCGGCTCCGGGACGGTAACCGGGGACGTCGACGAAGGTGACCACCGGCAGCCCGAAGGCGTCGCAGAAACGCACGAAGCGGGCGAGCTTCTCGGAGGCGTCGACGTCCAGGGTGCCGGCGTCCACCAGCGGCTGGTTGGCGACGATCCCCACCGGGTGGCCCTCGAAGCAGGCGAAGCCGACCACGACGTTGGGAGCGAACTCCTCCTGGACCTGGACGAGCTCGCCGTGGTCGACGACGGCCGAGACCACCTCGACGACGTCGTAGGCCTGCCGGGTGGAGGCCGGGACGATCTCGCCGACACTGCGGGCGGCCTCAGCGTCGGCCTGGGCGTCAGCGTCGTCGTAGGCGTACAGGGGGGCGCTGACCTCGGATGAGGAGGGCAGGTAGGCCAGGAAGGTGCGGACCTGCCCCAGCGCGTCCTCCTCATCGTCG
>ERZ773074.742-NODE-742-length-13459-cov-20.689123_pt1 | contig 13459 bp, 8 predicted proteins | sample MGYA00580615_ERZ773074 | MGnify/ENA primary metagenome ERZ773074 (study PRJEB29015, sample SAMEA2738126) | human oral metagenome | biome: human oral; feature: human-associated habitat; material: saliva | place: China | collected 2160 ...
CGATGTTGATCTTCATAATTCTGTCCTGATCAATTGTCTGATTTTCGTCCATTATATATTTTTTCTGTTATAAATTTCTATCGCTTTAACGAGCTCATCCCCATAAGGCTAAAATTGCCCACAATAGCCTTTATTTCCTTTCTGAGCCGTTTTCGTACTTTTTCAAGGTGTAAAGATACGAATATTTTTTGATACCACAAAGGGCTTATAACGAAAAAATGTTATCAAGACCTATTATTTTGAAGTGTTTATTTCTTTTTAGGATTTACATTAAATCGCCATGACAGGGACAACATTACATATCGTGGAATACTATTATTCCATGTTTCCGTTCTTCCTTGTGCGTTCATTAAGTATTGAGTATTAGAGAGCTGACGGAGTATGTCAAAGCCTTGCAACTTAACTAAAAGTTTCTTATTTATGAAACTGCGACTAAGTTGTGCATTCCATATCCAGTCGGTAGTATTCATTTCTGAGAGCTGATAACCACGGCGAGCAAACATTGTTAGGTCAGTTGTTAATTGTAGTTTCCAAGGCAAAGTTATTTGCGCATTCATACCTATATTATAATCTCCTGCATGAATATTATTAAATCCCTCACGCTGGCTCTTGATAAGATAATATGTACCTCCGCCATGAAGTGTGAACTCATAGTTATCATCGGGACGATAATTAAGTTTCAAGACATCACTTATTTTCCAGTTATTTACAATACTTCGTTGACTTTGTGTAGCCCCTTGTACCATTGCCATGTCAACGTTATGATTATAGTTAAAAGATGCTTGATTATCAATACTTAATTTCTCTTTTTTATCCAGCGGACGAGTATATCCTATTCCTAAATCCATGCGATAATTACCATTTACGCTAATGGGCTGAACGGTTGAAACACCTGTTTGTTTATCAAATACAAGACTATAAGCCACAGCATTATCCGTCTGATGATAACCCGTATTAATGTTAAGGCGACTATGTTTCTTTCCCTCAAATGTCTTACCACCTTCTATGTCATAATAATGAATATTACGAAGCTGCGTATTGCCTAATATAATATTCATAGGATTGCTATCGTCACGATAATTAACCATCGTTGTAAGGTCAGGTAATTCAGAATTCATCTTAGCTTTTATCTCCCATGCGTTACCCCTCAACCATATATTAGGTTCAAAGAATATACTCTGCCGAGACACATCGTGTCGTCCCATACGTTGATAATAAAGGTTGGCATGAGCTATACGAACAGGCAGATTGACACTTATCTCACACTTCAAGAGTTTACTATGCAAGTCTCTATAGCAGAAGTTAAAGCGATGACTATTTTGATATTCTGTAAAGTGATAAGTATTACTATTATCAAGGACTGTAGCCAAGATGTTTGTGGCAGAGGGCAATCTATCGAACAAACTACTATCACGTCCAGAAATCTTATCAAGACGATAGAGTGGATTATCCGTTTTTATATAAGAATATGCGTAATTATACTCAGGTTGCAAGCTGATATTTCTAAAAGCCCAATTATAACTGATACCAGCTGATAACTTAAGGTTTTGATTAAGGCGGTTTATATATTGATTACGATAATCACGTGGAAGGCTATGCTGTAGATAGGTCAAATCCTGTAGAGAAAAGGTCTTTTGCGTGTTACGGTTATAATTGATTCCAAAATTCCACCTAATCATATCAGCAATAATGCTGATACCATTTCTATTTTGAAGATTAAAATCAACATTCCTCGATTCAAGGCTATTTGCCGATAGCATACGGTTAAGTAGTGATTGATTATCAGAAGTCTCAATACTACTATTATTTAAGCCATGACTATGGGTATATGAAAAAGAAAGGTTATTAATCGTATAATATTCGTCTTTTTGGATACATAAATTGCTGCCCGCTGACCAATTTTCAGAACTTCCTAACGACTTATACCTGCTATGCTGATATGAATCTCCACCATACAAGAATGTTTGTTTAGATGAGTGAGACTCGTTGTCAGTATTTGTATGATTCCAAAGGCTACTAATATCGAACCAAGAAAAATCATTTCCTAAAAAGCGCATATATTGAGCACCAACCGTTTTAGTCGTCTGCAATCCACTCCCTACATCTTGTGGACTCCACTCGCCATTGAGTGCCGCTCGCTGATTGTCGTTAAGGTTGTTGCTATTGGCAAATATTCCGATGCGTTCTTTGTCAGAGAACTTTATGGCTAAGCCACGTAGCTTATATCTGTTGTTCGAACCTGCACCAGCTTCAACGTTACCCATATAGCCTACGGCATACTCCTTCTTCAGCTTTACATCCATCACATAGTTCTTGTCGCCCATATCACGTCCTGCCAACTTTGAAGCTGCTCCCGACTTGTTGAAAACTTTGATTTTATTAACCGTATAGGCAGGTAGATTCTCCAGTGCCAACTTAGGATTCCCACTGAAAAACTCTCGTCCGTTGACTAAAAGGCTTTGAATATACTTGCCATTGACGAATATTTGCCCATCTTTGGTCAGTCGTGCGCCTGGCAACTTGCTGATTAGTGCATCGAGCATGCTCCCCTCTGCAAGGTTGAAAGCATCAGCATTATAAACAATCGTATCGCCCGCAACAACCATCTTAACCTTTGTAGCCTTTACGGTCACTTCTGCCAATTCGTGCGCCTTTGCCAATCGTATAGGCTTTACAGATACAAAAAACTCACGCTTACTCCTCAACACACAGTGCATATAGCCGTCCTCATACCCCTCAGCACTTGCACGTACGATGTAATTCCCGACTTTTGTCAAGTGTTCAAAGCGGTAGAATCCCACATCTTCTCCAGCCTCTGCAGGATAGGTAATCGTACTATCAATGACCACACTGTCTGATGTCATCAAGTAAACTTTTGCCCCTGGTATTCCTGCCCCTGTCATATTATCAAGTACTCTGCCTTGTACAGGAACAGCGTCGTCTTTTGCTTGCCCACTATTGCAGCAGAAAAATAACATCAATAACAAAATTAGTCCGTTTCTCATAAGATGTTTTTATATTTAGATTATATCAATGATAAAGATTGTTTAATGTGTTTACAAAGTTAAGTAATATCCTACAGAAAACGAAGAAAGTGAATGTAAAATACTAAAATAACGATTACATTTTAGGTATAGAATAGATTATTAAATCTAAATATCTTCTTCGTACAGAAACAGAAAGCAAGCAAGAATGTTAATATTTTTCCTCTATTCCAAATGTACTAAGGCTTAACTACAGTCGAACTAAGCCTTTACTGCCATCTAAAAGACGCCCTTTTAGCATGTTGTTAACGCCTTTCTTGACTCTTGTTAGGCGTCTTCTCCAACGCCATCTATAACTATCTAAGAACGAGATAGTTGTAAGAAAGATTAAAAGACATCTGTTTCATTCCCCAACCCAACTACCCGCAAAATAATGTAAATATATTTTATTACATTCAACAAATAAGGTAGTTCTTTTACTCCAAGTAAAAGAAAGCCTACAATAGCAAACTTAGTTATGGAGTTCTAAAACATATATATCCGACCACACCGTTACATCAACAATCACAGAACTACCCTCTCGCTGAAAACGAAGAATATTACTCGTATGCTTCATGGGTTGTAGTCGATAGCCATGCAATTGAAGTCCAGAGATAAAAACATGGTAATATTCCTTGTTCCAAAAGACGACTTGTAATGCTCCTCCCCTATCGTCAATGAGTGCTATACTCGAATTATCCTTCTTTGCAAAGAGTCGATAAAAAGGCTGTTTCTCTTGATTGAATTCGCCGTTTGGACCGACATGCCATCCCCAAAGCTGACGAGCATCGTCATTCACCAGCTCAGTCGGTATTCGCCTAAATCCGTATTTGCTAAAAAGAAAAGGTGCTATTGCCCTTTTACCCTTCTGCACCTGATATTGTAACAGGTCTAATATAGGGACTTGGAGCAAAGGAAGATTCCCCTGTGCAAGGCTGCACAGAGGAATCAATAAAAGGATGAAAAGACTTAAAACTGTCCGTTTCATGATAATTCTTCTAACTCTTTGAGCCAATTTGTAGACATAGCGTCTGAAGGCATTCGCCAGTCGCCACGTGGAGAAAGGCTCACGCTGCCCACCTTTGGTCCGTCAGGTAAGCACGAACGCTTAAACTGCTGTGAGAAAAATCTACGATAGAAGAGGCGTAACCAATGTAGAATAACATCATCAGTATAAACACCACGGAAGGCATTCTGTGCCATCCAATAGATTTTAGAAGGACGGAAACCACAGCGAAGAACATAATAAAGGAAGAAATCATGAAGCTCGTATGGACCGACAAGGTCTTCTGTCTTCTGTGCTATATCTCCCTTATTATCAGCTGGTGTCAACTCTGGTGAGATTGGCGTGTCTACAATATCAATCAAAGTCTGACCTACAGTCTTATCCTTTGCAGTATCAGCTGCATAACGAACAAGATACTGTATCAGCGTCTTTGGTATGCTACAGTTAACAGCATACATACTCATGTGGTCGCCATTATAGGTACACCAGCCCAAAGCTAACTCACTAAGGTCGCCTGTACCAATAACAAGTCCATTCAACTGATTACTCAAATCCATCAAAATCTGCGTACGCTCACGTGCCTGCGCATTCTCGTATGTTGAGTCATGAACATTGGCATCATGGCCTATATCTTCAAAGTGCTGCAAGACAGAAGCCTTAATATCAATTTCTCGTATTGTTATTCCAAGACGTTCCATGAGTAACATTGCATTTTTGTAGGTACGCCCAGTAGTTCCAAAACCTGGCATAGTGACACCCACAATACCCTTACGATCAAGCCCAAGTCTATCGAACGTCTTGACAACTACAAGTAAAGCAAGGGTAGAATCAAGTCCACCACTGATACCAATGACTGCCGTCTTACAATTTGTATGTACTAATCGTTTCGCTAAACCACTAATTTGAATATTGTAAATCTCATCGCAAGCATCCTTTATGTTCTCTGACTTGGGAATGAAAGGATGCTTATCAAACTCACGTGTCAGCACAAAGTCGCGCATAGGATTAAGTGGTGGCATACATTCAACATGGATACCCAACTTACCGATTTGTCCTGTAATACCGACAAGTCCAGAAGCAACAGGACGCTGCGCATTGACAAATGTACTATTAGTGCGACGTTCTCCACGCAGACGTTCGATATCAATTTCAGATATAACTAACTGTGGATCAATCTGAAAACGCTTCGCTTGTTTTAGGAGTGTACCATTTTCATAGATTAAAGCATTACCCCCAAAGACAACATCCTGTGTACTTTCACCAAAACCACTACTGCTATAGACATACCCGCTGATGGTGCGTGCGCTCTGTTGAGACAAAAGATTCTTTAAGTAATCATGCTTACCTATAAGGTCATCACTCGTTGACAGGTTAAAGATAATCTCAGCACCAGCCAAAGCAAGATGATTACTTGGCGGGGTTGGAGCCCATACATCTTCGCAAATCTCAATAGAGAAGGTCACACCTTCTGATGTGCGGAAAAGCTGTAGTTCAGGTGTTACGAGGATATTACTCCCTGCAAAGTGAATATGCTGTGGACGTAAATCCTGTGAGGAAGCAAACCATCGCTTCTCATAGAACTCACTGTAATTAGGAAGGAATGTCTTTGCAACGATTCCAAGTAGTTTACCCTGCTGTATCACGATTGCACAGTTAAGTAGCAGCGGACCAACAGTAACGGGTGCACCCACAATGACTGTTATATCTAACTGGCGTGTAAATTCAAGTAATCTAAGGACAGATTGTTCGGCATCATCCAACAATAACTGTTGTTGAAATAGGTCTTGACAAGAATAACCCGTCAATGACAATTCTGGGAAAACAATAATCTCTACACCCTGTCCATCAGCAACGGCAATCTGCTTCTCAGTCTCTATGAGATTAAACTTCGTATCAGCAACCTTCACCGCTGGGATAGCTGCGGCAACCTTTATAAGTCCATTTTTCATATAAAAAACTAATTTATTTAATTGTCACTTGGGTAGCTCCGTAGCCATACTCACGGAAAGAAGCATCCTGATAAGAATAATGCTTGTATTTATAGTTGAGCTCATGGATGATAGCATGGCGCAAAACACCTTCGCCCTTGCCATGAATAAAGATGAGTTTCTTACCACGCTGCCCCTTATACTGGTCGAGTGTACGACGGAAAACATCCAATTGATATTCAAGAATATCGGCTGAGGTCATACCAACTGTCGTCTCAAGCAACTCATCAGCATGAAGATCTATGATAATCTTATCATCGTTAAGAATCTGCTTCGCAGGCTTCTTACGCTCAACTTTGTAACGTTTAGCAAGTTCCTCAGTCTTTTTGTCAATCTCTTCTTCAGAAAGACGACTTGGAGAAGAATATCCCACTTTCAGTTTCTCGGTAGCCTCGTCCTCTGCTTTCCTTGTCAGAGGTTCTAACATCGGATGCTGTGCTGGCTTGTCTTTCTCTATTAACGTGTATATCAAAGCTGGTTGTTCAAAGAATACACTCTCGTGGAAAGTATTAAGCTTATAGAACTTCACGGCATCAATCTTAACTTGAAGATCGCAAGTAGGCTTGAGGGTGAAAGGCTTATCCTTCTTATAACTCTGAAGCTGAACACAGCCCTGTAACATGTTATTGAGGTCGGCAAGTGTGAAATCCTCTATGAGTAACTTCATATTAGGTTCTAACTCACCAACAGCTTTCAGTACCCACTTCTCTTCTTGTTTCAATGCGTAAGAGAAATGAACATAGTAATTTGAATCATTGACGAGGTAAGACTTGAAGTGTGTCGTCGTAAGATTCTTAATATCAGTAGGAGTGAAAGCCAAATAGACAGACAACTCATCACCACCAACACGCTCTTTTACTGGGGCTTCAAAATTAATTGAAGGGTCATCATTAAGCTCAATGTCAGCATCGACATCACGCCAATTCTCCCCTACCTCCTCTTCTCCTGCTCCCGCAGCTGTCAATCGTTGCTTAATGCTGCGATTATCCTCACCTTTCTCCATCTTACGTTGCTGCTGGTCGATACGCAGCTTGGCACGATCGGTTGCAGCATCTTCAACGACAACAACCTCATTGACAGGCGTTGGAATCTGAAAGCCATCTTCATCTTCAACCAACACTATCTTTCCTTTGAAACCAGCAATGATTCCACCGCCCGTAGAGCTCAGAAATCTAACTTTATCTCCTATTTTCATCTTTGACCTATCATTAAAGTTTATTGGGATTGACACATCTATCTACATTAAAAAGTTTAGTCGCGTCTTCTCCCTATTGAGTATTATTTATTGAGCACACACCTCCTAATATATTTTACCAGTGGAAATAATGCACTCGCTCATTTGGAATGGTACCTCAAAATCTTATATTCACCTTATTATATTAAGGTATAAGTAAAGAGGAGTCACCATAACTTAAGAAACGAAAATCATGACTAAGTGCATAGTCATAGACCTTACGCCAATCACCTTTCAGGAATGCACTTACCAAAAGTAGCAGTGTGGATTGTGGTTGATGGAAATTAGTTACAAGTGCTTTGACTATCTTGTATGAATATCCTGGCGCTATGATAATCTGTGTGCTTGAGTGAAGTGCGTTCAATCCGTCCCTGTCTAAATAAGTAAGTAAGTTCCTTATAGCTTCTTCAACAGATACAGCTTTGCCATTCACCTCGACCAGTCCTTCTTCATTATGTGGTAAATCGTATGGTTCCCACTGATTAACGTGGAGGTCCTTCTCAGCCATATCGGGAGCTGACACAAGTTTCACACCCATATAATAAAGGCTTTCAAGAGTTCTGACGCTTGTTGTTCCAACAGCAATAGCATTGCAATTATGCTGTAAAAGTTTCTCTAAGGTTTGTCGACGAACCACTACATACTCCGTGTGCATACTATGTCCTTCTATCTCGTAGCTCTTTACAGGTTTGAAAGTACCTGCACCCACGTGGAGTGTGAGTTCTTCACGGTCAATACCATGCTCGTCCAAAGCATTTAACACCTTATCTGTAAAATGAAGTCCAGCCGTAGGTGCTGCTACAGAACCTTTAATCTTTGAATAAACCGTCTGATAGGTTTCCTTATCACTCTCCTCTGTCGCACGGTTAAGATACGGAGGGATAGGTAATTCGCCTACGGCTTCAAGGATTTCAGCAAATGAGATGTTAGCATTATCCCACTCAAAATGAATCCAGTGATTAGTACCACCTGCCTGCTCATGCACCTTGCTGCGGTCCATAGTTGCAGTGAGGGTCAACTTATGTCCTTTGATTTCAAACGCACGCTTTAATGCCCCTTCCTTCCACTTCTTAAGGTTGCCAACCATACAAAGCCACGCACACTCGTGATTAGTTTGGAACATCAATTCATAATCTGTTGGCTGTGCTGGCTCCATAAGGAATACCTCTATAAGTGCTCCTGTCTCCTTGCGAAAGTGCATACGTGCCTGAATGACTTTCGTATTGTTGAAAACCATTAATGCACCTTTAGGCAAATATTCAGGAAGATTATAGAAAATGTCCTCCGATACTTCGCCATGTTTATAAAGCAACAGCTTACTATGGTCGCGCTCTGTTAATGGAAACTTAGCGATGCGCTCATCGGGGAGTGGGTAGTTATAATCAGTAATGCAAATATGTTTTGTATCTTCAGACATAATTTAATTTATATAGATAAGACGGCACGAAATGCCGCATAAATGAATGACAATATAAGTACACAGATAACAACATCTATATCTGCGAAGCTATAACCTGTTCGCGTATATTTCGTAGAGATATAGTGTAACTTATCACTAAACCGAATATACATGCGAAGGTATAAAAAATAAATGAGAACAGCGACACTTGAACCAAATATCATACCCACAAATACATCTGAAGGGTAATGGACTCCAAGATAAGGACGGGTTAGTGATACGATAATACTCCACACTATCATCAAGATAGAAAAGATACGGTCGCGTACTAATATACTGAAAAAAACAGCAAGAACAAATGCGTTTGCCGTATGAGAAGAGAAGAAACTGTAGCCATCGGCCACGTAATGGTTTACGGAAACAACTATCCCTTGTAAGTCAGGACTATTAAGCGGTCGTGCCCTTGCGATGAGTGGTTTGACAATACCAAGATTGGTGCCATTCACTATGAAAAGACCTAATGCAACAGTACCAATAATAAGCATTATCTTCTGCCAATTCTCATTATTCTTTATAACCAGATAAAGTAAAGACGCATAAAGAGGAATCCACGTGTAAGCAGACGTCAACGTGAGCACAAAAGAGTCAAGAAAGATATTCTCACCTCCATTGAATGCGAGTAAAATTGACTTATCAAATGTCTGTAAAGCGTCTAAATTCATCCTTCGATTAAAACAAATGTTAACTGACAACAGACTTAAATAGCCTCAACATTATCAGCCTTAATCCAGCCTTGGCGACCATCACTTAATTTGATTTCTGTCCATTGACTCATGCTATTATCTATGATTCTCACTTTCGATCCTTCATGGAGAATAAAGGAGTCAGCAGATTTCTGATCGGGCATCTTTCTAACAACAGCAGAAGGCGACATGATAATACCATGGGTTTCTGAGTCTAATAGATATACCTGTTGTATAGCAAAGAAAGTATTGATAAGGAAGAAGAAAAAGAACAAAGGCAGTACTATCTTAGATAACTTTCTAAGAATTTCTATATCAACAAATAAATAAACAACAAGTGCCACAATAGAAATAAATAGACAAACAAGACTAAGATAAGCCCAGCTATCTATACTAAAGAGATTAACCAATGCCTTATACCAAGTAACAAAAATCATCTCAGACTCAGGAGTTAAATTGTCTATTGTCTTAGACTGCGCTAACTGAAGATTGAAACGAATATCTTCATCACTTGGGGCAAGACGTTGTGCACGCTCATAAGATAATACAGCGTGAGGAATATTATCAAGTCTATAATAGCAGTTACCAAGGTTATAATATAATGCGGCAGACTCTCCCTGCTTTAATAACTTCTCATAACCCTTCACTGCTTGTACATAATTTCCTTTCTGATAGAGATTATCTACATCTGACTTAGTCTGTGCAGAAAGCTGCGCAGAGAAGAAGAACGACAGACAGAAGAGTAAAGGCAAAAAGAGGAATGCCTTTTTCTTTGAGGATTTCAATTTCTTAATAGCCTCTTCCATATCAGCAATAGCCTTCATTGCAACAGTTAGAGTACGTTTCATATTACCTTTTTCGTCTCCTGGAGCATAACGCTCAAACTCACATTCATCAATAGCAGAGATATAATTATCTATTACTTCCTTTGCTATATCTATCTTACTAAATTGTTCACTCAAATTCTCACGTGACAAATGTTCTACCGGCAGATTTAGCTTATCACTCGCATAACCCCATAAAGTTTGTAATACCTCATCATAGAAATCAAGGTTCTTATTCTTTAACATCAAGAGTTCGGCAGCACGTAAACGACTGGAAGCTATACGATTTGCGTTCTTACCTCGCTTAAAAACCATATCTACACGATAAGCAAAACGTTTACGATAGTAGAAAGACAAACCACCACCTATACTTAACAGTAGAATTAGAATAATATAATATACTGTAGAACCGAAGAATAAATTACCAATATTGTCAAGAGTGCTGTCACCCTTCTTCAAAGGTAATATGTCTTCATTAGGCAAATCAACAGACAGAATGTCTTTTGAGGAACCATCACCTCGAGATACAACCAAGTCCATTGGCTCAGTCTGTAACGTAATATACTTCTTTTGTGATAAGTCATAATAACAGAACTTTACAGGAGGAATAGCTACAAGACCTTCTTGATGAGGTATTACAACCTGATCATAAATCATGTTTCCTTCAGCTCCCTTTGTAGTAAGCTGAGTTTTGTCTGTTACCTTAACATCATAAGATTCAACTCCCTTAGGAATTTGAATAATAGGCTGCTTAATTAGTTTCAAGTTGCCTGCTCCACTGACAACAACACGAATAGTAATTGGATTGCCAGCTTTAACTTCCTTCTTATTTAATTGTGCCGAGAGATTGAAATGTCCAACACCACCTGAAAAATTAGCAGGACGATTAGGTAAAGGAAGAACCTTTATAGCTAATTCAGGCGCTACGACATCTTTCTTGAAACTTGTACTCCCTCCATCAATGCCAAAAGCTTCAAAAGGATTGAAACTATTTGGTACCTGAATGACACCATGGAAAGTCAAAGGAGGAACCTTTAATGTACCCGTCATTTGTGGATACATAACATACTGACTCCAAGTGACACAGTTGTACACACGTTTTCCTATACGTTCTTTATGGAAAGTCTTTTGTTGTGGTAAATCTATTTCTTGTACATGAAATCCCGCCAAATCAGGCATTTTACCAATAAGCTGACGTAAGTTCTTTGTTGTATATACCTTATATGTAAGTAAGACTGGCTCCTGCTCATATACAGTGGTCTTATTTGCACTTACCTTGATGAATAAGTCCTTAGCTGTTACCTTTGAAGCAGCTGAACGAGAATCACTCCGCGTATCATAATATCCATTACTCATAGAGCCATGAGACCCTGTAGTAGCCATAATCTTTACAGGTGTTGAAGCTAATTCCTGACCATTCACAAAGATATGTGCAGGACCAATACTTACGCTACCTTTCTTTGTAGCTACAAATACGTATGTGAATGATACAGAAGATGAACTACTTGCATGTCCATCAATAAATTGATAATTGGATTGTGATGAAGTTGCTGGCCCAAATACTTTTTCAACACCGTTTGACAATCTTCCCAACTGAAATCTACGTACATCTTGAGTATATACAACATATTCAACTTGGAACTCCTCTCCAACAGTTACTTGTTTAGGTGCAGCTACTCGTACTCGTTGTGCTTGTAAGAAACAAACACTCATGAGAGAGAATAATAAAAATATATATCGTTTCATATTTCCAATATTACCAGTTTTTATCAAGTTTTCTATCAGAAGGCTGACGCATGGCTTTTGATAAACGCTCTTGAGTTTCTTTCTCTTGTTGCTTAACAGCATTAAGAAGCTGCTCAGCATTCTCTTTACTCATATCTTGCTTATCTTTCTGCTGATTATTCTTTTTCTGATTGTTCTTTTGATTCTTATTCTGAGACTGCTTCTTCTTATCTTTATCCTTATTCGATTTATTCTTCTTATCGTTTGATGATTGTTGCTTCTGCTTTTGTTGCTTCTGCTTTTGTTGCTTCTGCTTTTGTTTACACAACTCAAGGTTATATCGTGCGTTATTGTGGTTTGGATTATGACGTAACGCATTTTTATAAGCCTCTATCGCCTTTGTGTAGTCTTTTTCGTTTTGGAAGATAGTTCCTAAGTTATTGTAACTACTTGACTGACGAATAGGATCCTTCTCTAACTTTGCTGCAGCTTCATAAAACTTCTTTGCTTCTGCGTTCTTCTTCTGTTCTTGTAGGCTTCGGCCTAAATTATAATTAGCTATAGCATTGTTGACATCCTTATCTACTGCTTTGCGATAAAGTATCTCAGATTGAGCATACTTCTTTGAGGAAAAGAGTCTATTCCCTTCCCTTATCAGTTGATTAGATGTTTGTCCATTCATTTCAACAAACATCATCAACAAGCATACTATGATATAAAGTCGTTTTGTCATACTCTTACCATCGTCTTTTTCTTTCAAGTAATACAGTATCTGCAATCAATAAAATAACAACAAGCAATGCTAATGCTTGAAATTGCTCATCGAAATCGCTATAAGCAATATTATTGATTTTTCCTTTTTGAAGTTTATCGAGTTCTCTACCCAGCACAGCATCGGCAGTACTACTATTATTAACATGAAGATATACGCCATGACCTGCGTCAGCAATTTGTTTACACATATCTTCATTAAGATGTGTCTTAACAACATCACCGGTCGAAGTCTTTAATAATCCTCCATCTGGCATTGGAATAGTGGCCCCTTCTTTTGAGCCAATACCCCAAATGAAGACTTTTATTCCCTTACTTTGTGCTTGCTTTGCCATTTCTTCAGCACCACCTTCATTATCTTCACCATCTGTTATCAAGATAATAGCCTTACCCACTTTTGAATTAGGTGTGAAGCTATTCATAGAAAGTTGGAGTGCTTTTCCGATGTCAGTACCTTGTGTTTCAATTAGTGAAGGGTTGATATTATCTAAAAACATCTTAGCAGAAACATAATCACTTGTTATCGGTAACTGAACAAAAGCATCTCCAGCAAAGACTATTAACCCTATTCTATCCTCGCTAAACTTATTCATTAAGTTCTCTACCAACAACTTACTCTTTTCTAAACGAGACGGAGCTACATCCTCTGCCAACATAGAGTTACTAATATCAAGTGCTATAATAGTCTCTATTCCTTCTCGCTCCTTGTTAGTTGCAAGCTTACTTCCTATTTGTGGACGGGCAAG
>ERZ773074.747-NODE-747-length-13432-cov-3.357778_pt1 | contig 13432 bp, 7 predicted proteins | sample MGYA00580615_ERZ773074 | MGnify/ENA primary metagenome ERZ773074 (study PRJEB29015, sample SAMEA2738126) | human oral metagenome | biome: human oral; feature: human-associated habitat; material: saliva | place: China | collected 2160 ...
TAAGGTCCCGCCTTTAGCGCTACGCCCATTTTATTTGCAATCATTGATGTAAGTACACTTGACTTTGCACCGCCACCGATGATATGTATTCTTTTAAAATTCTTATGTAAAATCTTTTCAATATCGGTTTTTACTTCGATATACTTATTTACCATGCTCTCATAAATAACCGCAAAGTAGTCAAAGTCATCCTCCGGAACTTTTTCTCCATTATTTTCAACGAATTTATCAATCTCAGTCTTCACATCAATACTTTCTCTTGCAAAGACCTCCGCGTCCATATCTATAGTCGGAAGCTTTTTATCCAAGCCGTTTACATAAGCGCTTATTTCATCAAATGAAATCTTTCTTCCAAGCTTCTTTTCAAGCTGTGACTTATACTTTTCAAGCAGATAAAGACCTGTGATATTCTTAAAGAACATCGGCTTTGAATCAAATCCCAGCTCATTTGTCAGATTGTTCTCATATGCCTCATCTGTTATGATACATTCATCCACTGCACTGCCTATCAGTGACCATGTTCCGCAGCTTAAGAACATACTGTCTTCATCAAGGAAAGAATCCGTCATAAGAAGTGCGCTTGCAGTATCATGTGTACAAACAGGAATCACATCTATATTCAAACTCTTTAACACTTCTATCCTTGAATCTCTTGTATTACCTACCGCTTCTGTAGCCTTTACAATCTCAGGAACCAGACTCTTTTTAAGTTCAAGCTTTTCAAATATTGTATCTGAAACTTTTTTCTTCCCCATATCGTAAAGTCCTGTAGTCGACCATATGGTTTCCTCTCCCACCTTCTTGCCTGTAAGCATATAGAAGATAAGATCCGGCATCATAAGCAGCTTGTCAGCCTTTTCGTATATATCAGGGTTGAGCTTTTTCAGAGTGAGAAGTTGAAATACGGTGTTTATAGTCATTATCTGATTACCGCTGTTTTTAAATATCTCAAGCTCACTTATCTTTGACTTTGCTTCTTCTCTTCCTATAGCGTATTTTTCATCTCTATAGGAGAAAGGAGTATCTATAAGCTCTCCGTCTTTGTCAATCATACCGAAGTCTACGCCCCATGTATCAATACCTATACAGGACACATCCTTGTTCTCGATGATTGTATTTACTATCTTGTCCAAAATTGCATCGAAGTCCCAATATAACCTGCCGTCTTTGTTCTTTATACTGTGGGACATTCTCATAACTTCCTCAGTGATGAGCTTTCCGTCAGCAATATATCCAACAATACCCCTGATGGAAGTCGCACCCATATCGAAAGCCAATACCTTGTTCATACTTCACCAACTTTCAATAATAAAGTCGATAATACTTTAGAAAACTCACACCCCCGTGAAAATAAAATGTCAAGAACGCCTTAAACCATGCTTTGAAAGTTTGTTTCAATCATTTGTCAGTTATAGCCTCTTTATTAGGAAAATTTTTAATATAATAATTTATTTTTCCTAAGTTTTGGTTCTACTTTCATTCTTCTAAGGTATTACCGAAAATGTTTTTCATTAACTAGAATATATCATATTTAATAATAAAAATATATATATGGATATATTCTTGAATACTTTTTTTTATTTTATGATATAATGTTCATGTATGAACTTTTTTGTTCAAACCTATATTTTGATTGCCATGCTCTCTAATGCAATCAATATAAAAAGACATATTAAGAGGATTTTATGGATTCAAATGTAAGAAAACAACAGATATTGGATGTACTTAATAAGTGCAACGGCATATCTACCATAGACAGTCTTTGCAGACGTGTCTATGCTTCACGCTCAACTGTCAGAAGAGATTTGATTGCACTTGAAGAAGAAGGCACTATAAAGAGATCTCACGGCTATGTATCGGTAATTGTCAAGTCCGCCAATGAAAGCCCTATCGGAATGAGACGAATAGAAAATCTTGACAAAAAGCAGATTATTGCAGGTAAGGCCACACCGCTTTTAAAGGATGATATGGTCATCTTTCTTGACTCATCCTCTACAGTTTGCCAATTGGCCCCTATGTTGAAGTTGAGACAAAATATCACCATCATTACTAACGGAATAAATATTGCAAATGAGCTTTCAAATGCTCAGAATCTCAAATGCTTTCTTTGTCCGGGCGTATTAAAGCACAAGAGCCTTTCCATTGTCGGAGAGTTCGCATCAAGCTTTATCAAAAACTTTAATGCGGAGCTTGCTTTTATGTCATGTAAGGCGATAAGCACCAAGGGAGTTTTTGAGGGAGACGACTCACAGGGACTTGTAAAAAAAAGTATGATAGAAAATGCCGATAAAACAGTGCTTTTATGTGACAATACCAAAGAAGAAGCGGTAGGATTTTTTAAGGTATCAGATTTTAATGATATTGATGTACTGGTTTCAAACGGTCATTTCTCTGAGCCACTTGATAAAATTCTGGAAAAAAATATAAAAAAGATAATATAATAAAAGGTCTGAATCAATACTACAAGATTACTTGTATATGATTCAGACCTTTATGTTATTTGAAATAATTATTCCACTGATTGCTTCCAAGATAAAGAATATGCAGATACCCTACAGCGGCACCTGCCGATTTATCACTAATATTTGTTGAAAGCTTTGCTTTTCCTCCAACATTGCGGACTTCATAGCGTTTCATGCCTACATCGCTTTCATCCTGATCGTCGGAATCACTGACATATACGGCTTTTAAATTTCCGTTCAAATCATACTCCGCACCCCATAAAGTTACTATATGATTTCTTGAAAGTGCCTTATGAGATAATCCTACCAAACCGCCGTCTCCAAGTACTTCTTTAAGTTTTTCACTTAAATATTCATAGTCTCCGCCATCAGTACGGTCTGTAAGCTTCTCACCTTTAAATACATCATAGAAAAATCCACCGTTATTATCAGGAATCAGATTATCATTTTCTATATTTGTAGCACCGCTAAGTTTAGGTCTGTACCCGTTGATAAACAGATCCGTCAAAAGATCGGTATAAAAACCTCTCTCATTATAACCGTACAAAACCTTATAAAGTTCAAATATATTACTCTCTTCCTGACTTTCAAAGGAATTCTTCAATTCTGAAAGTCGTCTGTTAGCACGGATTATATCTCCGTTTTTTGCTATATAATTGTCGACGTTCTCACTGTTTTGATCAAACCACCAATGCAGCATATTTGATGCCGCCGCAGCGAAGCAAAGATTTTTATCTATATCAATATTTCCGCCGCTCCTTGTCTTATTAACATCATACCATCCGTTTCCGCTTGAAAAAGGAGCCTTATAGATTACATAGGTATCAAAACCGCCCCTAGTAACCTCTTTTTTGAAGTCGCCTCCTGCCCCCATAACAGGAGCATTTATACCCTTTGCCCAGATAACGGTTCTTATTTCACCGTCTTCATTTGTATACTGAACAACATTGTCATTCTTTGTTGTAATAAGCGCTTCTTTTATATTTTCAGCCTTATCCTGTATACTCTTTTTTCTTTCCTGTTCGGTTTTCTTATTATCCTTGGTTTCTTTTGTTATTTCTGCATCGGAAGATGTGGCAGGCTTTATACGACTGTCGTCTGATTTTATATTTTCAGGCTGACTTACATTATTTTCTACCATATCGGACTTAGTATTTTTATCGTTGTTTTCATTAGTACTTTCATCCGGCCATAAATTATCCTCTCCAAAATTTTGTGAGATATTTTTCTTTATTTTAGTATTTGTATCATCTACTACATTTCCTATTTTACTCTTATCTGCATTATCGCTTAGCTTACCCGGCAAAACACTTATATCTGTGGTCTTGTTTCCATTTGAAACAGCCGTATCATCACTTTTTGGAAACCTTCCTATGTTACCGGTACCTGACTCGTTGGATACTTTGCTCTCTTTCGTGATTTTGCCTTGGCTTATGTATCCGCTTCCTTCCGGGCTTTCACCTGTATTTGATCCGCTTACTTTTTCTAAGTTTCCGCTGTTACTTAAACCGCCACTTTCTGAGGTTCCACCTTTTCCCGAACCTGACGAACTTCCGTTTCTTCCCGAACTTCCGCTTCTTCCCAAACCGCCGCCTTTTCCCGAACCTCCTGCAGATCCCGCTTTCTTCGCTGTATTTGATAAGCTGTGTGAAGCATTACCTGTGCTTATTCCTTTACCGGCTTCATGATATGCCTTTCCGCTTTCATCTATCCATCTGCCTGCAGCATCGACTCTGTATCCTTTGACGACAGTATTTGCATACATCTTTCCAAATGTGGACTTGTCCGTTCCTTCAAAATAATAACAATACCCGTCTATCCACTGCCATCCGGATAAAAGCACTCCTTCATTAGCAGTTTTACTGCTGTCCAAAAAATACCAATTATTGGAAGTATCCAAATACCAGCCCGTTTTTAAACTTCCGTCTTCATTAAAGAAATACCAATTGTTATTTATCTGCTGCCAGGCCTTGAGCGCCTTATCCTCTTTATAATATTTCCATTTGCTATTTTCAAGCTTCCAGCCGTCAACACCTGCATAGGTATTAAATGCCGTAAATATCGATATGGTAAGTCCAAAAAATATTGGACCGACTTTAAATTTTCTCACCATGCCACCCTTCCATTCCTCAAAATTGCACAAAAAATCAGCCACATCAAAATGACTGAAATTTTGTAAGCAATTGTATTGTACTACATTTTATTTTAAATATCCATTATCATTTATATGATATAACATCCCAAATTTCTTTCGGTTCAAGTCCGAGCTTCCAGACCGCCACCCCTGCAAGGTCCGCTTCCTTTACGGCATCCATTTTAAGTTTCATAGACTTCTCATCTTCCATCCAGATATACTTGGTGGCACTGCCCACACTTATCTGTCCGACATACTGCCCTACAGTATCGTCCCAGTTAAGACTTACATTATTTTCCTTGACCCAGCTTGACGCTCCTGTCATACCTAAGGCAGTTGAACTTACCTTACCGTTTTCCTTAGTCCACACTCTGGTATATACAGGCACCGCATTTATAAGCTTCTCTTTTGGCACTTCCTTTAGGCTGTCTGTAATTGAATTTTTCACAAAATCTATAGAGGCACTGCTGCCTTCATCAGAGCCGCTGTAATGCTCATCATAACCCATGTTTATAACATAGTCCGCTACCTCTGCAAGATCTGTCCTTTGATAGAATGTATTGTATGATGCCGGAACCGGCACATCCACACTAAGCACCACCTTATTGTTCCTGCACGAAACCGAAAGCTCGCGTATAAACTCTATAAAATGAGGAGCATTTTCCTGTGTCAAATATTCAAAATCTATATTTATTCCGTCAAATCCATATTTCTTTGTATCACTCATCAAATTTTCAATAAGCTTTTTCCTGCTTGTTGAAGATGAAAGGATTTTCAATGTACTGATTTTATCACTGAAATTGTCAATAAGCGGCCAAACCTTCAAGCCCTTCTTATGTGCCGAATCCACATAATCTTTGTTTGCTATAGAAGTATAATTACCTTTGTTATCAGACAGCTTAAACCATGTAGGAGATATGACATTCATTCCCTTGGTGTTATCAACTACCTTTGTAAAGTTTTTATTGGCCGCCGCGGCTGTAACCTGATGCCAACCGAGTACCACCTTCTCATCCATCGATATAGATGTGTACTCGGGCTTTACAAAGCTGCTGACTCTGTTACCTTTATTTATATTTTTCAGATGCTTTCTTTTTATATAGCCCATAACACCGCTTTCTGTAAGCACCTTATCCCACTTGCCTTTTTGCTCTACCACAGTTACCTTGCTGTCTTTCTCAAGCTCGACATCTTCTATACTTGCAGAAAGCATACTTGCATCAACTCTAAGTGCAGACTTTGCTTTTACATTGCCCTCTTCATATTCACCAAAATTATCATTTATATATATCTTCTTGATATCACCGTCTGTGAATATATCTGTCCAAATATCGGTATATGTCTTTATTGTCTCTATTGAAATATATGTCTTATTGTCCTTTTCAAGCAGCAGCGGCTTACCGTTCTTATCTTTATTTTCAAAATTTGCGTATACTATCTCTGTAGGCAGTGCGTACGAAAGCAGCTTTTCATCATCACTGTAATAAAACTTATCATTAAGTATTGACCTTGTCCAATTCAAAGGTATATATACCACACCGTCCTTGTATACGGCCTTTGCCTTTTGCAGTGAGTAGTTGTATACAAGCGCCACCTCATCATCCTTTACCTGATAAATCTGCGCCTCTGATATTTTCTCACTTGAACCGACTATCTCTTCTATCTCTCTCGGCAAAAATACAATCCCAAGCACAGCACATAGGACTATTACAATACCTATCAAAACTCTTTTCTTCACATTGCCTCCATATAATCCAAATCTAAATAGTCTTTGCCACCAGTATACAGTATAAATATGTATAAATATTTAAGATAGTATTCTTATACTTGAAATATTAAATTTCAAAAATATTATATTGACTTTTTTATTTGATATGATATCCTTTAATTGAATTAACAAAGCGAGTGCAAATAAGGATTTATCCGATATCGCCTATGGTCCGCATTGTGCGGTAAAAAAAGACCTCTTAGGGTCTTTTTTATTTTGCATACATTCTTTTGAATTAACAAAGCTCACAAACTTCAATCAGGAAACTACACTAAGTGGAAGAGTTTTACATCCTTCTAAATTAACAAAGCTCTCAAACTGTTGTATCTATTAGACCACTATGACGGCGGTTTTACATACTTCTAAATTAACAAAGCTCTCAAACTATAATCATCTGTGCAGCCTGATTGATGTCGTTTTACATACTTCTAAATTAACAAAGCTCTCAAACTAATCCCTGTGCATAGTTGAGAGAACTACAGTTTTACATACTTCTAAATTAACAAAGCTCTCAAACTCGCTCAATGTTTTCCCCATCACGGCATCAGTTTTACATACTTCTAAATTAACAAAGCTCTCAAACTTGGCTGCGTTCTTTGCCGCCTCTGCAACCGTTTTACATACTTCTAAATTAACAAAGCTCTCAAACTGGGCATATTCAGAGGTGCAACGGAGATTTGTTTTACATACTTCTAAATTAACAAAGCTCTCAAACTAAGTGCCACCTGTCCACCGTTTACATTAAGTTTTACATACTTCTAAATTAACAAAGCTCTCAAACAAGACACGTAAGCAATGGAGCAATACAGCAGTTTTACATACTTCTAAATTAACAAAGCTCTCAAACTGATAATCTGGTTGGAAGTCGTATAACTTCGTTTTACATACTTCTAAATTAACAAAGCTCTCAAACAAATGTGGTTCTTACCGCATGTCTGTCTGTGTTTTACATACTTCTAAATTAACAAAGCTCTCAAACCTCAAACTTAAAGCTATGCCGACAAGGTAAGTCCATAGTTTTACATACTTTTGAATTAACAAAGCCTCAAACAGGTCATCACCGAGCTATACATTCTGCGAAATATTGTCAATTTGAAGATGTATCTATTATGCATAGATCCTTATCTATTATAACACATTTTTCCTGTTCCAAATTATAATTTTTCTGACCCTCCAAATTTATCAGGTGTATTTTTTCATAGAAGCAAAACTCATATAATTGTTGAACCTCTTCTACTGTTAAAAACTGCTTTAAATTGAGTATCCAAATCACATGTATATTACATATAGAGCTTAATGCTCGTAAATAATCAATCATTACTTCAATCACACTCACTCCATCTGATTCCATTTTCACTCCATATAATTTCAATATGCCTGTTAAATCCATATCTACTTCCATATCCAAATGATATGGAACTGTATCCAGTAATCTTTCCAAAAATGAAACAATATAGGAATTTATCTGCGTATACTCTTCATACATCAAAGTATTTGCCTGTTCAGACAATTCCTTATACAACCTTGCCAAAATACGCTTTTCATTACTGTTAACCATAAGCGGGTTATCTATAAATTGACTACTCTTTTCGATGGAAAAGATCTTGTCTTGCTCAGACAAAATCCATTCTCCATCTTCACCATTCACTTGCCTTGATATATCCCTGATTACTTCACTCATTACCAACGGATTTTCAATTACAATTGTGGTAATCTTATTTTCTTCCAAACACAAATCAATTCCATACTTTGAATATATTATTCTCATAGTATTACCAGTCTTTCATCAGTTGATAAAACATCACCTGTATTCTCACCTACAATAAAATCTATTTTATTATACTGTTTCTCTGTAACTCTAAGTACCTGTACAATCCCTTCAGAAGGCTTGTTTTTCTTTATATTCTCAACCATGGCATCTGCAACAGAACCATTTTGTGCAAGCTTGCAATAAACCGATTCCTGTATCATCATAAACCCCGACTTGATCAGGTATTTGCGAAATACACGATAATCTCTGCGGTTTGCCTCAGTGAGCACAGGCAAATCAAAAAATACTAATACCCTCATATATCTATAACTCATAATTTATAAAATCTTATCTCTGAAATATCCTCATCATTTATTGCATCAAATATACTTTTACAATAAATCTTAATTGCATTATTTACAAACTCACTTCTTCCGTTTATTACTACCTCATTTTGAAGAATTGACACTACTTCCATTTTTTCATCATGTTCAAATTTAATCGGATTCATCTCCTTTACTTTTCGATCTACAATGGGTCTAAATGGTTCCATCAAATCAGATGCCAAATTAAAAGGATTAAACATATTATCATGAAAAAGTCCAATCTGCGTCATATAACCATTTGACGTAATACATCGATTAAATGCTGACAGCAATAGCGAATAACCATAATTGAGAGCTGCATTTATACTGTTCTCTTCCGTCCTTGTAAAATCCAATCCAAACAATGCATTAAAATATACTTTTGCAGCATTTCCTTCTCTGTTCGTTGTATCTGCAAACTGAACATCGCTTATATATCCATATAACATTTCTGATTCACTACAGTTCAAAGATTCAAGATGCTCTGCCTGCTTACGTATTTTTTCTGTAACTATTTCGGTCCATACAGCCTTTTTAATATCATCTTTCCAGTTAATCTGTGTACGTATCTTCGCACTGGTATCATGAGAACCATAGTAGCTTATCAGCTCTGATGACGGATTTCTCTTTTCATCACAGAAAATAACTTTAATTTTTTTCTTTGAAAGTTCACTCAAAAGAGCTGCAGTAAGAGAAACAGCGGTAGATTCTATTATCAATGTTTCCATTTCACTCAAATGGATTTTCACAGTATCCATACGCCTAACTACCATATATCCCATTTGATAATCCAACTTGGCATTATTTGATATCACCACTGTTCTCCAACTCATCATACCCTCCTTTATTTATCTAGCTGCTCACCAAATATATATATTTTTCTTTCATATAAGCCTGTAACTGATTGGCATATAATTGCAGGTTTATCTGCAACTTTTAACTTCTTACTTATTAGCATTTTACCTGAATGTTCTGATTCACCTATTAATTTTAGGTTTGTCTCATTATTCCCAATCTTTGTAAGTTGCAATATCTGTAATATCGCTTCACATTGACTTTCCGGCTTAAGATTTACAAAGTTACTCCTATCATCTACCAGCTTCTGACCATATTGATTTGGTCGTTTTGCATAAACTGAATTTAGATGTTTGTCTGTCAGCAAATCATAAAGTTCTATATTTGCTTCAGAAGTTATTGCTTGTTCTTTTACATGTCCAACTACCAATTTCTCCAACTTTTTTATATATGCAGTCCACTTTTCAGGTACACAAAGGTTCATAGCATTTCTTAATATTAATCGATCACCTGTTTTTCCCGACAAATGAACCTGATAACCATTTATTTCAAGAAGAGATTGAATTTTTAGTTTATTAAACAGTATTTTCACATCACAATATCCAAGCACTTCTTCACAATACTTAAGTAATCCGTTTTCCTCATTTTCTACCTTATTCTTGCAATAAAGTGGTAACGCCTCGATAGTAGTATTCTCTTTCTTGCCCTCTTTATGATGAACAATAAAGTAATATGCTACCGTTGCTGATGTAAATCCTCCGTACTTTGTCACATCACTCAGCTTTTTATCTGATGACTTTAGCGGAATATAGTTTTCTAATTTTGCCTTCTTTGCCGAGTAAAGTGTTGCATTAGCTATACCACCATGTTGTTCAAAATTCATCCTTGTCATAAGAGGTGTATTTTTTCTCATCATCTTTCTGACTGTTGCAATTGTACCTTGGTTATCATTTTTAGAGGCAATCCATGCTATATCATCACCACGACTAACATCACGGTCAAACATTTTCGCAAGGTTATATCCGTTTTTATTACTGTCCTTGTCAAAGTCTTTTTTTATAAAATTCCAAGGATTTTTTGTAAATTTAGTGTAATATACATTTCCGACAACTATATTCAAATAAGCATCCTGCGCATGATGAAAGTCATTTACAAGTCTACTCTTCACAAAGCCATTATCACGTCTAAAGTCTGAAACATTAGTTGCTTTTGCATATACTATCTCAGTATCTTTAAACAACTGTCCAAGAAGTTCTGCAATGCCCTTTGTACCCTGTCTTGTTTCTACCAATTGCCTTGCAATAAAATCACCTAACTGTTTTTCTGTAAAAGGTGAGCGTGACATAAGCCTTTTATACTTTTCATCTGTAATAAGATTTTGCTTGTGAAGCATCTTCCACAGCTCCTGTACCTTAGGATTTGATATAATTTTATCCGGTATAGGATACAAGTCCTTTTTGATATCTTGATTTGCTCTTCTGTTTACCAGCACAAGATTATTTACAATACTGTCATCTTTTACATAATGTCTTGGATAAATATGATCTATATCATACATACTGTCATCATATAACATATCTATATTTATCTCTTCTCCCGTATAAATATCTCTTCCCATCTGCGTATAATACAGATATAGCTTTTTACTTCTTAGCTTTCCACTCTCGTTTGCTTCTGAAATTTCTTTTTTCCAGTCGTGGTTTTCTGTATTCTTTATATTTTTATATAGCTCTAAAAGCTGTGTACCTCTTGAGTCTTTTCTTCCTTTATCTCCCTTTTCTTCTTCGGATCTTGCCATTTCAACAAAAACTTTTTTAGGCGCATAACCCATTATCTGCTCAATTTCACGTACCACCAATATTGTCTGCCAAATCATACGCTTTACCGGTACTGAAAAATATGTATCTTCCAGATCTTCATATGTAAATTCACTTAATGACTTAATTGCAGAAGTTCTCCTATTTGCCAACTCATCTTTGAATGTAAAATCATCACTGTTAATAAGTTCCATAAAGTTCAAACTGTATTCCCACATTGCGTTTTCCAAAGAAAGTAACTCTCCTGTAGACTTATCAATACCTTGCAATGTGAGAAGGGCTTTGGAAAACCTTCCCCAGTCCTTAAACTTATATCCAAGTATTCTCTTCACTTGGCTTTCACCAAGTATACCCTGCTCAACGTACTTTGTGAGGTGCTTTCTGAACATCTTTTTTGAATCCGAGAAAATAGTTCCCCAATAAATGATTTCCTCTGCAACTTTACGAATTGCATCTTCTTTTAAGTGTTCACCAAATATTGCAAACATCTTTCCGTAAGATGACAATGAGCTGTTAACATTTTTATCTATACCTGTAACCTGTTCATCAGACTTTATACATCCCTGTGCCACCAGATAGTTACAAATCTGTTTTCTTGTTACACGTTTTCCTTTCATAAAACATTCAGTATATATTTTTTGCTTCAGCTCTGTATCCAATCTTTCTCCGTCTATACAAATATTATTTATTTCATTCAGCACGCAATATCTCTCATATGAAAGCGATGCTTTCGGCATAACTTTTTCATCTGAGAGATATGTACATTTCCTAATTAGATTCCCGATAAAGGCTTCTGATGTAGCACTCATATCTATTTTTTCGTCTATATTCCAAGGCAGTACCTTACCTCCTTCTCTCCTAACTACCCAACCGGTTTTACTGTTTTCACCAAGCGGTCCCACATAATACGGAATCTGAAATGTAAAAAGCCTCAAAATTCTCTCTGAAACAGTCAGTTCACTCTCATCTTTTTCCTTTAGAAACGGAAGATAATTCTGAGATTTTTTTAATATTCTTTCCATCTCTTTTTTGTGTACCTGATTTGGAATAACACCGTTAGCACCTGTTAATTGCTTTGGAAGAAACTGTTCTTTATCAATACTTTCCATCATTGATTGAACATCTTTATCATCGGTATTATCTTTAAAAGCCTTTTTTATTGTCGCGTAAAGATTTTCAACTGTTCTTCCTTTCATATTCCTTCTGTACTTTTTAATTTTTACAGATGAATCGGATGAGTTGAAAGAATTAACATAAGCTGAATAAGTACCTTCTTTATCAGACTTAAACATATCATTATATTCTTCCTTAGTCTTGTATCTACGATACAATGCTTTTAAAAGTTTCAGATCCTCACGATGCTTTTCATACAATTCCACTCTGGCACATGATAGATAATCATATCCCTTAAGTGTTCCTGCCAAAACAGAATAGTCATATATACTTTTAAGCTGTTCTACAACGTAATACTCTTCTTCACTTAATTTTTCCATCAGATCCGGAATCTTATCTGTATATGAAAAATCATGGAAGCATAAATCAACCTTTTCTTCATAATTTTCATCAAATATCAGTTTTGCATTAACACTTAGCCCACATAAGCACTTTAGCAGTTCATTAGCCCTTTTATCAGATTTTTTTACCCCAAACAGTTCCAATATTTGTTCATGCTTTTTCTTTCTTCCATTATCTTGGTTACTGATTATATCAATTACATCTTTTATATCTCGACTCTCTAAGCTAATTTCATAATTATTTTCCAGCACTTCAAGCAATTCCTGATATGTCGTATTTACCTGTTCGCTACTTAAAGCATCTCCTTCTGTATTTAGCAAAAAATGTCCTCTATGTTTAAACATATTTACTAATGCAAGATACACCAAACGAACATCATATTCTTTCCCGGTATCCTCAATATCAAGAAATGCTTTTCTGAGGTGAAAAATTGTCGGATATTCTGTATAGTAATCCACATCCTTATAATCCGTATCATCAAATATCCCGTTTTTGGAAGAAAGTCTTTCATCCTTATCTTCGAAGAAATATTTGCTGTTCTCCATACGAATAAAAAAGTTTGGATCTACCTTTTCTATTGCATCACTAAAATACTCTTTCAGCAACCCCATTCTTGCAACTTGACGTTGTCTTCTACGTCTGTTCACCCTATACGTACGTCTCTCCGCCGAAGAATCCGCTTCTTCAAATTCACGTATTCCCCACATATCTTTTCCTTTTTTCCTCAAAAGCTCATACTTATCGTTTGTTACAGCCCATCCTACCGAACTTATTCCCATATCAAGTCCCAAATAGTATTCTTGCTTTTCCATCTACGGTTCTCCTT
>ERZ773074.748-NODE-748-length-13427-cov-35.970087_pt1 | contig 13427 bp, 15 predicted proteins | sample MGYA00580615_ERZ773074 | MGnify/ENA primary metagenome ERZ773074 (study PRJEB29015, sample SAMEA2738126) | human oral metagenome | biome: human oral; feature: human-associated habitat; material: saliva | place: China | collected 2160 ...
TAACAAACCTTGGTTTACTGTGTTGGCTAGTTGTCGCTTTCATGAATGCGTGTAGAGTGTTGACTTTAGCCGAGGTTTCACGACCCTCTGCCGAAACTGTGGTAAGAAAATTCGTCGTGGCGGCAGTGACCGTTATCGTCCTCACTCTGAGCCTTGTAGCGGCATACATCTTGTCTACTGATGTCAGCAACATCCCTGAGTGAGAGTGCAATACTTTCTGCACTCCCACTCAGGGATGAGGCGTCAACTCATGCCTTCACTGATGCGGATTGTCTAAGAATGCGGCATACGCGCGAGCAAGAGTATCCGCTTCACGTCGATCAGGAAGTCTGTCTGCCTTGGAGGCGGCGAGAAGTTTCTCTTTCCCGTATTTGAAGTTCTTAAACGACCAGACATCAATACCGTCAGCGAGACCCTGGAATGCGCAGACTACGTTATCAGCGCTCGAGGCGAATCGGGCACGATAGAATTTTTTGATCCTGTTGCTCTCACTTAAAGCGAAAATATCACTCATAGCGTTCGACAATGATCTTTCCGACGGATTACGCTTGGTCTGGCTTACAATGAGCCAAGCATCAGCATCTGCAAGTATATCGTCGTACCCGAATCCTTTACCTTGACTGATGTGACCGAGATGTTGGTGAAGCCATTTTGCGAGGTCAGTGTCTTGCGACTCTTTCCGATAAGCTCCCCAGATTTGTAATAGGTCTAATGGCCAGCCCCCAAGATCGCCAAGTCCATACCCGGCAGGGTTTTCTTCAATGCCCCAGGTTATATACCCAAGTGCTGTAGCAGCCATATGGGCAATGTCGCGGCGAGCGAGTGTTCCCTTGATTTTCTTTTGCTGTGCGCAGATCTGCGCACATACTTGCCGCGCGTTTTCTAGTTCTGCTGGATATGGCAGTTCGGGTGTGTATTTTTTCCACAATCCAGAGTCAATTTTCTGATCACCCCAGTATTCAGGCTTACGGAGCCATTCAAGAATAAATTCTCCAATTCCGGCGCGATATGGTGCCAGCGGGTTTGAAAATCCACTTAAGGCATCAATGCATGCGTCTTCGGTCGTCCTGGTCCACTGAAGCAGTGGATCGCTAACTGAAGACACGGGATCAGGATCTGGAGTGGATACCGGATTTTGTGCCAGCACAGTCGCGCAGGCAGGGATCTTACCTGAATAAGCGACTCGATCAAGATCAAATCCAGCGCCTTTATAATCACTAATCTCTGTAAACTGATCGTAATTCCACTCTTCTGGGATTGGGAATCCAAGGTTTCCTGAGAATCCGGTGGACATGTCAGAAACAAACGCGCTCATTGCGTATCCAGCCTCAATGACACGAGTACAAATGTTGCGTGACGCATAGATGCCAACACCGAACCCGCCAGAAAGGTTGGCTTTAATTGCCTTGAAATAAGGCTTGATATTGCTAGATACTTCAGGATCGGTAGCATCATAATCAACAGCAAAATAGATGACCGTCGGAGGAATACCGAGGCGTTGCGCAGCTTCTCGAGCCTGTTTTGCATGACGCTCACCATTCTCACGGGTGAAGTGAGACAGTTTCGTTGAATACTCCTGGAAGATAGGGAAGAACTTGATCCCGCCATTCGTAATTCGCTCTAGTTCACCTGGGCGAATCGCTTTGAAATATTCCTTAGGATTGAGACTTTCTTGCCTAGGCTCAGTAAGGTAACGCCCCACAATCTCGTAACCGTTAGCTTTGAGCAGCTTGAGCCGTTGCGTCGTAATCTCAAAGCGGGTATCACAAGCAACGCAAGGACGCGACAGATCGCCCTTCGACGTCAGCAGACTCATCCAGGTCGTTGAGTCAACTACGCCAGTCGAGGGGAGCGCATAAGTCTCCTGGAAACGCTTGATTGCACCCGAAAATGTCGGATCCCACGTCTCAGTCGCATGTTCTCCGACACCATTACACACCAAGGCTGCGGTAGCAAGCCATACCCACTGTTTATTCGAGCTTGCATTCGCCCCATTAATCGTGCGCAGTCGGCTACGTGTTCCATTGCCGAAGTTTCCTGTTGCCTCGGCAGGGGTAAAGCCTTCAAGCTTTTGGAGTACCTGGATAAGACCAGTGTTCATCTCGCGGCCGTACAAGCCATCGGTGGGAAGGATTCCGGTGTATGCCTTGTGATTGCGGTTAATGGTCTGCTGAATATGACGAATAGAGTCCTTACCGCCATATGCAGAAAGAAGACGGAACTGCTTCATAGACAGCAGTGCCATCATCAGTTCCAGGTCAATAGTGGAGGAACTGTCCGACAGGCCAATGTCCTTCTTGAGTGTAACGATGGAGGAGGCGACATTGTCGGTGAACTTTGTGGTAATACCTCCATATTCCGCAGAGTATCCCTTGCACCACAGAGCGCCCTGAATAATGCCGTGAACGTTGCTAGAACTCGTGTTCTTGCTGATACCCTTGGGCCAGCGCGAAGTGAACCGAGACTGGCTGCCCGGCCCGAAGTTGTTGGCCGTGGCCGTGATGCCGAGTTCGATCTGCAGAGCCCGGATAAGACCATTGACTGTATCCCATCCGGTATTCCCGTCCTCTGCGACCGACCCGAAGCCTGTCCTGCCTCGGTAGGTGGCATTGAGCCATTGCTGCGTCTTGAGAACCATCTGATCCATGACGGATTCCTTTCTTGTCACTTGTATGTGAATGGACAACCGTCACCACATGTTCGTGTGTGGTGGCGGAAGATTTGGGGGACTGTGTGGTGCACAGCCGGTCGGGGTAATAGGCTGTTTGATTCGACGTTTTCGCACGCAAGACCCCCGGCCCGCTCAGGCGAGGGCCAGGCCCTAGAGATTTCACACCCCCTACCGGGCCTGTGAGCCCCACAGTCGCCCGAAAAGGGCGAAAATGCATCCCACCCTTCAGGTCCAGTATTTTCATGCCGACAGTTGGGCTAACGTGCGCTCAGCTCAGTAGGTGCACACCCGAGATGCTTGCCTCCATCGGTCGCCATCCAGGGCTGACTGGCGCGAGTGGCACGGCTTGCACAACGCCCACAAATTGCTGGCGTCGTGGGTGCCGCCATGCCCCAGCGGGAGCGCGGGCGGGCAGGCTTGCGCGGCATGCTGATCCCCGATCATAAAACTCGTGGTGAATGGGCCAACGGCAGTCGATCCAGATCTGTCGGGACAGCGGACTACCGGTGTGGTATCGCACGACCTCTAACTTGGGAAGAGCATCTATCTCTGGCTCTACCTGCTTTTTTACCTGTTATCACAGTAGGTGCGCCTGGGAAGCAAATCATCCGGTAACCGTAATACTCGCCAACGCATGAAGAGCGTTGTTACTACAATTTAGAGGGACATAACTCCCCAACCTGGCCGCCGATCAGGCTTGGTAAGCACAGAGGTGATCATGAGACGGAAAATCCTCGCAGCGTCAGTCTTGGCATTGGCATTGGCCTTGACTGGGTGTCACCAACAGCCAGCGCCCCACGCGACAGCTGAAACATCACTGGTAGGGCTTGGGGATGAAGACGTAACAGTCACACCTTCATCTCCATCCCCAAGCCCGGATGCTTCACTGCCCCCAGCGGATGCCACCCCATCGGTCCAGGGAGCGGATGCGGAGTCTTGTCAGCCTGTTGATACTGAGTTACTCAATCTCATGAAGTTCTCTTTCGGCACACCGACTGCCACAGCGATGGTTAAAGTCGGCCCTGGAAACGACCCAAATGAGACTTGGTGGATTGTGTCAATTGTGTCTCCGCCTGATGATGCTTACGAATGGGGTGAGCGAAACTTCCTGACGAACGCACCCACACATCGCGATCCTGACACATGGACCTGGATTGTTTTAGAGGACTCAGATCCATGGGCAGGTGTCAAGTGGGACGAAGCCAAACTAATCCTTGCTCGTCAAGCCTTGGCGCAGGCAAAGGCCTGTCTTAGGGCTTGGTCACATTGACCGTCTTGGAAGGGGAACCGCCAGAGCCTGAATTCTTGAAGGTCACCTTGACGGGCCAAGGACCGTATCCAACAGCGATCGCCTCGCTGCAACGCTGCGAGCCAACAGTCCAGTTCGCCCCATCGCCGTAAGGCAGGCCCCGTGCGGTGCCGTACGGGGTACGCAACTCAACACCATCCGACATCAGATAGTTGCTGCCCTTGATGACAGTGACGCGAAGCCACAGCCACCATGACCAGTTACCGTGACCGAGACGCAGCTCGAAAAGGAAGTTCGGAGTGCTGTACTCAGCAACAGTCTTGGTGTTGGTGAACTGCACGTTGTAGGGGTTGATTCGGGCTCCGTGTACACGACCCATGATTCCTCCTGTCGGAGATCGATTGTGGAATGAAAGTGATGGCCAGACATGAAGAAGGGCCGCAGGTACCCCGGGATTCATCCGGAAGTACCTGCGACCCAATTCCTGACCGTTACCACAGTAAGTAGTGGATCGGGCCAAAGCATCCGCAGTTTGCGATACGTGCCAACGCTCAGCTGTCGCTAGCCAAACAGAGCGCTGGCAAGACGCCGCACAGCCCTGCTCTTTTTTGTATGAGCAGTCGAGCGCTCGACATAGAAGTGGTCCGCAATAGCCCGTACCCGCTCTTCTTGGCTAACGTCGTCGGCGGCGAGGAAGAACGTGTTGAGCACCCACCGGTCGTCCTCAGACAGTGCACCCCATGCGGGCAAGAACCAGTCCATGTACTCGCGCGCCTGCACATACCGCTGACGGTAGGCGCCCACCTTGTCTAGGGTCGCGGCGATCCGCTCCTCACCCCCGCGCGGGTTGGGCGCATGCGGCATCCCATCCAAGCGGGCAGAGGAGACGCTGGTGACAGCGTTGTAGGCGTCTTTGATCTGCTGGTCGGTGGTGTCGATGATCTGCTGCATTGCGCAGTAGTCCTCCAGGGCTGCGATTGCGGCCTTGTAGGTGTCGATGTACTTGTTCATGACATGCATGATTCGGCTCCTAACGGTTGGTGGGGGTCAGTTGTGCGGCGACCGCCTGGATTAGGCGGGTCTGGGTGGTGTCTTTGGCTGCCAGTGCGGCCAGGACCGCTTGGTCGAGGGTGTTGCCCGCGGTGAGGTGGATGATGGTGACGGGCTGGGTTTGGCCTTGCCGGTACAGGCGGGCGTTGGTCTGCTGGTACAGCTCGAGGGACCAGGTGAGGGAAAACCACACCAACACATGACCCCCGGCCTGCAGGTTGAGGCCGTGCCCGGCGGAGACGGGGTAGATCAGGCACAGCGGGATTTCGCCCCGGTTCCACGCCAGGAAGTCCTGGCTGGTCTTAAGTTCCTGGGCCGTGGGGAAACAGGCGGTGATGCGCTCAAGGTCGTGGCGGAACCAGTAGGCCACCAGAAGGCTTTGACCGTTTGCTGCTTCGATGAGGTCTTCGAGGGCGTCGAGTTTGCGCTCATGCACCACCACCGCCTCGTGACCCTCCACGTAAACCGCGCCGGAGGCCAGTTGCAGGAGCTTGCCGGATAGGGCCGCGGCATTACTGGCGTCCACGGTTTGCCCGTCCAGGCTGATAACCATCTGGGCGACCAGTTGCTCATAGAGGTCGCGTTCTTTGGGGCCGAAGGCGACTTCCTGGGGAGTCACCGTCAGTGGCGTGTGCCTTGATGGCGTATGCCAGCGCCGACAGGTCGTCACCGGTGCGGGTGAACTGGACTTCCATGCGATCGGATGCGTCTCCGGGAAGAAGTACGGCCATGCGGTGGTGCGGGTTGGTGGTGCCGAAGACGCGCTTGATCATGCGGCGGCTCAGCCGCACTTTCTTAGCCGCTAGGACTGCCTGGGGGTCTGGTGTGCGCGAGAGGCGGATCTTGAGTGCGTTACTCATCGTGCCCTCCTGTAAGGGTGGTGTCGGTGGTGCGCTTGGTAGCGCCTTGCACCTGTAAGGCGTGGGGAAGGTCGTAACCGGACGGGTCGGCCAGGATCTTTTTCTTCAACTGGGCCATGCCACGGCTAAACGTCTTGCGCACCGCGTCAGCACTGATGCGTTGACCCTTGCCGGTCATGTCCTCGGCGATTTGGGTGTACTGGTCACGATCGATCGCGTGCAATTCGATGAAGGCGGCCTGCTGGGGCGTGAGGTCACTGAGCAGGTCGAGCACGACAAGGTTTGACAGGACCTGTTCTTCCATGGGGATGCCGGGGGCTGCGAAGAAGTCAGCACCAGCGTCACCGTGATCGATGCTGACGTCGGTGCGGCGACGGTTGTCAGCCTGGCGGTATTCGCGATAGATGCTGTCGAGGTGGGCTTGGACCCAGTCGGGGCGCTTGTCCTCGTCGAGGTAGAAGCGGCGCGCTTCAGGATCGTTGGGCAGTTCGGGTACGCACAGCCTGATCTGCTTTCCGCTGGGGGTTGTGTAGTTGACGATGAGGTCGGAAACGGACGGATTGGTGGAGCTGGCCGGAGTTGGCATTGACTCGTCCCTTCAAAATGAAGGGAGAGCCGTTGAGCTGTTACGGGCTCACGATGGGAGGAAAACTGGTAAGAAAAGACCAAGGCGGGCACCCCGCAAACGGGGCACCCGCCAGGTCAACTCAACAGCTCTCCCACATGAACACGTGGGACCGGGCTTGATCAGGGCCTGGCCAAGAATCCCGGCCAGTCACCCACACTCGAGATGAGACCTGAGTTACGCTGTTTCCTAGGAATTGATGGGAACCAGTTGGATCTCGTCTCGAGCGTGGAACGAACCCTGCCGTTCATCTCTGACATCAACCGTGATGTTCAGAAGGTTCAGCGTCTACCTCGAGACCATGTTCAGAAGGTTCAGAACGTTCGGAATTTTCGGGAGTAGGCATGGCCCAGCTTGAACAGCCGCATGTTCGGCTTACAGGCGGCACTTTGCTCGCCTTGCTTAAGGCAGCTTTCCGCACTCGCTCTAAGAAGCGAGACTCCTATGAAGGTAAGTCGGATGGCCTGACCGACCTCGGGTTAGTCGAGTACCTCATCCGGTTGGTGAACCCTGACGCCTACTTTCCCCATCCGGATGCCATGCGAAAGAGCGTGTCTAATTACAAGTCGTGCGTTCTCGAGAGTGAGGGAACATTCGCCTACCTGGACATGCGCGAAGATACCCACCAAGAGAAGTTCGCGCGCATGCTTGACGATAACTATGCCGTCCTCGCTGAGCGAATGAGCGAGGTGGTTGATTTCTTCCTCGATTCCGACGAGCACCAGACACAGTGGCTTGTTCAGGCATTGCTCACCGCACTAGACCGGGATAACAGCATCGAGGCTTCAACACCACTCTTTGTTGTGCCCGACGGGCGCCCCATCACTAAGACAGAACTACTCGCAGCCGACGAAGTCTGCCTCGACACCCTCATCCTCGGACTGTGGTACTTCGCGATCACCAGGAACCTGCCCAACAGCGCCGGACGCGAAACCTTTAAGCACTGGCACTATCCCAGATCCAGCGACCGTCAGCAATGGAAGATCAATCGCGCTGCCGTCAACGTAGACACCTCCCGTCGCCCCGCCGTGACGCGGTGGGCAGAGTATGCGCCAACCCTGAACAGCGAGACTGGCGAAGAAGATCGGGTGGAGCTGGACGTTGATGAGACGGCTTCGGCAGACGTGATCGACGCTGAAATCCTCGATGAGAACGGAGATAGTACAGATCAGGCCGCAGCGCATGAGGATTCTGGATCTACCCAGCAGCCAGCTGTGCCGCAGGTCGTGTTTAAACAGTTCGGAGCGAACAGTACCCAGATTGGCAACATCGGTACGCTCAACATCACCATGTGGGGGCAGTCATGACCAGCCAGGACCTTGCCAAGGCAGTTGCTGGTGCTCTAGTGACACTAGATCAGCCATCCTCTTGGGAACAGCGCGGCGACAACAATCTTCAAGTAGGGCATGCTGACGAGCTTCATGTGTACCAACAGTTCGCAGCAACACAACGTGAATCTCTGATCTGTCCTGTACGCGATGACTGTTTCCATGTGCTCGTTGGTAACGTCCCAGCAGGTCAGCAGCAAGGAACCCTCACGTTCACCCTCTCTCAAATCCTCGACCTAAGCTCGACTAGCCGCGAACTCTTCGAGCGTTACAGGAAGCTCGACGCGGACAGTGTCGATGAGCTCAAACTCTTCCCGGCCATCATCGCCTCAGAAAATCAAGACTATGGGCGGGCGTCGGCGACTCAGTTCGCGGGCGTCGGGATCATTACTGATATCCGACTGCTGCGTTCTAGTGCTTGTGTTGACTACCTGGTGTGGGACCTGATTGGGCAAAACAGCATCAATGGCCTGTGCGACGAACTCGATTTGCGCGGCAACAAGGTTTACACCGAACTTGATGAAACACACTGGGCATTAAAGGAACGAGACCTCGTGGGCGTCCTCCAGTCTGTCGGCCTCCCGGTCGATAAGTTCGTAGCGAATACTCAGAAGGTTGGTCATCGTGGCTGAAGACTTCAATGAACCCTGGGTCAACCTCGAGCAAGTGGCGGACCACCTCACGGTCAGCAAGGACACGATCCGTAACTGGATTAAAGAGGGGCTCCTGCCCGCCTACAAGGTCGGCAAGATGTACAAGTTCAAGCTCTCTGAAGTGGATCAGTGGGTGCGTGAAGGGAGACTGGATCTGGAGGTGAAGCGATGAGCTACCGCAGTAAGAAGATGCCTGCGGCCATCGAGCGCATCACTGTCAATCAGGCTACCTTCACCGGACAGGAGATCACACCTACCTACATCAACTTCGTCTTCGGTAAGAACGGGACCGGTAAGAGCACTATTGCCAAGGTGCTAGGCGAGGGTTCAGGCGTGACATGGCAGGGTGGAACCGAGCAGGCCAAGGTGCCGGTGAGAGTGTTCAATCGGGATTTCATCAGCCGCAACATCAGTCAACTCGATGGGCTCGCCGGTGTCTTCACCATGGGTGAGCAAAACATCGAAATCGATCGGCAAGTCACCAAGTTACGCGATACACAGCGCCAGGCCGAGAAGGACGCCGAAGCCTGTGGCCAGGAGGCAGCCCGACTTGGTCAACGACTAGCACAACTGCGCTCAGCGTTTGAAAAACAGTGCTGGAGTGCCACTCAGAACCTTCGCTCTGAAATGCCGTTCGCGTTTAACGGTGTACGAGGCAGCAAACAAAAGTTCGCCGACTACGTGCTTGCCCAGACCACGGCAGTCGACCATGACCTTCAGGCGCTTATCGCGCAGTACCGGCTCGCTCACGACAGTAGCGCAACCCAATGCGCCCCGCTTGATGACATCGAGGTTCGCACCCCAGATGAGTCGATTCTTGCTGAACCGATCGTCAGCAGCGTTGAAAGCGAGTACGCGTGCTTCGTGTCCAAACTTGGTGCCGCCGACTGGGTGCGCCACGGCCACACCCACTACTCCCAGGCCGCAGGAACCACCTGCCCCTTCTGCCAGCAAACCCTGCCCATAGATTTCGAGCAAACTCTCAAAGCTTGCTTCGACAGCGAATACGACCGCAAAGTCCAGGCCCTTGAGACCTTCAGCCGCGCCTACAAGCAAGCAACAGCCCTACTAGAGCGCATGCCGCTTTCGCGCGATCTGGGCCCTATGCCAGAACAAGCCGACCTAAGCACCTACGACGCCCTTGTCACCGCGCTCAAAGATCGGATCAGCAGCAATCTCAACCGGATCGATAACAAGCTCAACGCTCCCAGCACCACCGTGACGCTCCAGCCTCTCGGAGAGTTGGCGGACCAGGTCCGCGGCACTGTCGGCACGATCAACGCCGCGATTTCAGAGCACAACGCCACTGTCGCCAATCAACAAACCCGCAGACAAGAATGCGAGGTGAAAGCAGGTCAGCTCGTTGCCCACATGCTTGACCAGCAGATCCGCCGCTACAACGAAGAAAAAGACGAACTAGCCGATAAACAACGCCATGCTCGCAAACTCGAGCAAGACGCGAAAACGCGAGTTAGCAGCTCTCTCAGGGAAATTCGCCGTCTTGAAGCGACCGCGGTGAACACCACAGCGGTAATGAATCAGATCAACGAACACCTGCGTCGATCAGGGTTCCAAGGATTCCACCTGTGCGCGCACCCCAGTCAGGAGGGTAACTATCAAGTATTACGTGACAGCGGCAGCATCGCGCAGGAACTTTCCGAAGGTGAGCAAAACTTCATCGCCTTCCTGTACTTCTACTTCCAGCTCCAAGGGAGAGACACTCCTGGCCAAGACCGCTCACGTACCGTGGTCGTCATCGATGACCCAGTGTCCAGCATGGACACAGATGCCATCCACATCGTCGCATCCTTGACCAGACGGCTGATTGACGAGTGCGCCAACTTGCCAGACCCGCAGTCATCGGGAGAAAAAGACAGCTACATCCAGCAGATCTTCATCCTGACTCACAACCCGTACTTCATGGACGCGGTCAGCCGGCCACGTCTCAAGAACTACCGGTACGTGGCTCTGTTCAAACTTACTAAGAAAGACAACCAATCAAGTATTGAGCCGTGCATCTGCCGATCCGAGACCCTAGCCACCGAGTTTGAGAACTACTCACCGGTCATGAACTCCTATGCGGCCATGTGGCAGGAATACCGTGAAGTGACTAACCCTCACGCCCTACTGGGTGTGTGCCAGAGAATCTTGGAACACTACTTTCTCCACATCACCGGCCACTCTGCTGACAGCCTGACTGAGCGGGTGCTCACCACCAACCGAGAACTATTCGTCGACCGTCTACCTGGCGGCAGCGTGGACGAGACCGCACTCCACCATGCCCAAGCGCTTCTAGCCCAAATGGACACCCGCGACAACCCAGTGATGTTCGACGATATGTACGCCAGTACCGAGATCAATGAACTTCAATGCCGCGACGCATTCAGGACGATTTTTGAAGCCATGGGACAGATTCAACACTTCGAGATGATGACTGCCCAAGTAGGTCCTACCTGACAAGATGACAGATAGGCCAGCCTCAGTGTTTCACCCCAATCCCAACAATCACTGGAGTACGGCGAATGCCTTCTTTCTAACCGTCAATATAGGGTTGGTTGCAGTAGCCGGATTGTTCCCTTCAAATTCAGGTCCCTGGGCGCTCTGAGCAACGTGCGCGGCAGGGATCGTGTTGGCGCTCTGCTGGCTGGTGCTGTTGGGAAATTACCGTGGACTCAACAAGGCGAAGTTTAAGGTCACCAACGCTATCGAGCATGAGTATTTGCCAGTTCAGCCCTTCAGCGATGAATGGATCGTATTGGGGAATTCTGATGAGCCCTTTAGCCGGATCCAGCGCAAAAAGGTTGAGTACAAGCAGTTGGGGAACGTCGAAAAGTACGTCCCAATCGTGTATGCGGTGCTCTATGCTGCGTTTGGATTGCTAGGTGCGTAAATGAACTACATCGAACGTGATGCTGAACTAATCCGACAGCAGATTCCCGACGGTACCGAGATACCGGTACATTCGGAGGCGCTCTTCCGCGCTTATGCGGTTCTCATGAGAGCTAAGGGGGTGAACACCCGTTGCGAAGACGTCCACGACGCTTGGACGGCTTGGATCAGTGAGACGGACCCTAACCATGAAGCTGCTCGTCCTTTTGACCAACTCGATGCTGAAACACGATCGGCGGATGAGCCCTTTCTCCAGGCAATCATTCAGGCGGCTCGTGTAAAGCAACAGGAATCGCAGGCTTAGATGCGTTCATCCGTAGGAGCCACACGCCCACACCCGCTACACACCCCTCGCCCCCAACGGGCCTACCAGCTCACTCGGGTACACTAGCGGGCGTCAGAGCGGATCTACCGGGAAATGGAGGTCTCCGGGCTAGAAACCCGCACAAACCCAACAAGGACTAGTCACGCTGTTTATCAAATACGAGGTATAGGGCTCCAATTAGACCTCGGATGTGATAAGTCCGGGGTCTTTCTGTTTACGGGTGTTTGGCTGGTGTTAGGCCTGTTCTCCCTTGGGGGGTGTGAGCGTTTGGCCGGTGTTTGACGAGTGTCTGACTAGTGTTTGGCGGGTTGGGTTCTCGCAGCAAAAATGCCCGCCACCGGAATACCGATGACGGGCCTGGAAAGAACCAAGATCGCGCGAGTTACAGGGCGACTTCGATTTCGTGGCCGGACTTGAAAATGAAGCGGATGAGTCCGGGCGCGATATCCGGGCTCTGGCGGTGGACATGCACGCTGATGCGCCAGCCGATCGGCGAATAGCCCGCCCGGGTCAGGGCGCGGCGTACAGCGGCCCGGATGGAGACCTTGACGCTGGAGGTAATTTCCCCGGCCACGATGATCCTGCCCTTGGTCGCCATCACCTCCACCGCACACCGAGCCGACGGATCCTCAAACAGGAGGTCATCCAGGATCGTGTCAGCAATCAGGTCACACAACTTGTCCGGGTGACCAACACAGGTGGACTCACACGTACGGATACTCTTCATCAGGGCTTGCTCCAATCAACTGGGGTCAATACAGAAGAACCCGCACACCACAGGCGGTGAGCGGGCAAGAATTCAGGACGTACACGCTGTACGCCGCGGGGCGGGGTGGTTAGTCAAGGAGGCGTTTCATCAACTGATCCGCGGGCGTCGCCTCGGAGTAGTCGCGGGTCGCGGTGGCGCGGACGATCTCGTAAATCTCGTACCAATACACGTTCGCCTGCTTACTAAACGACTGCGACATGGCGACGAACGGGGACGCGATGGCGGCACCGGTGGTGGGGTGTTTGCCGAGTAGGCCGAACTTGGAGATCGCCTGCTCGCACTGCACATAACGCGCGAACGCCTGCGCATATGACTCGATCAAGCGTGGGGCGACGAACTGGGAGCAGCCACGAGCATCGAGCCACCGCCACGTCTCGCGGTAAACCAAATCAGCACCGAGCGGTTTACCATCACGCTGAATATCGGAGAGGTAGTCGGAGGGGTCTGGCATTGTTTCACCTGCGAGCAGTTCACCGTCCCCAATATCGCTGCCTTCGAAATCGAACGGCTCATTCAGCGGGTCTTCGAGACGCGTGGCGGGGCGTCCAGCAGCAAGCTTCTCGTTCAACGGATCAGGTTTCGCACCCGCACGGACGCGGCGCCCGCCTCGGTTCGTTCCATCTTTCGCCATGGGTTGCCCCGCCGTAGAATAATCATGGTTTTGGTGCTGGAGCCCGTGACGGGGGTGTAAATGGTTGAGTCTTTCAAACTATTCGTTCGGACCTACACGTATTGGGTAGGACTCATCCTCGGCTTTGCGATAGTGCCCGGTTCCCTGCTCTTCATCGGTGGAGTCGCCCCGGTGAACACCCCATCGTGGCTTACCCCTCTAGCAGGACTGCTACTTTTTATCATTGATAGGCCATCAACATGGGAGACGCCGCTCTGTCGAGCATTACTGATCCGCGTATTGGGTACAGGGGTTGCGGCCATCGCGTTAGTCGCTTTTGATACAGTTGCTTCCACCTACTATGGATCTCAACATTGGGGTGAGACGCTCCTATCTCT
>ERZ773074.749-NODE-749-length-13426-cov-4.340064_pt1 | contig 13426 bp, 10 predicted proteins | sample MGYA00580615_ERZ773074 | MGnify/ENA primary metagenome ERZ773074 (study PRJEB29015, sample SAMEA2738126) | human oral metagenome | biome: human oral; feature: human-associated habitat; material: saliva | place: China | collected 2160 ...
TTGACGAAGTTTGGGCTAGACGTAACTGGTTGCGAAGCACTGCCTTCCTAGCTGTATATTATGTCTTCTTTACTGTTATCCATGGTCTTAACAGTATCCTTCCAACAGCCAATGATCCTAAAAATTTATTTGAAATAATTTTCAAGGTCAATGCTAATAGGTCTGTTATCTTGGTTCTATACATTGCTCTACTACTATGGGATTTTTACAATTGGAACCAGGCTATCCACCAACAATCTATTGATAGACTGAACAAAGAGCGTCATAAATTGTTGGGTACTATGACTAACTACAGCAAATCCTTTATCCAAATTATCACACAAAAGCAAAAATCCTTCGACCTATTCAAAAAAAATCTCAAGGACGTTTCTCTTGCCTTGGAAAATGAAGATACCGCAAAAGCTACGAGCCTACTTGAAATTTATAAAACGGACAATGCTAGTATTGGTAATCCAGAGACCCAAGAACACTTGGATAGACTTAGCAATCCAATCATAGCAAGTTTTCTTTCAAATCGTATTTTGGAAATGAGAGCGTCACATGTCGAGATTTCCATTAATATCAGTCCTCAGTTTGGTGAGATTCCTTTACCTGACTTAGATTTATATCAACTGCTCCAAGCTTCGGATAAAGCGATATTTAAACTACTTCGTCCTGACATCAAGGTCAACAGTAGTTACCTCCAACTAGATCACTCGCAACTCCTTGTCGTTGAATTACCAGTTTTGGCTGATAAGGTTAGCAAAGATAAAGAACTGAATGATTTGGTTAAGACTTTGCCAAATGTTGAGTATCGCATCGGTTTACATGCAGGTTATCTGACTCAAATTATTGAAATCTTTGAACCTGGTTATTAAGATGATATTGAAAAAGAGCCACAGGCTCTTTTTTTGGTGTGAATATAAAAAGAAAGCGATTGTTTTGGAACCATTCGAAACAACACAGCTCTAAAACAATAAGGAGTAGTCTATGACAAGGTGTGACAGCATTTCTACCTTTTATAAAATCTATTTTTAGGTTCCACTGTGGAAAAGGGTTTCCCATTTATTCGTGCACGTCTCCCCATTGGAAAAATTCTTAAATGTTTTTAGGTAACTCAAGTGACGACTTCCCAAAATACTAAAAAATTATTCAGAAATAATTATTAGACCTTCTCTTTCCTTGTGACTCCACCATCCACAGTCAATGGAGTAATTATAAGTGTATGCACCTCTATGATTTATAGAATAATCCGATTTTAAATAGTCACCAATTGAATCAACCTTAGAGATTTTTGCCATAAAAATATGATGATTATAATCTGTCGTAATAAAAATACCATCTTCATCACACCACTTACCACCATCATTTGAATGCCTAGCAATTGTCATTATATAAGCATCAATACCACCAGAATTAATCCTATCAGCCCAATTCTTTTTTAGATGTTGCCGTATTTGAATCATACAACCATCTTCAGTCAACAAATCTGGTGTGGATTCATAATCTTCAGTAAATACAAACGGATTAATGCCATAATCATATATTATTCGATAGCATTAAACTTTTGTTTGTTTATCCATCAAACCACTACTTTCTATATCTACAATCTTTAAAAATCTCGAAATAGATTAATTGTTTTTTTAACAGCTGTACAATTAGAAATAATAACAAATGCTCCTATTCTCAAATCGAGCAATAACAATCCTTGATTACATTTGATCTACTTGCAAACAAGTAACTATAGGATAAATGTAAATTGATTATTTTCCATTAAAAAACAAAAAATTCACTGTTAATTCAATTAAATTGTAACATACTGTTAGCTAAAATCAGGCATTTCGTAGGTAATAGGATCATCCTCACGTGTACGGGAAAAACAAACCCCTTTTTCCGAGGAACAAGCCTAATCCAGGATCACTCCCGCGTGTGCGGGAAAAACGATTATTTAAACTATATTTAGGCAAAGAAGCCAGGATCACCCCCGCATGTGCGGGAAAAACGTACCATCTGTTTTCATCTCCTTAACATCCGTAGGATCACCCCCGCGTGTGCGGGAAAAACGTAATGATCGCACCAGGTTCACCAACAGTCGCAGGATCACCCCCGCGTGTGCGGGAAAAACGCAATCGCATCTAGAGTACTTTTACCGTCCGTAGGATCACCCCCGCGTGTGCGGGAAAAACGTGACACGTTGATTGACTAGGCTCTCAAGCGTGGGATCACCCCCGCGTGTGCGGGAAAAACCCTAGATATAAGTATCGGTAATAGTCGTAATCGGGATCACACCCGCGTGTGCGGGAAAAACATTTTGAAGATGCTGTCAAAATTTGCATCCGTAGGATCACTCCCGCGTGTGCGGGAAAAACCCTTTGAGACGATTTACCATATCTCCAAATCCAGGATCACACCCGCGTGTGCGGGAAAAACTGATTCTCAACTGGTTTAGCAGTTGACGTACTAGGATCACACCCGCGTGTGCGGGAAAAACCTATTAAGTGTTACGGTTGTCGAACCGTCTCCGGGATCACACCCGTGTGTGCGGGAAAAACGAAATTATTTAAACTAATTGCAACAGATGCTTAGGATCACACCCGCGTGTGCGGGAAAAACGTCGTGGCGATATTCAAGGCTTGTGAAATGCCGGGATCACCCCCGCGTGTGCGGGAAAAAATATCGACAATTAGTTCATCATCATCGTCAAGATCAAATAGATATTGAATATCCTGTACAATTCGAACTATTATTTTACCATCAACAAAGGAATCTCTAACCTTCTGACGAGCAATCTTTCCAATATCATCAATCTCAGTAAAATTAGCTGCAATTTCAAACGCTAACGGAATCGTTAATTCAGCTTTATATAAATCTGCTATATCGTAAATAAAAGATAAATCATGGCCCGTATGTACAAATCCTAAACCCGGTGAAGCTCCTAATGCAACTACTATACTATGTACTAGACCATATAAAGCTACATTAGCAGCTGACAAAGCTTGATTAGCGATATCACCATCTTCAAAGTCATCAGGATTGTACTCTCTTTTAGCCCAAGAAACATGATATTTTTCAGATTGCAACCGATATGCTCTTCGAACTCTTGCTCCTTCCCGTCCACGTAGTTGTTACATGGTCATAGCAGACACATCTTCATCTGGGAATCTCATTTGATACATCTTACGTGCCACAGCTAAACGGAATCGAGAATTTGAGACAAGTTTTGCTTGTTTCTCTAAAAATTTTGTTGAGTGTGCCAAAGATCTCCCATGTGCATATTGACGAACACCACGTTCACCAACCCAAACCATACTAGTTCCAGTATCTCCGATCAATTCTACTGCACGATGGCTAATATCGGTACCCGGTCCTAATAACAATACACCGATCATAGCAGCAGGTATTCGAACTGTCCCTCTACTATCCAGCACTGTGATTGCACTATCAACACGATTTATTTTAGCATGTTCAACGTAAATAAAACTAACACGATCGCTAATTTTAGGTAGTTCTCTCAAAGATGTTTTCTTAGCTCCACTTTTTTCTATCATGACTCATTCCTCAAGTGGCACCACTGTCATCAACCCAAAACCATATGCTTTTTTCTTTCCAATCCCCTCCGTCAGCATTTTTTTGAAAAGCGTCTCATCACTAACAGTTAAAGTTCCTTCGTAAACAACTTTTGATAGCCGTATGGGTTTTTCTGGTTTCTGAAAAACTTCATAACCACGATCAACAATTGAAAAACTTTCTCCTGCCAATGAGAAGCCATTTTTCTCAGATCGTTTCACTAGAAAGTCCATCTGATGTTCAATCGTCACATGCGGTTTTACAACCCCACGTTTTGATTTATCGGGTGAAGTAATTGAAATAACTGGATTCAGCACTATTCTAAAATTCATTCGAAAACCAGTTTTGATGCTATCTAAAAAATGTTGATAGTCCTTAGTTTGAGCGCTTCCTACAACACCATATTTTTCAAGTTTTTGTAAATTAGGTTTTTCTTTACTTACAATAATAAGATAATCCTTACCTTGAATACGATCGATTCGCCATAATTTTCTTGTACGGATTGATTGCTCTAATTCCGATGGAAAACTCTCTTCCACCCAAGCATGATAAGCTCCTACATGCGTTAAATCTCTAACCTTTCGTCTATTATATCGATCAATTTCTACCCTAGAAATGTACATTACTTCAATCTCCTATACTCTCAAAAATGTTATGCTCTGTATTCTTATTTAAATAGTGAGGATTTTGAACACTGATTAATTCACGTACTTCATATCTAAAACCAAATCTTCTCCCTTTTTGTGAAAATGACCTAACATAATCTTGCCTCAGCTGATAAACATCCTTATTGACTAATTGACTATCTAGATAAACTTCCAAAGAAATAGCATCCTTATCATGAGATTTTTTCATAAACCATAGAGAAGCTTGCCATTTCAGAGACTTTAGGCTCTCTAATGGATTAACATCTGTCTCACCTAAGATAATGTCTGCAGTTATTGGGAGCGCCCTTCTTCCCATAAAAGGTTGGAAATAGGGATTTTTTAGAGCATCTTTAATAATATCTATAAAGCTATCATCTGTATGGGAGAGGGCTACAACAAATACAGCGTCTTCTAGATAATACCGATTCGTAACATAATTTCTATCAAATTTACCCTTTTCTGTATACTTCTGTGCAACATGGAAATCTCTTAACAGATTTCCTTGCTGATCGACACGAACAGCAAAATCGAGTTCATTTAGTTTTTGGATTTTTTCATCTTCGTCTCTCCTATAACCTAAACTAGCAGCAAGTAGTCCAATTACCGCACTTTTGGAAGGATAAAAATCTGTATGCCTAGTTTCAAAATGTGAACTTGTCCCCCATGATTGTAAGGGACCGGCAAATTTCAACAAGATCGTCTTCATAGCATTCACCTATTTTAAATATATTGGGCTATCATTTCTGAAAAATCTTCCAATAATTTTGAAACTGAATCTTTTTCCTCCCCAATTTGTTTTAGACTGTCGCTCTCATGCAAAGTAACATAGAAGGTCATAAGTGGTTTGTCTACAAACTTCTCAACCTTAATAAACTCTTTGGCGAGTTTATCAATAGATTTAGTAACATAGCCTTCTATTGATTTAACTGGTTCTTCAAATGCACTGACAAGATTAACCGGACGATCACTTCGAACCGTTACAATTAAAGTCTGTGGTAGCGTTTGATTAGCAAATGTATTTACCTTCCCTGTTGGAAGTGACTTTGCAAAAGCCTCAATGAACAAAGATAAACTATTCTCCAACGATTCCTTATTTCCTAATTGTTTTGATAATTCATGAATCGCAACATTTGCATAGCGATATAGTGTAGAAGAATTAAACTCAACAGTTCCAAGCATACCTGCCCCTGCATTATCCTCTGGAGCTAAATCATCAACAGCCGTAAAGAAATCAAATTCAGTTTGTACTGGGTGTGTGGAAATGGCATGTGCAACCTGAGAAGAAGAATCCTCGTTAAGAGTTGGATCTTCGGCTACCATTCGACCAAACAGGGCAATATCAATAGCTGGATCTGCATTAGCCAACTTTTGGAGCTCTTTTTTATCTGTTATATTGTCATAAGCTGCTTGAGCCAACTTCTTAGCTTGACTATCACCCATAAAATAAAGCGCTTTAACTTCACCTTTTTTCTTGATTCCAGCAGCTATCAAGACTTTATCGGCTTTTTCCAAAGCATCTTCAATACTGATAGAACTATCTAGTTCTACAATTTTATCTGCAACATATCTCACAATTTCTTTTGTTCTAATACCAACATTTGACTGATCACCATGAGTATTAAAATATTCTCTCATCGCTTTCTTCCATGATTGGGAACTCACGCGAGATCTTCTAACTCCTCCATACTGAGCTGTTTTCGGGCTACCTGTATCATCTCTATTCATATTTGAAGGTGGTAAGGTTTGAATAGCATGAATATCTAAAAATAATCGTTGTTCAGTTGTCATTGTTTTTTTCTCCTTTGATTTGTTTATAATATGCTCTTGCCCAATTTAGGCGGACATTTTCTTGACTATTATTTAAAAACCAATATAAATCATTTGCTAGGGCAGAGTAATTAACCTGAATCACCGGTGACTCCACTTTAAGTAGCGAAATCAAATGCCTTAAATGATAAGTAAGTTCTTCAAACGTTGATGAGGTGATCATGGTATTGAATCGTCTATCAATTGAAGTTGTATTATCTTCTTTCCTAAGTTTACCAAGTGCAAAACCTATATTTTCATAAGGCTTAGAATCATCTAGCATCACACTCGTTGAAACACCTTGCTGATGCAATGCATACAATTGAAGTGCTGTATAAATAGCTAATTCCTCATAGCTTGGTTGCTGATAAGAACTTAAAAATTCCTCTGGTAAATTTTCGAACAGAATTGGCCACATTTCTGTTGCTTCACTCAAGGGTTTCCCCAATGTTTTCCTAACTTTCGCTAGTGTAGCTTTATCATATGTTTCCTCTTTTTGGTTACTCAATTTGAAAATAATCTTCTTTGTAACAGTCCAAACTGTTTGTTTAGTATGTTGTGACATTCTCTGCTCCTATTTTAACTGTTGACGAAGCCAAAAATCAAACGAATTATAGGCAGTTGCAATATTCTTAATTCGCCCATCTTTTTGGATACCAAGATAATCCCTCGTCCCCCCTTGATGTAAAATAACTTCTGCTTCAGCTTTAACTATTTTCTTCAGTAAAACTCTCCATTCTTGTATCTTAGAATCTTTATCATCTTCTGGTTGAATGCTAGCTAACCATTGTCGGAAAGGTTGATCGATTTTGAAATATAGACTTTCGACCATTTGTTGAGTATAACTACCATTAGAGATATTTCTGATTTCCTTTATGTCATTAATATACGTTTTATATGTTCTAGAAATAATTTTTTTTGTTTCTTCTACTACTTCATTGATACGAGGAACCCAACCATCCTCGTCTAAATCCGTTAAAACCAAATCATTGATAAAAATTGAGTCAATAACCTCATCCGTTGGAAGCCATGAAGTAGCGTTTCCATCGTCCTGCATACTAATTGCAACAATAGTTGATAGTCGATTTCCTATTATATCATCAATATATGTAAGCCAATCGATAACGCCAGGTTTTCTATGTTGAAGATTAGTATCTTTTATAGATAACAAGCCAAAAGATCGCCATAAAGATTGATTCAAAAGATGTTTCTTTGGTGTATAGCTATCCCTATTTTCACCCGAAACATTATACTTCCAAATTGTCATTGGCTCCAAAAAATTATCCCTATGATTGATATCAGGTAATTTCACAATTTCAAAAGAGAAAGGTTTATTTAAATTAAAGTCTGGGTCAATATAGATTCCTCTACTCCAAACAGTATATAAACTAGCAATATTTGTAATATCTTTTTCATCAAGGTAGCTTTTAATGATATCAGAACTTTCAAGTTCCCAACAAGGTCGCTGAATATTTTCTACATTCCCACATTCATTATACGGTGAAATATAATTTAGTAACAACGTTTCGAATAGAGTGTTACCTTTAATGTAAATAGCACCAATATCAAATAGCCATCCTTTCGAAGATTTATATTTTTCATTTCCAAAAATGACCTTATCGGATAATCCTGAATACCCTTGAAAGGTAATTAGCCATCTAGCTAATTCTGCGGCAGTTAGAGTATTTTTATTTTCTCCATCTTTTGGGGAAAATAAAGCTATCTTATTTCCACTCTCAGATATAATTCTATTTATATTTTTACCCAAAATACTGCTTGCTTTAGCTTTGCTAATTTTATCTCCAGCAATCTCTTCTTTTGTTATCTGAAAAAATGGATATTTTTCGTCAAATAAGTAAAAGCGATCTCGCCATTTTTCTAAGTATTGATTAACAATATTTGGAAATATTTTATTAGCCCAAAGTTTTTCCCATGTTTCATAAAGAGCTTCCTCATAATTCTCAATATCCATCTCATCCACTGGTTCAAGCTGATTCCATCCTTCATCAATAGTAAGGTACTCATAAACATTTCCATCTACATCAAATCGGGAAAAGACTGTATGTAAAACAGCCAACAATACTCGTAATACCGCAAAATCTTGTGTTTTCGTATCTCCTGCTAATTCTTTATACTGATGAGCATTTGTAAATAAATCCTGTAAAGAAACATCTTTTGTGGATCCTTTCTCGTCATAAACAACAGAAATCCAGGGTTCATCAAGTAAATTAAACCGACTCATTCTTATCCAACCTTTCTATGGTAACACCATATTTTTCATCATATAATAGTTTAAATCCATTCAGTATAAACTCATTGTTTTTATCAAAAATAATCCCAAGAGATCCCTTTAACCATGATGAGTTTCGCCATTGACTTAAGTGGCTATTGTTATATCTTTCAAGCTCATTAATCGTTTGATCAATATTATAGGCTTTGGATAAACTCATCGGAAGTCGTAAAGTATTTTGTGCTACCTTTTTTGCAATTATAGGATCAGTAATGTTCTGAGATATATCTATATTTTCTATGAACAAACCATACCCATCAGATATTTTTTTTAAAGCAATCACTTCAACTGTATCTTCAATATCTCGAACTTGAGCATATGCTTTTTCTTCACTATCATTTGGATGGAGGTTCTTTAACCAACCAATCAAACTGTTAGTTCGAACTCTCGATTTTTTTAAGACTGGATTAGCAATACGGTATGACTTTGCCTTTCTTTCTTTATTTTTAATCTTATCATCATGTTCCAACTTAGCATCCAAATATTTTTGATGAAGTTCTGGCTTTGGAAACGTAATTGTTAAGTCTGAATTATAAACCTTTTGGACAAGCGGTGAAATATCATCAGGAAGTCGTATTTCATCTGGTAAAAAGTACTGAGTTCTAGCTAATAGGTAGTCCCCATAAACCAAGCGCGTTCCTTCATCAAAATCAAACTCTTCAAATGTTCCTAAAATATAAAATCTTGCTACTTCGTGCTTTTGGGGTCGTTTGATTTTGTGACGATGTAGTCGTCCGATACGTTGAATGAGTAAATCCATAGGCGCTAAGTCGCTTATCAGTACATCAAAATCAATATCTAACGACTGTTCAATCACCTGTGTACCAATAATGATTTTCTTTGGTGGACGCATTGCTTTTTTCCCAATTTCTTGCAATAAATCCTTTTCTTTTCGGATTCTTTCAGTTGCTATGAAATTAGAATGAAGCAAATCTACCATATCATCTCCAAAAATATCTGAAAAATTTCTTGCCAATTCTTGAGATTTTCTCACTGTATTGACAATTATCCCCACTACTCCACCATTGTCAAGAGCTTCTTTTACAATATCAAATAACTGTTCTTCTGGTAAACGATGAATGTAGATATTTTTTTGTTCTTGCTTTTCGAACGTTTTAACTTGATGAATGTTAGGTCCATCATTATAAGTGATTAAAGGATATGCGTCTATTTTTATCTGATCTATATTTTCAATATCTCGCCATTTCACTCCCATTCCAGCCATATAGCTTTTTATGAGTTTTTCTCTTTGTTGGGCAGGTAAAGTTGCTGATAAAATAATTACAGGAACACCATAAGCTCCCATCCATCTGATGGCTTCCAACAAATATTGGCTCATATAGGCATCATAAGCGTGAACTTCATCAATAACAATAACTTTTTTACTAAACCCCAAATGTCGTAAGGCCAAATGTTTTTGTTTTAAAGCCACCATTAAAAATTGGTCGACTGTTCCAACTACAAAATCATCTAATGCTGAAGTTTTTCTCCCAGAAAACCACTCATTGACAAAAATACTACCGTTTTCCGAGTCGTCCATGTTAATTGTATTTCCTTTAGGTAGCTCGATAAAATCCGTATTTAAGGCTGCTTTTCCATGAACCAGCTGAATGGAAAAATTATCAGAATTGTTACCCTTTATACTCTCTGTCCACTGTTCAATCCTCTTAAAAATTCCATTAGAGGTTGCTTGTGTAGGCAATCCAAAAAACAATCCACTACATCCTTTTTTACTAGATAACTGCTCTGATGCCGCTAGAGCCGCCTCTGTTTTCCCGAGTCCCATCGGCGCTTCCAGTATCACTATCCCAGGATTAGTCGTCTTTTCGATTGTTTGTGAGAGTATCAGCTGAAAATTTCGTGGACTAAATCCAAATCTTTCCTGATAAAGAGTAACAAGGTCAACGAAAGTTTCAGGTTCCCACAAGTTAGATTTTTTCCACTTTTTAAACCCAGTTTCAATACGTTGACTCTTGCTTTTCACATTAGTTTCATCCAAACTTAACAAAGGAAAAAAATGTTCATTACTAGCAATCCAGTCAGACATTATGAGTAAACCTGATAGAATAACCTGAGCAGGCTGTTTGATTTTTGGAAGCTGAGACACAGAATTAAACCCTGTTTCTGTTAAAGCCCAGTTTAAAAAAGCTTCTTGAGTTGAATTCCATTTCTGATAAACTAGACTATCTTTCTTTTCATCCTGGAAATAATTGGAAGGATAGCTCTTTTGAGAATTTAAACCGTCTAAATCATCAACTGGTCGTCCATGGTGCCCACCAATAATTGTTGCAATATCTTCCTCCACGCCATAATGAGATAACAAATATTGACCTGCTATGCTATGATGACTCCTTTTAGGGGATGCTAGTTGGAGAGAACTAATCCCAGTAAAACCTGCGAATTCCAATTTTTCTAACAATTGAACATCCAAATCTACTGAATTTGCATAACCTTTTTGCGTCTGAAAAGCTGGTGTTGCTTTACCGATATCATGAACAGCCCCTAGGAATTGTGCCAATCTTTTCCCTTGATTTTCAATATTTGCTTTAGCATTAATAGAATTTTCAATTAATACCTTTTGTCCCTCACTTAACCAATGTTCCCATAAGAGGCCTGCAATATTTTTCGTGTCTTCTAAGTGTTGAGTTAATGGTAACCAAAGAAGTCTACTATTTTCCTCTGTTTTCTTAGCCCAAAAACTATCATTGATATGTTTCATATACAAATTTCCTTTAACATTGTATCACCTTTATATTTTATACCTAACACAAAAAATAAACAATAAATAATTGAAAGAGCTTCCAACGCTCATTTAATAGCTCTTTCTTCATTTCTAGCTATCACTTTTAACACCCAAAAACTCCCCTTATAGTTTCTAGTGAAATAATGTGATATTGTCACTGTCTCTATAAAGGGAGTCTGGTTATTTTATATTTTTAAGTATCAGCCTTCAACTACAAAGGATAGTTATTAAAAGCCGATACGATACATTTGATAAGTAATTGTTTTGCTGGTCTTAGAAGGCACCGCCTCCGCCTCCTCCGCCACCACCAGAGAAGCCACCGCCTCCAAAGCCGCCACTACCACTGTTCGAATTGATAGAGAAGCTACTTACGCTATCTGAGGCAGAAACGTAAGATTCTAGATAATTGACATTATTCATCATGATAAATGGTGTCGCTGAATAAGTAAACTCATCTAGAGATGGATTGCTGAGGTGGATGTTGTAACGTTTTAGGACATCACTAACTTTTTTCGCCTGTCCATAGAGTGTCGCATAAACCAAGATACGATTCCATAGGATAACAGATTCTAGTTCGGATTCTTTAAAACTAGGAATACTCTTAATCATATTTTTAAAGCTATGCCACTGGTAATAGGTTGAAATTTGAGTTGCATCAAGACAGCTCTGACGACGTCTTTTCACTAAGTACCAGAATAAAATGGTAAGTCCTGCTATAGGTAAAAGTCCAAGAATATAGTAAAAACCAAATCCTGATCCAAAAGCACCAAATAAGAACAAGGTTGAAAGAATACAAAGCAACATTGAAAGCACCAAAGCTGCTACTCCCAATAGGTTAAATGTCTTTTCTTTCGGACTAAAATCTCTATAAATTTTAGGAAGTCCAAGCGCAAATTCCTCTTTTTCTACGCCTTTTGCTACTTGATAGCCGTCATTAGTGAATTGATATTTGACACGTTTTCCTTGGGAACGAATAGCTTCTCGCTCATAGCTTGTTCTAGCACTCTTAAATTGTTTTTCTAGAGCATCTTTATCAAGATAATAGCGCGAGAACATTTCCGTATCTCTAATTTCCATGCGACCATCAAACAACATATCCAAGAAAGACACTTCAAATGAAGAGAGACCTTCCTTTTCAATACGTGTCAGAATATTACTATCACCTTCTTGTCTATAGGTGAGATGACCTCTATCAATCAAATCAAGGATGGTAGCTTGCACCATATATTTGAACTTCAAAGGACCCGTTTCTTCTTTTAGTCCTGTTTTATCAAACGACTGATTATAAACATTCTTGGCTAGGACCAAAGGTGCTAAATCTTGAGGGGCTTCATAAAGACGGGCATCTCGAGGGAAAGAAGGCGTCCTAGTACTATATAAAACAATGAGATAACAGAAAATACCAACAAGAACAAAGCTTAAGATCACAAGTGGCAAAATGACATAAAATAGATGTCGAAACTGTTCTTTAGATTTCTTGATATCTGCTTCTTTTTTTAGAAAGTCTACCTTATTCGTCTTATTTAATAAGTAAGCCTGATTATTTTCTCGTAAAGCACTGGTCATCGGCCAGTAGGCGTGTAATTCCAATTTACCTGATGCTGGTAAATTGTCTACATGAACCTGATAACCTGCAGAAGTACGCTTAACCTGTGGGTCTTTTCCGAAATAGCCGGTGTGGGCATAAAGCTCTCCTTGACTGGCATCCAGACCATCAACTGTGAAATCAACTTGTCCAAATCCTTTATCCCAATCAGAGATAGGAAACCAATTTAAAACTGCAATATCTGAATATAGATTCAATAGGTGTTGGATCTGCCAAGTAACTTTGAGGACAACCCTATCACCATCTGAACCTGAATTATAAACTTTAAGTTTGATGCCATCATAGGAATCTGTTTTTTCAACTGTAATATCTGTTTTTTCTTTCCCATTTACAGTTGCTGAAACCTTGGGGTCATCCATGATAGAATAGCCACCAATTTTCCCCAAGGTTACATACTGACCTTTATAGTCACTATCAAAATCATAAGTCACTTCCTGAGTAAACGTCGCATTCCCATCATCATGTATTGAAAGGTGACCAACATAGGAAGGCAGGCTATACTCTACCTCATCAGCTTGGACGTGCTGCAAAAACAATGGCAGAAAACAGACCAAGAGAACAGTTAAAGTAACATATTTAACAAAACCTTTCAGTATCTTTTTCATCATTTTGCTCCTTCAAGGACTAAAAAAGCAGGTGCAACACCAAGTGTCTCGATGTGCCCTGCTCTGATCCCTTATTTAGGCTTGATAAACAATCTCACCGTCACAGATAGTGTATTTAACACTGCCCATAAGCTCTTCGCCTACAAATGGTGAATTGGCTGCTTTAGACTTAAAGTCTGCTGT
>ERZ773074.756-NODE-756-length-13294-cov-2.523227_pt1 | contig 13294 bp, 6 predicted proteins | sample MGYA00580615_ERZ773074 | MGnify/ENA primary metagenome ERZ773074 (study PRJEB29015, sample SAMEA2738126) | human oral metagenome | biome: human oral; feature: human-associated habitat; material: saliva | place: China | collected 2160 ...
CTCACGCAACAACCTCGCCTACGCCTACCAGGCCGCAGGCAGACTCGATGAGGCCATCGCCCTGTACGAACAGACCCTCGAGGACCGCACCCGCATCCTCGGCCCTGATCACCCCGACACCCTCATCTCACGCCACAACCTCGCCAGCGCCTATCGCGCCGCAGGTCGAACTGAAGAGGCGGAGAAACTCTTCGAGACGCCGTCGGGCTCAGAGGACGAGCAAGACGGCACCGACAATCCGGACCATACGGCCAGCGACTGACCGCCGCAGGGCGCCGTCATTGATGTCGGTGGGCTGTGAGACAGTGTCGGCATGCGGATCCTCCACACCTCCGACTGGCACCTGGGGCGCACCTTCCACGGGCGCGTGCTCGATGACGCGCACGCCGCCTTCGCCGACCACCTCGTCGAGCTCGTCACCGCCGAGTCAGTCGATGCCGTCCTCGTCGCCGGGGACGTCTACGACCGCGCCATCCCACCCAACGACGCCGTCGCCCTCCTCGATGAGACGCTGCGCCGCCTGACCGAGCGCACCCGGGTGGTCCTCACCCCCGGCAACCACGACTCCGCCCGCCGCCTCGGCTTCGCCGCCGACCTCATGCGCGAGGGCCTCATCATCCGTGCCCGCACCGCCGGCCTCGACCGCGGCATCATCCTTCCCGACGCGGACGGCAACGATGCCGCCATCGTCCACGCCCTGCCCTACCTCGACCCCGACGCCGCCCGCGAGATCCTCCCGCCCCTCCTCGCCGAACGCCTCGGCGAGGAGACCCCCGCGAAGCACCCAGCAGGGGAAGACCAAGCCGAGGGCGAGGGCACCACCTCCCAGCCCGGCCCGCCGGAGCGCCCGCGCCTGCCCCGCTCCCACGAGGCCGTCGTCTCCGCCGCTCTGCGCCTCGTGGCCGCGGACCTGGGCCGCCTGCGCACCGGCCGCAGCCGGCGCCTGCCGAGCCTGCTCATGGCCCACGCCTTCGTCGTCGGCGGCGAGGCCTGCGAGTCCGAGCGGGACATCCGCGTCGGCGGCGTCGACTCCGTGCCCTCCGGCGTCTTCACCACCCTGGGCGGCTCGCCCCTGGCCGAGCGCAGCGGCGGCCTGGACTACGTGGCCCTCGGCCACCTCCACCGGCCCCAAGAGCTCACCCGGCCCACCGGCCCGCGCCTGGTCTACTCCGGCTCGCCCCTGCCCTTCTCCTTCGACGAGGCCGAAGGCGCCCGCAACTCCGCCACCAAGTCCTCCGTCCTGCTGGACCTGGGTGCCGACGGCGTCACCGGGCTGGAGCGCATCCCCACCCCGGTCCTGCACCAGGTGCGCACCCTGACCGGCACCATGCCCGAGCTCCTCTCCCCCGCCTTCGACGACGCCACCGGCGCCTGGGTGCGCGTCATCCTCCAGGGCGAGCGGCCACCCGGCGCCCTGGCCACCCTCAAGGAGCGATTCCCCAGCCTCCTGGCCTTCCAGCACGAGGCCCCCACGCGCACCGCCCGCGAGCGCATCGCCGTCACCGCCGCGGCCGACCCGCTGCGCATCACCGAGGACTTCTTCGACGACGTCTGCGGGCGCGCCCCGCAGCCCTCCGAGCGCGGCGTCCTTCGCAGCGCGTACGAGTCCGCCCTGGCGAGCGCGAGGAGCGAGCGATGAGGATCCACTCCCTGACCATGACCGGCATCGGCCCCTACGCGGGGCGGGAGCACATCGACTTCGACGCGGTGGGCGCCTCCGGCCGCTTCCTGCTCACCGGCCCCACCGGCTCGGGCAAGACCACCATCATCGACGCGATCGTCTTCGCCCTCTACGGGGACGTGGCCGACTCGGCCGACTCCTCCAAGGAGCGCATCCGCTCCACCCTCGTGGGCCCGCACACCGAGAGCGTCATCGAGCTCGTCTTCTCCACCGGCGCCGGCGTCTACCGGGTGCGCCGCACCCCCACCTACGAGCGGGCCAAGCGGCGCGGCCAGGGCACCACCACCCAGAACGGCACCGTCAAGCTCTGGCACCTGGCCGAGGTCGGCGGGGAGCCGCTCGATGAGCCCGTCACCCGCGTGGGCGACGCCGACGCGGAGATCGCGCGCGCCGTGGGCTTAAGCCGGGAGCAGTTCACGCAGACGGTCGTCCTGCCGCAGGGCAAGTTCGCCCGGTTCCTGCGCGCCGACTCCTCCGAGCGCCAGCACCTCCTCAAGGACGTCTTCGGCACCGGCATCTACGACGCCATCCAGGACGCCCTCATCCAGGCCTCCCGGGACGGGGCCCGGCGGGTCGAGCAGGCCGCAGCCGACCTGCACGGGCAGGTCGCCTCCCTGGGACGGCACCCCCTCCTCACCGAGGCCCCCTCCCCCACTGAGACCGCAGATACCGGCAAGGAGACCGACGACGCCGATCAGGCGGCTCTCCCGGAGGACTCGTCACCGGATAACTCGTCGCTGCAGGCCCCGTCCGGAGGGACCCAGGAGGCACTGCCGCTGCCCATGGATGGCGCCGGCCGCGCGGAGCCTCAGGAGGCCGACGCCGCCCCTGCCCAGGCACCGGCCCAGGCCTTGGAGGCGGCGATGGCGGGTGCCACCCCGGACCTGGTGGCTCTTCGCCGCATCGGCGCTGAGGTTCTGGATGCCTCCAGCAACCGGGTCGCGTTGGCCGAGGCTCGGGCTGAAGCCGCGGGGGCGGCCCTCACCCGGGCCCAGTCGGCGCGCGAGGAGGCCCAGAGCCTCCACGACCTCCTGGAGCGACGCCGGGCCCTCATTGAGGAGAATGAGCGGCTGGCCGAGCGCGCCGAGCAGGAGGCCGACGACGCCCGGCGTCTCCAGGCCGCCGAGCGCGCCTCCCGGGTGCGGCCCTACCTGGTCGCCGAGCAGGCCGCCCGTCGCCGCGCCCAGCAGGCCGTCGCTGCACTGGCCGCCCGTGCCGACCAGAGCGGACTGGCCCACTTGGCCGAACAGGCCGGCGTCACCAGTGCCGGCAGCGTGGAGGAGGCCACCGGCAGCGCGGCTCACAGTCATGGTGCCGCGGTGACGCCCGCCGCCCTCGTCGAGCCCCTGGTCCGTGAGGCGCAGCGCCAGCTCGCCGCCCTCGAGGATGAACCCAGCGAGGCGAAGGCCGGCGCTACCGAAGTAGGCACGGCCCCGCAGGACTCGGACGCGGCAGAGACCCCTGTGGCGGCCGATGAATCGGAGTCGGACTACGCCGAGGCACTGAGCCCCCACGACCTCGACGACCTGGCGCACCACTGCCGTCGCGAGCACGGGCAGCTCGAGGCCCTCGTGGACCTCGAGGCCGGCCTCCCCGGGCGCAAAAGCGCCTTGCAGCAGCGGGAGGCGGAGCTGCAGCAGGCCGCCGCCCAGCTGGAGCAGCGCGCGGAGAAGCTCGCCGAGCGCCCCGCGCAGCGCACCGCCCTGGTGGAGACGCTGGAGGCGGCGCGCGCGGCCCACGAGCGCCTCGACGGCCTTCAAGACCGCCGTACCCGGGCCGAGGAACGTCACCGGGCGGCCCTGGCCGTCGAGCAGCTCAGTGCCCAGCTCGCCCAGCGGGACAATGCCTGCGCTCAGGCGGCGACGCTCACGCGGGAGGCGACCGAACAGGTTCGTGCCACCCGTCTGGCCTGGATCTCCGGGACCGCCGGGGCTCTCGCCGGTGAGCTCACCGAGGGCGAGCCCTGCCCCGTGTGCGGCTCGACCACGCACCCCTCCCCCGCCTCCGCCGGCACCGACGGCGCCAGCCGTCAGCAGGTCGAGGCCGCTGAGGAGCAGCAGCGGCAGGCCGACGAGGCACTCAGCAGCGCCGTCCGGGAGCGAGACGCCTGTGCCACCCGGCTTCAGGAGGCCCAGCGCGCCAGTGACGGCATGGATGCCCCCGCCGCCAAGGAGGCACTGGAGGCGGCCGCCACCGCCCTGGCCACGGCGCGGGCCGCAGCCGACGGCGTCGAGGAGCTGGTGGAGCGCCTCGAGGCCTTCGATGCCGGCACCGAGCAGGAGCGCGCCGCGCTCGATGCCGCCCGCTCCGCCCAGGAGTCCGCCCGCAGCCGCCTGGAGGCCGAGCGCGAGGCCCTCGCCCAGGACCAGCGGCGCTGCCTGGAGGCGCGCGGGACCTGGCCGAGCGTCACCGCCCGCGCCGCCGCGCTCCTCGTGCGGGCCAAGGAGGCCGAGGACGCCTCCCAGGACATCGACACAGCCCGCACCGCCCTGGCCCAGGCCCGCAGCGCCCTGGCGGACCTGGCCTCCGCGCTGAAGGAGGAGGGCTTCACCGGTGCGGCCCAGGCAACGGCGGCCCTCATGGAGCGCGGTGCCATCGAGGCCCTGGCGGCCAGCGTGCGCGCCGCGGCCACCGCCCGGGAGCGGGTCCGCCTGGGCCTGGAGGACCCGCAGATCGCCGCCCTGAGCGGCCAGGAGGAGGACCGCCTCGAGGCCGCCACCACCGAGCTCGCCCAGGCGGACGCCGCCGCCCGGCAGGCCGCCTCCGCTCAAGCGCGCACCGCCGAGTCCCACGAGCACCTGCGCCGGGCCGTCGACGGCGTCGAGCAGGCGGCCACCGCCTATGAGGAGGCGGCCGGCTCCAGCGCCGACCTCATCCGGGTGGCGAACCTCGCCCGCGGGGAGAACGAGGCCGGCACGCCCCTGGCCACCTGGGTGCTGCAGGCCCGCTTCGAGGAGGTCCTCGTCTTCGCCAACGAGCGCCTGTCCCAGATGTCCTCCGGGCGCTACGAGCTCATCCGGGTCGCCGAGGAGACCAGCCAACGCAAGCGCCGCAAAGGACTGGGCCTGGCCGTCGTCGACCACCTCGGAGACGAGCGCACCCGCGACCCCCGGACCCTCTCGGGCGGGGAGACCTTCTACGTCTCCCTGTCACTGGCCCTCGCCCTGGCCGACGTCGTCTCGGCCGAGTCCGGGGGCGTGAGCCTGGAGACCCTCTTCATCGACGAGGGCTTCGGCACCCTGGACGCCGACACCCTCCAGGCGGTCATGGCCCAGATCGACCACCTGCGCGCCGGCGGGCGCACCGTCGGCATCGTCTCCCACGTGGCCGAGCTGCGCGACCAGATCGCCGAGCGCATCGCAGTGCGGCGCGTCGCCTCGGGCGGATCCACCCGGAAGGTGACCGCCTGAGACGACGCGCCGCGAACGCATCCTGCTGGCCGGTGCCGACCCAGCGGCCGGCACCGGCCAGTGGCCCTAGAAGACGCTGCTGCTGGACTCGATGGTGATGGTGGGATCGCCGCCGCCCTCCGGCAGCTCCACCTTCCCGGAGAAGGTGAACTTCGCCTTGCGGGGGCTGGGGTTCTTGTCGAAGGTCGTCGGCTTAGGAGACCCGGAGATGCTGATCTCGTCGGAGGTGAAGGACAGGTCATTGTTGATGTCCTTGGAGAACTCCACCTTCGTGGCGTCCTTCTCCACCGACAACGAGGTCATGTCCGTGGTGAGCTGGAAGGGGCAGGGCTTGTCCGAGTTCGTCGGGACGGTCGCGCAGGTCTTCGTCTGCTCCTTGACCTTCGCCAACGCCTTGGTCTTGAGCTCGTCAGTGGGAGTGGCATTCACCGTCTGGGTGCCCACCGACTCCGCCTCCGCGCTCGCACCCTCACCCGTAGGAATCAGCGTGAAGGACGTCTCCTTGGCAGTGAGGTACTTGCTGACAGAGTCCGGCGCCGCCACCGGGTAGACACCGGGGTAGGCGACCTGGGTCGAGCGATACCCACTCAACCCGTCTTTATCCTTGGCCATGTCGATGGCAACCCCTGCGACCTTCAGCCCCGGAAGCGCGGAGGAGCTGAAGTCCGCGGAGACCACGAGGGGCTTATCCACCTTCCAGCTGTCCAGCCCGAAAGAGCCCGACGTCTTCGAGGCGGTGAAGTCGTACTTGAAAGCCTTCCCATCCAGGGACAGGTGAGCCTTGATCGTGGCGGTGTCACCAGAGATGGTGGGCTCCTCGATCTTAGTGACCTTGATCCTCGCCTTGGCGGCCTTGAGGGCGTCGTCGGTCAGCAGCTTGCGCTGGTCGTTGGGGACACCGGGGTCCACCATCTTGGTGGCCTCAGCGGCCTTCCCCTCCGACAGGAGCGTCAGGTAGCTCTCGACCGCCTTCTCAGGGCCACGCATGCCGTTGACGACGTTGAGCGCGACGACGCCGGCCACCACCAGTGCCACCACGACTCCGAAAGCGGACAGTCCCAGAATGACCTTCTTGCGCGAGGCCGCACTCATCGGGGCGGGCTCGGACAGCTGGCCCGAAGCAGGCGCGCCTGCAGCCGCACCGCCGAAGCCGGGAGCCGGGGCCTGTGAGGCCGGCGTGGTCTCCACCCACTGGCCGGTCGCCGGGTCCATGGAGAAGACGGCACCGGTGGCCGGGTCCGTGGCGATGCTGGCCCCGGTGGCCGGGTCGGTGCTGTACGCCCACTGCTGGGCCGACGACGTCGGAGTCACGCCGGAGGTGCCCGCACGCCAGGCCGCACTCGCCTTCTTCCCGCCGGCCAGCTGCAGCACCGCCGGGAAGGAGGAGTAGACCCACAGGGGCAGCAGCTCGGCCAGCACGGAGATGATCGCCACGACAACCCCGAGCAGGAAGAAGGTCAGGGCGTTGGGCTGCAGGCTCAGAGACATGTAGTGGCCTTCCCCGCCGCCCGAGGAGCGCATCGGGGTGTCAGCGCCCGAGAAACGCAACGGGAGCAGCCCGTAGAACAAGATCGCCCCCAGGACCAGCGAGACGAGCGGAAGCTGCCAGACGCGCTGCCACTCGGTCCGCCCCGTGCGAGCGCGCCTGACACCCACGCGCAGCGCCGCCGCCACGATGGCCACGATCATGGCCGCGAACAGCAGGATCGACCAGCTGCCGAACCAGGTCCAGGCGTAGGCGTCGCCGCCGTCCTTGCCGCCCAAGGACGGCAGGAAGTAGGCCAGGGCCGCTGCGGCCTCACTCTTGTCCAGGGTGATACCTCCCAGGGATCCCATGCCCAGGGCAAGCAGCACCAGGTTCGGCAGGAGCACCGGCAGCAGAAGAATCGAGGCGAAACCCGACCCCTGGATCAGTACCGCAGCGATGTAGGCGACAATGATGAAGATCCCCAGGACCACGCCCAGTGCGGTGCTCAGGGCACCCAGCTCCCGGCCGAGCTGCACCACCGGGCGCGGCAGGCGCTCAATCAGCGCTCCGCCGCTGCGAGCCACCACGAGCGCCACGAAGACCACCACAGTCACCAACAGGATCGTCATCAGCGCGGAGGAGGAGACCGTCATGACCTTCAGCCCCATCATCGTGGCGGTCATGGAGAACGGTGCCGTCACCAAGCAGGCCACCAGGGCCACAGCCAGAGCCTCGGCTCCGGCCCGCGCCAGAGTCGGGACCAGCGGGGCCGCCGACCCGTCAACCGCGGCCCGGCGGCGCGCCAGCCAGAAGACCCCGATGCCGGCGGCGGTCAGCGCCCCCATGGGCAGCAGCGTGAAGGTCAGGGTGACGGTCTCGTAAGAGTTCGACCCTGACATGACGAACTGCCCGCCCAGGCTCCAGCCCATGAGCAGCGGCAGCGTGGAGAAGGTCGTCGGGAACGTCTTCGTCGAGTCCGTGGTCGATATGGCCACCATCGTGAGGATCGCGCTGATGGCTGCGGATCCGAGCACGATCGCCAGGCTCAGGGCCGTGGAGGTCAGGCCCGGGCCGCGGAACCAGGCGGTGAAGGTCTGCGCCAGGGGCGAGGCCTGAGCGGCCTGCCCGGGCTGCACGAATCCGCCTTGAGCCTGTGGCGCCGGCGCTGCAGGAGCGGTGCCTGCGGCGACCGGGGGCACAGGGACCTCGGTCGCGCTGTACGCCTCGGGTACGGGGGCACTCGGCGGAGGCGGCACGGGCACAGCAGGGAAGCTGCCGGTCTCCGGCCCCGACGTCGTCGGGGGCGCAGGGACTGGAGCCTCACCAGTGCCATACGAAGGGTCGGGAGGAAAACTGCTGTTGGACACAGGTCTGCCTTCGATAGGGAATCAAACACGGCAGTTCTACCTCATGGAAACCGGCCGTGCACCAGTTTCGTGACCCGATCTTGATATGCGATCCGCACCGTCCACGAATGAGCACGGGCATGCCCGTCCTCGATACGCCCAACGTCCTACCGCACCTGAGCCCTAGCCCTGGCCGCCGGCCGAGTCTCCCTCACCCTGCTGACCGTCGCCGCCTTCCTGACCGCCACCGTCCTGGGAGCCGTCCTGCTGGTCCCCGGACTGGTCGGTCCCCTGCGAGTCCGTGTCTGACGGGGCCACACCCTGCTCGGCGGCCTTGTCCTTGACCGTGTTGAGGATGCTGATGAGGTCGTCCCGTCCCGGGAAGGAGACCCCGGACTGCAGCGCCTTGAGCGCCTGGTCGACATTGCCGATCTTGAGCTGACCGGAGAAGCTCTCCGCCTCGGCCAGGGTATGCGTCTTGAGCACGCCCGCCCCGTAGTAGATACCCGCTCCTGTGGCCACCAGGGGCAGGAACAGTGCCGCCAGGACCAGCAGGGCGGCAGGCCCCTTCGGCTTGGCTCTGGCCAGCGCCGAGCAGGACACGAGGAAGGCGAAGAAGGCCAGCACCGCGCCACCGCCGACGGCGCCGATCGCAGCCCAGTTGGGCGTCCAGCTCTGAGTCGAGAGGATCTCGAAGACGTGCAGCGTGCTCAGCAGCGTGTAGGTCCCCCACCCCAGGGCCCCGCAGGCCACGAGCACCATGATCGTCCCCACCGGCAGGGCGGCGGTACGACGGCGCTCAGGCGGGCGCGGAAGCTCCACCGGGGGCTCCGGCTCGGGCTCGCCCCAGGTCTCACGCACCGGCACCTGGGAGACCATGGGCCGTGCGGGCTCGGGGGTGGCGTAGACCGGCTGGACCGGCTCAGCCGGGTAGACCGGCGGCGTTCCCATGGCCATCGTCTGCGGCGCCGCGGGCATGGGTTGGAGGACCTGGGTGTACTGGCTGCGCTGGTCCGGGGAGGCGGCCAGCTGCGGGGTCGACGTCGACGGCGGCAGGTACCCCCATCCCTCGTCCCCCGGCGGCATGGCGATGGCCTCCGTGGCCCCCGACTGCGCCTCCATCTGGGCAAGGTCGATCCGCTCGGTGGGCCGACCGCGGTCGATGTGCTCGGTGCGCTCGACAGCCGCGTCCGCGTCTGCGTCGTCGTCGAACTGCGGCCCACGGGAGAGAGGACGGGACACGATGAGGCTCCTTGCCTGAGGGTACCGATGGGGTCTCTACGACCCCGAGGCTACGCCACCGGCGCCCCGGACACGAGGAGCCGGCGGCCTTGCCGAGTGCGTCACAATGTCAGGCCCCTGACGTGCATGCCCCACAGCACCGGATCGAGAACCCTGAACGGAGAGATACCCCGTTCGGTGAGCTGCTCGTTGTGCCTCGGAGACTCACCGACCGCAGACACAGCGAAGTGCCGATACTCATGGATCTGCCGGTTCGCCTTGGCCTGCTCAGCCAGGAGCGTCACCGACTTCTCTCCGATCAGCTGGAAGAGCGACCTCACCTCAGCATCCAGGAAGTCGAGGTCCTCCATGAGCAGCCTACCGGCGTCAGGCTCCTGCATACCAGCCAGGATCATGGTGTCATCCCGGTTGACGTGTGCCGCCGGATTGGCCAGCGCCGGCGCCATAGGGCTCATCGCCTGGGGTAGCTGGTGAAGGGAGTCGAATTTGGAGACCGTCAGGGCCAGGAGCGCCCGACCGGACTCCATGAGCCCCATGATCGCCGGCAGCACCTCCCCGGATCGCGCGCCCAGCCGCCCCTTATCGACGTCCGGAATGATGCCGGAGAGCACCTGACGCACCGAGTCCAGCAGGATCGGGTCGAAGAGGAAGATGACCAGGTCGGCTCGATCGTGGAAGCTGAACGCGGGCGGCCGACCAGTGAGGTTCTCGATGTCCTCGCCCGGAACATCCCGCATCACGATATACAGGCGCCCCGACCGAGCCCCCGAGACCTCCCAGATCAGAGGATCGCTCTCGAGGGAGACCCCCACACCCAGCGGGTGGGTGCCCTCCATGGCCACATTCTCCTTGAACAGCGGCCGATAGTACACGGAGTTATAGGCGTCCTGGGTGCGGCGCGTGTACGGCTGCACCGTGCACGCCCTCTCCTGCGCATATCGACGCAGCACGTTGACCATGACGGCGATATAGACGGACTTACCCGCCCCCCGAGCTCCCGTGATGGCCATGGTGAACACGTTGGCATCGCGCCAGCCCTGCGGAAGGTCTCGATGGCAGATCCTGCAGATTTCCTGCACGCACATCGACTGGCAACGCCGACACTTCACCGCGCTCGGAAGAACCTTGACGTCCTGCCTCAGAGTCTCCCGATAGAAAGGAGTGCGCTTCATCTCATAGCCGGCGTAGGCAGACGCCTGGGGGTCCGGGACCTCAGCACACCCACCGGTGCACCTCAGGAATATCTCGGACGGAGAGATCGGAGTGAAACAGTAGGGGCACGCAGAACTCATGATGACGTTCCAATCGACGCATTAGATGAAGCGGGCTGAGCGAGCCAGTCCAGAAGGGGGTCCATGGTGGCGAGAGTCTGCGAGGTGAAGGCCGCATCCTCCCGCAAGAGCTCGTTCCACGCATCACCATTGGGCACGAAGTAGGGCGCCCCGCTGTGGGGGGCCAGCGCACGAACGATCTCCGGGCTGCCCAGGACAAGGCACTCGCAGCGTCCCGTCTCCAAGGGAATGTCAGTGACGACGATGCGCCTGCCCCGGGCATCGGGGTCCACCTGCACTGAGCCGACCCCGCCCATCCCCCTTGAAGACGCATCGACTGAGCCACCGACGCTGAGGGAACGCACGTGAGGTGCAGGGATGCCCAGAGTCGCGTACAAGTCGGCAACAAAGTCCAGGAACGACTCCACGCGGGGCCGGTGCTGCGCCATGGATGCGGAGGCGTCGAGGATGACCTCTGTGACCGTTGGCATCAAGGACGCCCCGGACTCCTGCCTGCGCTTGGCGCACCAGCCCCCCAGCCCGAGCGTCGCCACACCCCCCTCACCCGGACGAACACGAATCGCGTCACCCTCCAGCGTGAGCTGAAGGAGCGGGGCGCTGGCCTGGCCCGCCACCGGGATTGCCCTGATGAGGTAGGCGTGCTCTCCCCCGGCGGCGTCGAAGGACAGGTCGACGACGCAGTCGCCGGGGAAGGCCTCCTGGGATGACACGTTGGCACGAACGATGACGGGCCGCTCAGCCGACACCGCTCTTCCGGGAAACGCGACGGCATCGCGCGAAGCCCCGAGATACTTCGGAGCGCTCGAGGTCCCCACAACCTCCAGGGTGGCGGGCACGGGAGCGACCAGGCCGATCTCCAGAGCACCCCGGTTGCTCACCGAGAACTCCTTCCACTGCCCACTCGCGAGGATGTCAGGCATTGGCTTTCCTTTCCCACAGCAGTCTCAGTGTCATCTCAGTATCCTCCGACGGCTTCCGGAACCACGACTCGCAGCAGACAGCAGGGTCTTATCGACCCAGCGGCGGGCCCCGGCATCCTGATGAAACAGGTCATAAAGAATCGGTCGCCACAGCTCGACCGCCCCAGCCCCGCCGCGAGCGATGACAGCACGAGCTGTCGCTAAAGCCGCATCATACTTACCTGAGAACAGGCGGGAGGACTCCATTTCACCCTGCCTCAGCTGACTCACCTGCTCATCAACGCGGGCCGCCATGCTTTCTGACATGCGAACGCCACTGCTGAAATAGAGGTTCCGGACCAAGGGCTGCATCAGCACACCCGGCCCGTTGTCATCATCGGAGAGCAGGTACTCCGGGTGCCGTTGGAGAATATCGGGAAGCTCCGCCATCACCTGCTCCAGCTTCTGATTCACCGACCGAACCTCGGGGCCGTTCCCTTTCCAGACGACGCGCTCAAGAAGAATGCGCTTGCCGCTCCAGACTCCGGCCAGCATCACCGCCAGGGCCTTGACCATTGCCTGACGCACCGGATCGCGGCCGAGGTCGTGATGGTGAGCTGCCAGTGCACAGATGGCGCTCAGCACGTTGCCAGCATAGTGCAGGACCTCAACGTCGCTACGACGGCTCATCAGAGGCATCCCTCGGCTGAGCACGACCAGGCTCATGGCAGCAGATGGGGAGAAACGGTGATTTATGCCGATAGTCAGGGAGCGATCAGTGAGTCCGTGACTGTCGAGGTAGGTCCGGGCCACCTTATCCGCATTCTCCGAGTCATACCTCCTGGCCAAGACCTCGGAGAAGATCTCGTGGAAGTTCTGACAGCCATGAGGGAGGTACTGCAACATATCGGGCGTCGCCTGCTGCGACAGCACCTCGACCACCGTGGGTTGAAGACTGAAGAGTCCCCCCAGGCGCCCCAGCGCGCGGCATGCCCTGCCGGTGTCCTTCCCACCAGCGGCGAGCTGCGTCAAAGCGACCTGCGCTTCGATCTGTACTCGATTCCCGGGCTCGTTGTCCTGGCTCAACCAGTCCAGGACCTCACGACTGAGACTGGGCAGGACCCTCAGTCGCCCAGAGTGCTCCTCGCTATCGAGCTGCCAGCTCACCCGGTCGGCCAGCAGGCTACGGCTGAGCGATGTCGCAGGCACAGCAAGAATCTCACGCTGCTCACGAGAACCGTAGGCGGCCGGCTGCATCATGTCGGCGTATCCCTGCAGGAGGACATCGCATGTCCGGGTCGAGACGCTGACGTGCTCTCGGAGCATACGGTCCAAGACGCGCAGGCCCCCCGCAGTGCCCGGCTGCTCGGCCTCGACACGCTCTTTGGCCTGCGCGAGTGCTGCATCGACCGTGGACCGATGCTCCGGCATCCCGCTCCACTGACGCAGGCAACGGTTGGCCTGCTCGGAGACGGGGCGTTCGAGGTCGGTCATCCACCGGACCTCGCGGCACGCGGCATCGAGGTAGCGTTCGCAGAGCCCACTGACGAGTCCACTCACTGGTGCCCACCGGGGAATCCGAGACAGGCGCGCATACCAGGCGGCGGGACTCTGCGTCGCTGAGCCGAGTACGCGATCAGTCACCACCGCTGCGAGGTAGTCATTACCGACCATCGACCTCGGATAGCACGACACGAGCTCCACCTCGATGAGCTCCGCCTCATCCTGTGCGCGCGCCTCCTCGTCCTGTGAAGAGCTCGGCGTCTCCCCCTGCTGAGGCTCGAGGAGCCCAGGATCGCAGGCCTCGGCCGCGGCCAGCGGCCACCCCGGGCTGAGATCGGAATGATCGGGCAGGAGGCTGAGGACGTCCTTCATTCCTTCGTAGGCGGCGACCCACGCTCCCAGGTCCTGACTCATCAAGGCCACCAGGCGTCCCCACGACGTCGTTGGCGCTGG
>ERZ773074.768-NODE-768-length-13185-cov-5.616908_pt1 | contig 13185 bp, 10 predicted proteins | sample MGYA00580615_ERZ773074 | MGnify/ENA primary metagenome ERZ773074 (study PRJEB29015, sample SAMEA2738126) | human oral metagenome | biome: human oral; feature: human-associated habitat; material: saliva | place: China | collected 2160 ...
CTGTCTGTTCTACAGTATCAAATGTAATCAAAATTTTCTCACACAATGGATCAATCAATTCAATTTCAATGCTATCATTTACAAAATTGAATGACACTTCTTGATCTTGATCATTCAAGATTGAAATATACTGATCCTCATCAAATGTTGAATAAAACATTCTAATATTGACTTCTTCATTGTGATTAATTAATTCTGAAATATATTGTTGACTTGTAAAAACTACATACTTTTTATATGTTTTCATTATGTTTTCCTCCAAATATTATTTTTAAATAAGATTTTTCATTCGTGAATTTTCACGGTGGCCTTACTCTCTTTAATATTATTATTAAACGATTGTTCCTGGGCATCTGCTACCTCCTTTATTGAGAAATAAAAAAAGACAGTTCACCACTGCCTTTTTTTATCTATACTATTATTATGCCATTTTTCTGTAAAAATAAAAACAACATTTCCATCCCTAAAATAACGATGTTTTTTCTTTGATCTTTATTTTTATCAAAATATGGCATACTATTATTGTAAATTAAATTGATTAAGTAGAGCCATTACCATTAGTCATATGGTGAGAAAGTTTGTTACTGGGCACGGTTAACGTACTTATCTCTCATATGCTAGTCATTGCAAAGGAAAAAACTAAGAAAAAAAAAGAAAGAAAATCTAAATGGTTATTCTCTACTGAATAACATGAAGTAAAGAATAACCATTTAGTAGATAAAAAAGTAAAGAAAAACGTGTTTAAGGTAAAATAAAAAAGGTAAAAATAAAAGTAAATACTAAAAAAATAACTAGTTTAGTAAAGCAAAAGAATAATGTAAAAAAAAAAGTAAAATAGAAAAGTTTTATAAGCTCGAACAAGCAATGACATCTTTATGATCCTTCCAAACATAGATCACGGTGAGTACTGAAAATCTATCGCAAACATTAAACTTCAAGAGTTAGCCTCGATGGGAAGAATCAAAAGCATACCCAGCTTTTAAAAAAAGGGTGGGAGGCAGTTTAACAATACTATGTAATTATTTTAAATAGAAAGGAATGTATAATGCCAAGAAAAAGAAATTCCCTCAAGCACGATTTATTTATCGCAGCTTCAAAAAATATCACAAACAATCGAACGAGAACAAGTTATAAAAGAGCAATTACTCGCTTCACAAAGTGGGCTAAAGAACACAATATTAAGAAAAAATCAGATATTACTGAAGAAGTAATTCAACTATACCAACTAGATCTAAATGATGATCCAAAACAATACTCTGTTGCTACCATTCATACTTATCTAGCACCTGTTTGTAAAGCAGTTGATATCAACATGAATAGAGTTAGAAAAGACAAGCGTTCCAGCGACAAAATTATCCGAGGTCGTGTAAAATCAAAAAACTCACAAGGTAAACATCAAGAAACAGACTCTCGCTTCTCTCGGCTGGTTAATTTTCAGAGGGCAGTTGGGATTCGTAGATCCGAATTAAAAAAATTAAAAGGAAAGGATATTCGAAAAGATAATAATGGAAATTACTATGTTTTAGTTCAGCGTGGGAAGGGAGGAAAATTTCAACCTCAACTTATTCTTCCTCAAGATGTTCCAGTAGTCCTCGATACTTTTAAAAATAAACAAGAGGATGATTATATCTTTACAGATGTGGAAATGAATAATCTAATCAATCTACATGGGATGCGAGCTCAACATGCAAGAGAGTGTTATTACTTCTACTTGAAGAAACTCCAAGATAATCCAAATTTCAAGGTGAATTTAAAAAATTTTTTAATAGAACGTTGGGAGGTTGGTCACCAAAATTTAAGGGATAAATCATTAAAGAAATTTGAGAAACAAAAGAAAAACTTCATTAATGAAATAAGAGATGAACCTTATAAAATTCGTGGATCAAACTATAAAAAAGCCTTAAATTCAGCCCTGCCTACAAAATATAATCGTTTAGCCTTGATGGCTGTCTCGGTCTTCCATCTTTCCCACTGGCGTCTATCCGTTACAGTGACCAACTATATTCTTTAATGTATTTCATTTTCGACTAAAAAATGAAGAAAAAAAACGGAAAAAAACAGTTTTTCGACGTTTTTATGGCATACTTAAATTGTATGGCTAATAGTTTTAACACATTTTACAGACATAGTATAAATTTAAAGGAGAAAAAGATGTCAATTAAAGATCAGTTACAAAGAGAATTCAAAGGTTCAAATTTTGAAATTCGTGAAAAATTAATAACAGATACCTACTTCACTAGCTTTTTAGAATACGTTAGTTCACCTGAATCAATCTCAAAATTAATTGAAGAAGGCTATGCTGATAAAAGAAATCAGTTAGATGAATACATTGATTTTGCACTTCATCATAATTTAATTACTAAGCAAAATAATATGATTCAAGCTACCGATCTTGGTTTAGCTTGGGTCTGGTGGGCATATGCACCAGTTGAAGGCAATGATTGGATTTAGGTTAAAATAGCACTATAATTTCTGCATATCATAAAACTAACAAAAGAATTATAGTGTCTATTTTGTTGTAGAAAAAAATCCCCGCCAAGATCTAACTTGGCGGGGATTTGGTGGGGAATAACTCCCCTATTTAAGATTTAAATCACCTTAAGCAATTCTTAACCTTAATATACTAGGCTTTCGCATTCAATTTGCGTTACTCTATTATTTAAGAGTAATTTGAGCGTGATACTCAAAAGACTAAGTGTAAAGCTTGTTTTTTATTACTTTATTTTTGTAGGGGTGTATATGGGGGTGTCGCTCCAACTCCTTCCTGTTTAAGAAGTTGAGTTATTTCAGTTCCAAGAGTTGCATTGTTTGCATTATAGTAATGACTATAGGTGTTTAATGTTGTAGCTTTATCAATTCTTCCAGAACGCTGAGATACTTCTAAAACATCCTTTTTCAGAACATTAATCATAAATGAATCGTGTGAATGACGCAATCCCTTGCCAGTTATTTCTGGAACTCCAGCCAACTTTGCATGACGCTTTAACATTCTTGTCAAAGTACTTTTTACCATTGGTTCACCAAACTTAGATAGAATATAATCCTGATTAGAATTAGAAATCTGAATTGAGCGCCAACGTTCAAGTACTTTTATTGTTTCATCATCTAAGTCTATATATCTTATACCTGCTTCGGTTTTTGTCTGCTCTTTACGTTTATAGACTCCACCCTTTAAAGCTTCTAATGTTGAGTGAACAAAGATACGTTTATTCTCTTTATCAAAATCTGACCAAAGTAATGCAAAACCTTCACTAACACGTACACCAGTCATATAGTACAACCAAGTGGTTGTAAAACGGTGAAGATCTTCATAATCAGTTAAATCAAAAGTAGAGATAACTTTCTTAAACTCTTCAAAAGTCCAGAATTTTGTATCTGGTCTTTTACCTTTTGGATTATCTAGACTTTTACAAGGGAATGTTTTGATATATTCCATTCTCTCAGCATAGCCTAAACATTGTTTAAAACGAATCCAAACACATTTTGCATAATTCGCGGAATACTTATTAATAAGTTCTAAACGAAATTTTTCACAGTCACGAGGTTTAATGTCTCGTAATTTCATTTTTCCAAATCTCTCAATAAATGTATCAAATTGAGTGATCGCAGTTCTATATGTGCTATCTTGTACCGTTTGTTTGTAGTAAGGTAAAAAAACCTCCAACATATACTGTTCAAAATTTAGATTATAATCACTATAATCAAATTTATCGTAAAATTCAACTCTTGCTCGACATAACTCATCATATGCCTCTTTTTCAGTTGAAAAAGATTTTCCCCATATATTTCGATATCTTTTAAATCTTTGACGTTTACCTGTAGCTGATGCTTTGAATTCTGTCTGACAGTAAATTCTTCCTTTACTATCTCTAAATACTCCTTTATATTTCTTTGACATTGCTTTCAATTCCTTTCATTAAGTAAATTGAAAGCCGAGTAATTCTTCCACAATAAAACTAGGTGCAAGATCAAGTCTTTTGTTATCGAAAGGCGATTTACTTAATTTTACCATATTATTTGAAGAATTCAAAGATTCATCAAATTGATTTATAGCAATCTTTTTAGCTTGCTTAATTATTTCTTTTGAAGCTGTTTTTGAAAAACCAAGCTTCATAATATCTCTATGATTAACTGTCTTCATTTTTATCTCCTATATTGTAGAACTCAGTAATATAACTAATTTCATCTCCTGTACTAATAATATGATTAGTTTTTTTTGAATAATTAGCTTCTAAATCAATATCTAGCCCATTGATAGTCATTACTTCTCCTTTAGTAGCTGTTATTTCAATTGGTTTTTTTATTCCTCTAGAACACCTATAAATCCTGACACCTTTTGGATATAAATATAGGCGTGCACCTTTAATGTATTTTTTTGAATTCTGATTATCATCTATCTCCAAATTAGTTAAATACGCAATAACGTAATTACCAACTTTATCACTATTTTTAAGTCTTTTAGTTTTGGTAAAGCCTTTTTTCCAGCACTCTTCAATAATTTTATTTGGGATATAAAGAGAACTCCTTTTAGGTGCTTTTATAAGCAGATGACAATGCCAACTCCCACTAGCTTGCGGTTCAATAACATTGATATACTCTAAACCTGAATATTGTTTTCTTAAATCTCTTATAAATAATTTAAAATCTCTATATACATTTTCTATTTCATTAGTGTACTTAGCGTAAGTCAATGTTATCCAAAGTTCATTCTTCTCTCCCCTAAAATTATGAGCAATAAGCCTCCTTAATTTTCTCATCGTTATACGAGTAGATTTGATATTATCACTTCGTGTAACTCCGCTTGTATCCATATCAAATATTTCTCCAGTTTCTAAAACTACATATTTTCTATTCGGAAGTACTTTTATAGTTTGCTTATGTAATCCATTCGAAGTTGTTAATTCAAGTGTATTACCATATCTATAAGATTTAACGATACTTTCTGAATTTACTTTTGGATTATATATTTTTACTCCTCGCTTTCGTTATTGTTCTAATGTTTGACGTTTATCAAGTTAAAAGCAATAGAAGCAAGCTTCTATTGCTGGGCACATTTCTTAAAGTAAAGAAAGAGGGACGTTCCACTTGCTCTAGCTCTCTGAGCTGAGCACCCCAATTCTTTACTTTCGAAAGTGCTCTAATAATATTTTTCCAATTCTTTTAGAAAGTCAAAATTTTTATCAAAAAATGGAGTTTCAAAATAATTTGGTGAAGTCATTTTACCGTCAATCTGTACATGGCCTCCTCCCTTTATTTCAATAGTTTTATAGTCCTTAAAATTTGAACCAAAAACCATTTTGTATCCATCTTCTGATAGATTACCAAGCGCAACTCGACAACCTAACTGATCTCTAATAGCACCATCTAGAACACTAGTATCAGGGCGTTGCAATGATAACTCTGTTAATATACCAACTTGGCGCCCCATCATCACTATGTTATAGATGTAAGACATGGCTTCTTCAGCAATTTTTTTATCAGATACTTTTACAAAAGCTGTAACTTCATCAATAAAAACTACGATTGGTTTTAGTCCAAAATCTGTAAAATCTTTACCAAATGATTCTTGACTAGAAAAATATTTATCGTATCTATTCATCATTTTAGTATTTACAACTCTAAGTATTTTACAGATTTGATTAGAAGTAACAGCAACATTCTCTTCCGAAAAACCATTAACAAACCTCAATAAACTTAAATCAGCATTTTTCGGATCACAGATATAAATATCAGCCCCCATCGATGCATATTGTAAAATTTTATAGTTCAAAAACATACTTTTTCCTGAACCAGTTGTACCAACTGTTAAACCGTGCGGAGCTTTGCTAATATCGTATGATATTTTTTTTGTTAGTTTTATTACTGTCGAATTTCTACCTTTTTCTAAATTTAAATCCGATACTTCTAAACGTTCATCTTTTATTAATTCAAAAATATAATCGGTGTAAGTTAACTGTTTTTCATTAGATATCAATTTTTTTCCTAAGTACGCTTCCAACTTGCTTCCAAGATCATTGACTTTATGACTTAGCAGTCCACCTATATTGTAAACTCTGATAGTAAATGTACTAGTATCTTTTTTATTATCAATCCATTCCATTTCCAAGGTTTCAATATATTTTTTTTCTTTAGTATCAGTTATCTGTGTAATATACAATTGATTTAATTTAATAAATTTAAATAATTTTTTCTGTTTTAAATAATTACTTCTGTTAAACTGACCGAAAACAAACAAAAGAACTAATAGTAATTCTAAAGAATATATAATCCAAATTTGATTCATACTTAATCTCAAATTAATTAATGGTAGCAAATATAAATCGATAAAAAGTACTACTATCATAAATAATATAAATATTATTCGACTTCCCCAGAAAGGATACACCCAATTTATACTAACTCTTTTCATGTTGCTTATTTCCTTGTGAATCTAAAATTACATCAGCAGTAATTGACAATTGATTTTGATACTCGCCATAGACAGTTGCTTTACTAATATTTACAACTTTACAAACTGTTTGAAGTGGTTTAAATGAAGAATAATCATCAATCCCTTTGTTTAAAACTGTAATGACCACTTGTTCACCAAGGTTATTCTGTCCGTTTTGATACTCGGTATTATCTTCAACAATAAGTAATGTTACTTTTAAATGATTATCTTGTGTAAGTCTACAATTTAAATAAACAAACTCTTTTTTTTCGAAGAATGATTTATCGAATTTTAAAAAACTTCTTAAATTTTTTAGGGTCATTATTTTTTACCTCTTTTTATTTTTTAATAAAGAATCAGCAACTTCTTTATTTTTTGAAAATAGATTTGCAACTCTATTTTCAATTTTCTATCAAATCATTGCTGTGATCTGATAAATTAATTATAAGTTAAAAAATTAATGATTTAGTCTAAACTTTCGTCTATATTTTTATATTAAATCGTATACATAATTATATTTAATGTTAAAAATTCCATTGATATCAATAGTTTGAATAAATTGTTCAAATAAAAAAAGAAATATAATAGACTTATACTTCTTTTTCTTTAACTTATAAAAAATTTTCCAATTCAGAAAATCTGATCAAGCTTAAAAGATAATTTTGATATTTTGTAAGCTCTTTTACATGATTAAGCATCAAATCGTTTAGTTCTAGCTGAATATACTTTGATGCTCGACTATTTATAGTTAAAATCCCTGGAACATGACCTCCAAATTTAGCTATATTCTGCTTAACTAAATCTGTGAATTCATCCTTATTTAAGTTTTTATTTAAACTAACTAATTTTATTGGATGAACTCCATCTTTCTCATTTGGCCTATCCTTTATTACTAATTTATCTCCTTCTTTCGTTTTAACTATATAAGTGGGCTTATAATCTGGATTTCTGATTCCTCTTGAAAAATTAAAAGGTATTGAATCATTTTCTATAATTGGTATATCACTCTCTATAAACTCCTTCATTAAGGTATCAACCATATACCCAATTTTGAAAATAGTATTCTTTTTCAAGGATTCAATAATCTCAGGGAAAAAATTATCAGATAAATCATTTTCAAGCCATCTTTCAAAATACTGATTTATTTCAACGAATTTAAACGAACGGTTCATATCATTAAATATACCCTTTATTACATTATTTTTAAAAGAACGTGTTAATTTTCTTTTAATAAGTAACCATGGAGTCTCAAAAAAAATAGAAGACACTTGAGTCATATCCAGATTATACCATGTTGAAAATTCAGCAAAAATACATAAATAATCAATAAAAGATTTATTAAAATTATCTAATTCATCATTAATTTTCTTTTTCAATAATATTTCTTGAAAATAGTTATCAAATGAAATTTCTAAGAGCTCTTCAATTTCACTATCTGTACCAAATATTAATCGAACTTTTTTTATATTAAATATTCGGGAGTAATCTTCCAATAAGCTATCTGGAATAAAATTACCACTTTTTATATTCTTACCAGATTCTATTCTTTTTATTGTAGATACCTGACCAGACGAAATCGTTTCTATTTGTCTTGAACCTCTTAACTCTCGAAATCTTACTGAAACTTTTTTTATTAATTCATCTTCAAAAAAACTCATTCCATCTCCAATATTTATAAAGTAAATTCAGAAACAATTTTCTTCTCATCTTCTGTTAAATCAAATAAATCCATGACTAGATTATCAATATCAAGATTAAGTTTGTTAATTAACTCAGAATCTTGTGTTTCTTTCTTCATTTCATCCATCAATTGCTCTACCAGTATCGCTATTGAATCTTGTTGTTCTTTTGTCGAATTTGGTATTGGGAATTTCTTAATTTGAGTTAATCGCATTTGAGGGAAAGTATTTCGTTGCAAAAAATCAAATTTATTAATAGCATAGTAAGAAAGGACCTTAGAATTTAAAACTCCAATTAAAAATCTTGGATTTATGGTAATTTCATTTATTACTTCAATACTTTGTTCATGCACAAAATTTTCTTCTACTAATGTCGCTCTGAAAATATAGCTTGACTTTACTGGAATTCTTGCAATTAAGATCCTAACTCCTTCAAAAATTGTTGAATTTCTGGGAGCTGCTAAATGTTTTCCATATGATAAAAACTGACCTGACCAGTTGATTTTATATCTTTGTAAATCAGAACCTGTTAAAAATTTTCTATAACTATTATCAACTTTTACATTTGAAAAGAAAGGTCTAGAATTTTTAAATATTTGAAACTCTTCTTTATTATCAGGTTGTTTTGGTGTTCCTTTTCCTCTCTCAAAAATCTTCAAACCATCTTTTACATGACCATAATTTTCCTCAAGTGCTTTAGAATTACTTTCAAGCTTTAATAAAATATTTGTTGAATGTTCATCAATTGTTGAAATAGTAATAACATCTTGTTTTAAAAGTAATTCTGATTCTGTTTCCGTTATAATATTTACTTCACCCCTTGTAATTTCTCCAAGAACCACCTTTTCTGGTCGTTTATTGAACATGTCAACAATACAAACATCAATAGCTGCTTCATCAAAAATTTTATCTTTAGAATTAATAAAAGATATGTCGTCAAACGTTTTTAAAATATGATGACGTAAAGGTTTATATTGATTAATAGTTAAAAATGAGTTAGGAATAATATAAGATACACCACCGCCATTTCTTATTAATGAGAAAGCAAGTTCTAAAAATAGTCCAAATGTATTTGCTTGATAATTATTTAAAGGATAGGTTTTTGAATAGTAAAGCTTCATTTCTTCATTAAATGACTGATTACTTGCAAAGATATAGGGTGGATTCCCAATAACTAAGTCGAATCCAATAAATTCACCATTTTCTCCTAAAATCTCAGGGAATTCCATTCGCCACTCCATGCCACCTGCATAAAGGGGATTTTTCAAACGTTCATCAAATTCTTTCTTAGCTTTTTCAAGTTGCTTACTTAATAACAAATATTCCTTATTATTATTATTCTCTTCTTCAAAAAGACTAATTGCTCCTGCTTTATTTTTTTCGGAGATCAGTTTATGTAGTTTTTTTAATTCTGGACTTGAAGCTAAGTCATCAAAAGAATATTTTAGTCTTTCAATTTTATCCCATATATTTGCCTTTGTTGCCTTATTATTTGTATCTTTATATTCGCGAACTAAATCTAGATATTCTTTGAAATCATTTCTACGTAAGTCAAATTCATAATTAAAATCAAATTTATGAAGTAGACTGTCCCCGACCTTAATATTAATATCAATATTAGGTAAAGTAGTTAAAACTGGTTGATTAATCTCTTCATCTATATAGTAATACGAAGATTTTAATAGTTCAATCCATAGACGCAAACGGCAAATATTTACTGAGCTTGGGTTTATATCTACACCAAATAAAGTATTTTCTAAAATTTGTCTTTTTTGAGTAAATATAGATTTTTGAATTCTTTCTGCTAAATCATTTCCCACCTGATACACAAAATTATTGCCAGACATATCTTGAATAATTAACTCATCATTAATAACATAACATTGAATTATATTACCGATATAATTTCCCTCAGAATCAAAAAGAACATTTAAATCACTTTTTAAAGCAATAATTTCATTTAAAACAGATACTAAAAAATGACCTGAACCTACTGCAGGATCACAAATTTTAACCTGATCAATTGTATCACTAATCTTTTTAGCAATTTCCATAGAGCGAACTTTTAGTTTCATATCCTCTATACTTTCACAGTTCCATGACATTGTCTCGTTTACTTTATCAACTACTGCCATTCGTACAGCTCTTCGAGACATATACATAGTAATATTTCCTGGTGTATAGAAAGAACCATCTCGATAACCATTAATTTTTTCAAAAATTAAACCGAGAACTGAAGCATTAATAAGGTCATTTTTTGATTTTTCGTGGTGGGAAATGCTAGTAGAGAAATCATAGGAATCCAAAAATTCAAATAAATACTGAATGAAATTTATCTTCCCACTTTTTCTTTTATTATTAGAACCTTTAAGCGATGTTTTTGAAAAAATCTCAATATCACCTTCTGGCAAACGATCAATACCAATACCATCACGAGAAACTTCTAATTCATTTTCTTCAAAAAGTGATGAGTTTAAATAGGGAATATAACCGAATTTTTTTTGAACTCGTTCATTTCTATCAGTTATTTTTTTTGCTAAAACAGCAAAGAACAATGTATAAATTTCTTCGAAACTTGGTAACTTATCATACGTTAAAAAGCGATATGACTCATCTTTATTAAATAAAACTAGCTGAGATTCTAAAAGTTTTAAAAATAGAATTCTATTCATCCAAATAACAGTCAACTGAATCGCAATATCTTCTTGTCTATCTTTTGGAACATCTTTAACTTCTAACTTATCAATAATATTTTCAACAAATGAGTATTGTTGGCGTTTGGATGGTTTCAATCGAGAGATAATTTTTGAAGTTCCTACTTTAGATTCTTCGAGTCCCATTAAATATAAAAGTTCATCATAGAAATTCTTATTTAACTTATTTGAATCTGTAAATATCTCCTTATTTAAAAGATTTTCAGCAGTAAAGAAACGATATAATTGAGTCAAATTATTTTTCTTTATATCAAAAGATTTACTATTTTTGATTAGAGCATCTTGAATATTAAAATGGGCTATTTCAATACCTCTATCAATCGCCAAATCTATTGCTGGAGAGATTACTTCATTATAAAGAAAATCAGTCGTATTACTAGATAGTTGATTATTTTTGAATTTAGTTACAAGATCAATCAACTTCTTATTCTTCGTAAAATGTTTTTCGATTTCTTTTGCTTCAATGACAAACCATGATAGACCGTTTGTAACAATACACTTTTTTATCTCTAGATTATGTTCAAATAATCTTTCTCTTAAATAATAAGCTACAATCTCCTGAAAAGCCTTTGAATTGATTCTCTCTTTAGACATCATCTCTGATTTATTTGTTAAGCTTTTATGTTCAAAAATAACGCCTAAAGTAGAATTTGAATCTTTCCCGTTATAAATAGCTAAATCTATTCTATTTGATGTATTAATAAAATTATGTGGTAAAAGTTCTTCGAGAAAAGATTTTAATAAATTTTTTTGATATTCCTCAGATTCCCTTTGATTATCATATAAATAAGAAAGATATTTAATGAACTTCTTTCCAAAGGCTTCCTTATCTTCATCTAACGGCATAATTGCTTGAACTGAACGGTTCATAGATCCTTTTAAACTTAACTCTTTTATCGCCATAATAACTCCTACCAAAAGTCTCAATTAATAGAATAAAATCTATAAATTCTTAAATAGATTAGTAAATAATACAATATAATTATACATCAATTCTATTAAAAAAAAAACTCCCACAAAATTTATGGGAGAATCTTATGAGATAAGTTCAAGTGAAATTTCCATTATCTAGTTTTAACAATCAAATTATAAGGTTAATCAACACTGAGATATAAACTAGAAGACGATTATACCATCTCTTCCTAGAGACATTGATTGATTTACTTTAGAATATTCTTCATTGTTATACATTTCTCTAGATATAGCAAAAATATCTTGAAATAAATCAGGACCATTATAACCATCTTGATTAGGAAAATGGATATCAAGTTTATTGTATTTATTAAGATTATAATATGGAAACAAATATTTAAATATCTCAAGATTTAATCCTATTTTACAGCCTTTAAAATCTACAACTATATATTCCACATTTTCTATATTCTCTATATTTCCTATGTTTTCTATATTTTCTATATTTTCTATATTACTAGTAGAATTAATCAATAACAGAAACATTATATTTTTATAGTACATCAAAATATTTGACTTGGTATTAAATTTATAAACTACTTCACCTGTTTCTTCAGGATCAATATCACAGAAATTTAACTCTCTATTTTCAAAATAAGAACCTATTACATGTCTATCAAAATTACTAATTGTTTGAGGAGGATTACTAAGTAGTAAATCAAGTGAACTAATAGAATTTACTTGAGATTTAGCTTTTATGACAGTATCATTTGACAATCTTGACTTATAAGTACCTTTAGCTTCAAACAAAAAAGCAGTATTAAAATTATTATTATAAAAACCTACATAATCAGGAAATTTTTTATTATTAGGATTATAATGCTTTATATTATCAATAACAGGATCCTTCAAATGGAATAAATAGGAGAGATTATAACGTTTTTCAGCTATTGCAAAAGCAGAAAGACTACCAATAAAATAAGAAATTGACGTTTTTATTGAGGATTCTGAATAATAATAATCATCAGAAATTTCAAAAACTCCGTTACGGGTATCAAAAGCCATTTTTACTAAATGATAATAAAAATCAATTCCGTCAGAACTAATACTCTGGTTATAAAAAGAACCTAATGTTACTAAATATCTAATAAAATCTAATTCTTTAACGTTTATAGAATAATAAGATGGGTTTTTATTTATATAATTATTAACTTGACTATAGAAAGAAACATTTACCATAATTTAAAATCCTTAATAAAATTCATAAACACCCCCACAAAAAATTGTGGGGGTGTTTATGGGGAAGTTTCAAAAGAAACATCTCCTATTATATCACCTTTATTAATAACTAAAGGCTATTAAACTCGGCTTTCAGCCTTAAACAATCAATAAACGATTATTTAAGAGTAACTGAAGCTCCAGCTTCTTCCAATTTAGCTTTGATTTCTTC
>ERZ773074.773-NODE-773-length-13151-cov-2.598580_pt1 | contig 13151 bp, 14 predicted proteins | sample MGYA00580615_ERZ773074 | MGnify/ENA primary metagenome ERZ773074 (study PRJEB29015, sample SAMEA2738126) | human oral metagenome | biome: human oral; feature: human-associated habitat; material: saliva | place: China | collected 2160 ...
ATTAATTTATTTTCTGTTTGTATTATATGTACTCCTATTGAATCTTTCTTGCTTTTTGTGTTGCTGATAGATGATTTGCATGCATGTATTCTATAACATTTTGTTTGAAATTACCATCATAACTACTTTTTAATCTCTTAAATATTCCTTTTACGCCGTGTAATTCGTATTTTTTCACCCATGTCAAAATTGATTTATTACTTGGAATATTAAACTTTTCACAACATTCTGAATAACTATGATGTTCTTTAAGATAATATTTAATAACTTTTAATTTTAATTCATTTGAATATTTGGACATAAAAATGAACCCTTATTGTTAAACTATATATTTTTTCTAACATTTTGGGTTCACTTCATAAATGTAGATAATTTTTTATCTTTGTAATATTCTTTTAATATTATTGCTAAATTCAATTTATTTTTGAGTCCTCTTAAAAAGGAGGGAAAGTGCCCTCCTTAGTATCTGTAATTCAACTTGTTAATAATCCATACAAGCAACTGCCATAATTTCGCAATAAGTAAACTTGGGGCAAAAATAATGTTATTCAGTCCAAATTAATATCAAAGTGTCTATAATTTCAATCAAAACAGATGTAAAGAGATACATGGTAACAATAATACCAATTTTTTGTACATCTTAATTCTAACTCCTTTTTTCTTATTTAATTCATATATCACAATAGCCAATTTAATTGACATTACCACTACTTGCTACACGTTATATTGCCTTTTTACTTTATATTAGCTTTTAATTGTTTATTTTTATACTTTTTTGATTTTATCTTATCTTTAAATTTTTTAATTATATTGATTAATGTATCATCTTTTAATATAAATAATGTAATAAAATAAATTATTGCGCTTGTGCCTGTTATAATTATTGTATTTAATATTGAAACTTTTAAAAATCTTCCTAAAGGAATAACAGTTAGTATAACCAGTGAAGCAATTAAATAATTCTTTGATTGTTTAAAAAATTCTTTTAAATTAATATTATCTCTAACATAATACATTTGTATTAAAACAATTACAAGTTCTCCTAAAAAAGATGCTATAATTGCACCTACTGATGCAAACTTTGGAATTAGTATGAAGTTAAAAATAAAATTTATTGCAGCTCCAGAAAATAGCGAAATAATATATTGTTTTTGTCTTCCTACATTAACTAAATATTGCATTCCAAATACATCATCTAACCCTTGAACAATTAAAATAAATCCACTTAATTTTAATAATTCACTGACTTTATCATATCCATCTCCAAAAAACCATTGAACAAAATTGTCTGATATACAAATCATCCCAAACGCTATCGGTAAAGAAATAAAAAAAACATATTTTCCAGATTTATTAATAAATTCATTCACTTGCTTTTTATTTCCTTCTTTAAATGCACTTGCTATTTGTGGTAACAAAACAAGTCCTAAAGACAATACCACTCTTAGCAATACAATATTAATTTTTTGTGCTTGTTCATAATATCCATTTTCTATATAACTTCCAGTTAAATTTCCTAACATCGTTTTGTCCAACAAAGTATATATCGATGTTGCAATTGCTGGCAGAAAAAATTGTAAACAATTCTTTAAATCGTATTTTATATCTTTAAAAGTAATTTTTTCAAATTTAACATCATTTTTTATATCCAACCACAATACAAAAAATGCTAAAAAATTAATAAAACTACTTCCAAATGTATATTTTATTAAATCATTCTTGCTATGTATGCAAAATACAACAAACAATAATTCTGCTATTTTTAAAAAGATAGTTCTTATAGTTATTGTCTTAAATTTTTCTATTCCTTGATAAAACCATCCTATATTTAATGGAACATTTATTAAATGAAACATTAAAATTAAAAGCAATACTTTATTAGCATTATTGAACGAAAATATTATATAAATACTGCTAACTAAAGTTGTACATACTATTTTTATTATTTGAATGCTCCAAAACTTTTTACTTCTATTTTCCAAAGAGTTTTTTACATATGATATTTCTCTTCGGCCATATACGTCACAACCCAATGTTGCAATAAGTGTAAAATAATTAGTTAAAGCAAAAGCATAACTATATGTACCAATTCCTTCAGCGCCTAAACTTCTTGATAAAAATGGAATAGTAATAAATGGGCTTATTACTAATAAAACCTGTTGTATAAGATTATAAATATAATTTTTTATCGTTTTTTTATTCATTATTCTCCTTCGCTTTTTACTTTATTTAAATAATATTCCTGTAAAAACTGTGCTACATTTTTTATATCAAAATTATTTTCTTTAACTAATGAACTCATATTCTTATGTGAAAAATCATTTTTTGAAAGTTCAATAGCATCAATTGCCCATATATCATTTGATTTATTTAAATCTTCATATTTAATTATTGGAGTAATATTCGTTAGATCTGGTACATTATTTGAAACTAGACACGGTGTTCCCGCTGCTTGCGATTCAATTGTGACAATTCCAAGTCCTTCAAATAATGACGGTAATATAAAAATATCCATTGCCCATAATAATTCTGGAATATCTTTTCTATTTTTTAATAAAATAACATCGTTAATTATATTATTATTTTTTATATAATTTTTTATTTCATCCTCTAATGGTCCATCGCCAATTATAACTAATTTTGCGTTTTCTTTTTGTTCCTTTATTTTTATAAAAATATCAATTAAGAATTTATGATTTTTTTGCATATGTAGTCTACCAATATTTCCTACTACAAAGTCATTTTCAATATGCAATTTCTTCCTAATTATATTTCTACCTTCTTCATTAAAAATAAATTTTTCAGTATCAATTGCATTATTTAAAATTATGAATTTTTTTTCTTTGAAGAAAAATTCACCTGCATCTTTAGAACAAGCAAAATAGTCTGTAGCTTTATTGACGTACAATTTTCTAAGTATCATTCTAGGAATATATTTTATATCTTTTACAGAACTATTATTATGAGCATGAGCAATTCTTACATTTATGCCAATTTTTTTTGCAATTTTAAAAACTATATTTCCAACATTAGAAGCATGTACGTGTACTATTTCATATTTATTTTCTTTTAATATTTTTTTTACTTTTCTTTTAAAAGAGATTATATTAAAGTCTTTTCTTATATTTGTATAATATATTTTTCCACCCAATTTTATTATTTCATCATCATAAAATTGCTTATCATTATACTCAACTAAGAAATCAAATTGTACTTTTTTTCTATCAATATTTTTATATAAATTCATTAATAAAGCTTGTGTTCCACCCGCTTCCATTCTTTGCACAACATGTAAAACTCTAATCACTATTTACTACACTCCTTTTGATTTATATAATCAATTATCTTTTGATACATTTTAGTATTTAATGTATCTTCAATATAATCTTGTTTAACAGTATGATAATACACTTCATCAAAATTTTTTTCTGTTGCAATATGGACATTTATTAAATTATCCTTTATAGTATCATATACCCCTGATATTTTTTTATTAGAATTATCAAATGCGATGCATTTTGTTTTAGCTAAAATTGAAAATATCATACCATGCAAGCGATCTGTAATTACAATATCACATTCAGAAAACTCATTAAGCTTTTGAACTAATAATTTTTCTCTATTTTTGCTATCAATAAATTCTATTTCACTCATTGTATCAAAAAACGTTATTGACTTATCTATTTTTTTTAATTTTTCCTTAAAATCTATGCTTAATACGCCTTCTTTATCTTCTCTTAAACATATTCCAATTTTATATTTATGTTTTTTTAATATCCTATTATTGTTTTTTGTTGCTAAGTATAGAACAATATCTGGTACCAATTCAACTTTACAATCACTATAATTTTCTATCATTTTTTTATATGTCTTTTTTTCTCTAGCACACAATAATAAGTTTTTATTAGAATTATAAATTTTTTTTGAAATTTTAAATTCTTTATTACCATTTTTGTCATCAGTATAATCTATTGTCTGTGGAAAAATTATAATTTTATTATTTTTAAAATTTTGGATAACAATTCTTCTGATTTCCTCATATTTAGGATATAAATTCCCCATGTTGCCTCCACCATTCATACAAATAATATCATTCTTTTGAATATGTTTTTTTATGTATTTGTAATTTCTAATAAAATCCTTTTCTGTTATCTCAACATAATTAAATTTATTAAATTTATCTTTTATAAACTTCTCAATTGAATATGTAATAGCTTGATCTCCTAAATTATTATATGTTGCGGCATCAATCAAAATTATATTTTTATTTTTTAGTTTAACAGTTGGTTTAAGCATTATTTTCCCAAAATTTTTTATATAAAATCTTAACTTTAAAGACATATTATTTTTTATACTATTTATCAGCTTCATTTTTTTTATTCCTATACCTTTTTCTTGATTGATGCACTACTCTAATACAATTATCAATTGTACCAACAAAATTTGAAATTATTTTTTTAATCTTTGTGTATTCCTCATTGTTATTTATTAATTTTTCATTTAAAAATTCTTTCATCTCATTATTATACCAATCCGCTTCTTCTCTATTTCTCAAATCAGCATAAGATGGTGTATTTATTTCAGGAATAACTCCTAAAGACATAAAATGACTCGAATTCATACAGAATGCTGAACCACATTTATTTCCAATAGCCAAAAATTTTATTTTTTCATCTGGATTTTTAAATATGTCTTGAAAAACAAATGAACAATAACATCTCCTCATTATCCCGGTTGATAAATCTAATATAGCTGACCAATCTCCGGCATAGCAAAATTCTTTTCTTTTTACATTAAAATTATTCATTGTAAATTCAAATAGTGGTGAATTAAATTCTTTTCCAACTTCTATGTATTTATCTTCTGGTAAAGAAGTTAATAATTCTGTTTTTCGTAGTTGATTTCCATCTTCTTTCCTAGTAGCAGCAATTTGAGGATATGCTCCAACTTTTTTCATACTAATTTCTTTTATTTCTTCAATATGTGGAATATATTCATCACATAAATTTAATTGTAATACAAATGAACAACCACTTTTTCTTACATATTTTATATTTTCAAAAAAAGTATCCAATAACTTTTTATTTTTTAATTCTAAATAGTGAAATGAAAATGAAAAATTCAATCTTGCAGTATAGTTATTACACTTATCAATAATATCGTGAATTCTTTTAGTAAGTGTACCATTTGTAGTAATATTAACATAATGTCCATTTTTTAATATTTCAAAAACAATATCTTCTAATTGTTTTTGAAGAGTTGTTTCCCCTGCTCCACATATGCTAAAATAGCATATTCCACCTAATCTATCTTTATTTAATGCTCTTCCAATTTGTTCAGGAGAATATTTTAAGTTTGCCATTTGATTTTTTCTATTATTTCTTTGAATAACATAACAATAACTACACTTTAAATTACAAGCTGTAACTGGTATTAAACATTCAAAAAATCTTTTTATTTTTTCCATTACTTTCCCTCCGTGTTTTCCAATATTTTTTCTACTATTTTCTTGTCAACATTAATATCAAATTTTCGTGCAATTAAACATTTTGAGTTATCTAATTCTTTAAAATCATCTATTCTCCACGTATATGGACTACCATTCTTTCCTCGTATTTTAATGTCTATATGTCTCATATTTCCATCCTCTGAATCGTCATATTGTCTATTATAAAGTTTTTTTTCAAATTCTGAATTATATATAATTGTTTGAATAAACAATTCATCTGCACATTTGGTTCTATAAAATATTTTTTTTATATTTTTTTCATTTTTTAAAATATATCTTGCACAAGCATCTGTTATACTGAACCATTGTGAACCATATTTAAATATGTACTTATTTTTTTTTTGTCTATTAATATTAAGTATCTCTTGAACAAATAACAACGTTCTCGATAATAATGTAAACATTTTATTTAAGATATTTATTTTATATTTTTTCCTATTATTAACAAAAAAATGATACAATTTAACTCTTCTTAAAATTTCTTTATCTGTTTTCAATCTTTCATTAGAATCATAATGTATAAACTCTTTTCCATTATTCTTTTTAAAAAACTCATAAAATCTATCCATTGGTTTTATGAGTAAATCCATTCCAGACAGTAAATGATAATAATCATGTTTTGTTTTCGTTGCCTCATTTAATAGGTACATCTCAGTTAAAACCAACTCAAAACTTCCCCAATAAACCTTATACTTACTTAAAATTTTTATATTTCCATATTTTATTTTTGATTTAATATCATTTACAGGTACATTTGATACTTTTTTGTCAATATGTATATATATATCATTATTTTTATTATCTAATTGTTTCAATAAGCAATACAATTGTTCCCAATTTCCATGAGCAATTATTAAAAATGCATGTTTCATAATCTTTATTTAATCATTTTACAAATAACTAAATCTATATTCACCTCTATTTCTATCGTTTTTTTAAAATATTTCTTTCTTCATCTCTGTTTATCCCATAAATTGAAACCGTTATAATCATTGTTATGCCTAAACATTGTACTATATATGTATTTTCTTGAAATATAGAAACAACAAAAACAATCGGTAAAAAGCATAATTATAAAATTTTCTTTACATTTTATTTTTTTAAACTGTATTTCTAAAAAATACTTGCGAATACTATAAAAAATTTTTGTACTATATTACTAAAAGGACTATTTTTAGTGTTCTATTCCATTTCTATAACTTTTTTCAACATGATAATCAACAAATTGGACTTCATGTCCTAAACTTTCTACAAGTGTTTTTAAGGCATACGCTTGTAGAAATGAACCATAATTTTTTATTCTTTGCATTGACAATATTCCAACTTTACTCATCTTTGCCTCCATAATAATTATTGTCTATTATTTTTAAAACTTGACATTTATGTATTAATTGAATTTCTTCACTTTTTAAAGTATTTATACCATAAATAGAACCTGCTATAATAAATGTTATGCCTAAACACTGCGGTGTAAATGTATTTTCTTGAAATATAGAAGCAACAAGAAAAACAACTGGCAAAAATGCTATTAAGAAATTTTTATTGCTTTTTATATTCTTAAATCCAATCATTAAAAACATACTAGCAAAAATTATAAAAAATGGATACCCTAATTGGTATATTAATCCCATCATTCCGCTCTCAGCACCAGTTGAAAGCCATCCATCTTCTTGAGCACCATAATTTCCGCCCATTCCTAAACCATATCCCAAAATCGGCTTACGCAATGTATTTTTAAATGTTTGCTCTATTGCGTAAAAATGATTATTTGCTGCAGCTCCAACGTTTCTATAATACCATAGTGAAAAAATAGTAATTAAAATTATTAATACAGCAAGTAGAAAAATATATCTTGATAGTTTCATTTTTTTCTTTTTAGATTTTGTATTATTTAATCTAAATTTCGTAAGAAGTTTTCTTATAATATCTATCATTATAGAAAAAATACAAATCATATATGCACCTTTTGCGAATGATGTAACTAGACCAATTGCAACTATAATAAATTTCAAAAAATTACTTGCACTTTTACTTTTTAATTTATAATACAATGATAAAAATGGTAAAATTAAAAAGTATCCAAAATTTATAGGCTCGAACATTATTGAACCTATTCTATTAATTTGATTTTTGTACAACGTTGTTGTAAATCTTCCAGTAAAAGATCCTTGTATAGGAGAACCTTTTGCTATATATAATTCTTTTATCCCTAACATTTCAAAAAACTCAAATGTGCAAAACATAAATATAATTCCAATTAATGATAATATAACAGCATATTTCTCTGTAAAATCTAATATTTCTTTTATTGATTCTTCATTAGAACAATAATATCTTCCTATTGTAAAGAAACAATAGAAAATTGAATAATTTCTAAAATAATTCAATTTTCCAATTAAAGTTCCTTTATTTATATTCATTACTATTGAAAGTAACATTAAAATGATAATTATTATTCCTAATTTATCAATATTATCTACTTTCTTTTTCAAAACAACATATATTGTTAATATGTAGCATAAAACAGTTGGAGCTTGAGTTAAATATGATAAGCTGGATGATGTATTACCATAAATATGAGCAACTAATCCAATAAATAAGTTTTGAGATGCTATCTGAAATATAAAAAATTTTACCAGTGATGTTTCATTGTTTTTTTTACAAATAAAACACATAAGAACTGATAACAATAAAACAATTAATAATGATGGTATCTCTAAACGAAACACAATACCAAAAAATTGTGCAACATAAATCAAGAATCCAACGAAAACAATATTTTTTCTCATTTTTTCTCCTATGTTAGAATATTTTTTTTATTTCTTCATCTAATTTTTTACAAAATAACTTGTTATTAGATTTATAATTTTCTTTCATATTTTCTACAATTGAATAATATTCTTTTATTAACTTTTCCAAATCATCAATATTATAACAAGGAATAATTGAATTATCTCTTTCAACCACTTGTTCAACAAAATCCTTTTGATGATTATTTACATGTTCATTAAAATCTTTTTGCCTAGGAACAACAATAGGAATTTTTCCGATTGTAAGTGGTGCTATGAAACTTGCTGGTCCACCATGAGTAATTATAATTCTAGCTTCTTCTAAATATTTTTTCATATCATCATAACCAATTAACTTATGTGATTCACAATATTGTGGTTCATAATCAGTATATCCTTTTTGAATTATAACATCTTCATCAACTATTTTATCTCTTTTTAACTCATCAATTTTCTTTACTAATCTTTCAAAAGATTGTTCATGAGTACCTACAGTAACAAATATCATAATCCTACCTCCTTTAAAAAATTCTACCTAAATTTATTGCTTTAGGATAAACTTTCAATTGTTCGTCCCATTGTACAATAAACTTATCAGCAAGTTTTGAACAAATTTTGCCACTAACAGTAGGTTTATCGATTCTATCATATACCTCTATGTAAACTAATTTTATACCTTTTATTTTACCTATTATAAAGAAAGGTATAGCAACTGCTGCGCCTGAAGATATAATTACGTCAGGTTTTTCTTTTTTTAACACTTTTATAGCTAAAAAAGTGTTCTTTATTAAATTTGCTATATTCCTATTTGTAGGATAATGACAATAATATTTTTTTTCATCTTTTAAAATACTATTAGCATCTGCTTTGTTAAATGTAACCCATACTCTATTATGTTTTGACCATATATCCTTTAACATATACATATGCGTCAAATGTCCTCCACTTGAGCCCACAATGCAAAATTTTGCATTTTCATATTTTACTTTACTCTTATTCATTTTCTCACCCTTTACATATTAATATATATTATTTTCCTATAATATGAAATACTCTCATTGGTTAATTTTATGTCATGTTTAATCTCACTCCATAATATTATTACTAATTTCATAAATACTTATTTTTATATTTCTATTTTGCACCTTTTCTTAGTAATACTACTAAGATTACTTTTATGAAAATCTTCAAATCGAGTTTAAAAGATTGATTTTTTGAATAGCATGATTCTATTTTTAATCTTTCTTTAAATGTTACATCGCTGCGTCCATTTACTGCCCAATATGAAAATATACCACATTTAGTAGATACAATCGAATCATAGTAGTCTTCCATGTCTTCTTTTTCTCTTGGTAAATATGGTCTATTTCCTATAATGGCCATGTCTCCTTTTAGAACATTAAAAAATTGTGGAAATTCATCTAGTGATGTTTTTCTTAATAATTGTCCTATTGGTGTAACACGTGGATCTTGTGACAACTTCTTATTTATTCTATATTCTTCTGCTAGCTCTTTGTTATTTTCTAATATTTCTTTTAATTTTTCATCGGCATTTGGAATCATTGTTCTTATTTTATAAAACTTGAATTCTTTTCCATTTTTTCCGATTCTATTTTGGGTGTATATTATTGGGTCGTAATCTTTATTTATTAGATATACGATTTTTATAATTACTAACATTGGAATTAATCCAGCACATCCGATTATGGCGCATATAATATCGAATGTGCGTTTTAATGTATAATACGTTGCTTTTTTTATTTTATTTAATATGCTTACTTCACTTCTTAAAATTAATTTTTTACTTATATAATTTTCATTTGCAGTAATAGTTCTTTTTAAATTTTCCACCCTTGTTATCTCCATTTTTATTTATTTTGAATTTATTATTTGCATTGGATTATATAATATTAAATATTCTAATTCTTCTAACCCTATTTCTTTTTCAATTAGTTGTAAGTCTCTTTCTAATTCTTGATATCTTGTAAATCTTTGATGTGCATCTGTTGCTAAAAAGCTATATTTATCTTCTTTTAATAACTTTTTAAATATTTTTTTTGCTTTTTCTCCATAGTCTCCTGATATGCTTGAAATGTTACCTTGTAAATATACTCCTTTTTCTATCCATTTATCAATAATTGCTGGATTTTCTTTTACAATTTCATATCTTTCTGGATGTGCCAGGATTGGTCTGTACCCGTTTTTTAGTAATTCTTCTATTATGTTGTCTAAATAAATTACTTTTCCTACGAATGGTAATTCAAATAGTACATATCTTGATTCTCCTAAAGTTGGTACTTCGCCATTTATAATGTCTGATACCATTTCTGGGTATATAAATATTTCTGCTCCGACATGGATTTTGACATTAATTTGCTTTTCTGCTAACTTTTGATTTATTAAGTCTACGATTATTTTTCTATTTTCTTTGTTTAAGTCATATTTGTCCTTATTATAATGACTTGTTGCTATTATTTCGGTTATTCCGTTTTTTTCCGCTTCTTTAATCATATCAAATGTTTCGCTTGCATTTCTTGCACCATCATCAATACTTGGTAAAATATGTGCGTGTATATCGATCATGTCTATCTTTTCCTTATGCGTTATTAATATCTTTCAATATATTTGCCATATATTTATTTAATACTTTTGGATTGTTATTTATTTTAGGGTTATTTGTTTTTGGATTGTTTGAATTCTGATTATTATTTATTATTTTTTTATTTATTATCTCATTATTTGTTATTTCATTGAAGTTATTTTCATTATTTTTTATTGCATTGCTTTTTATTGAGCTCTCTTCTATATGGGTATTATTTTTTTGCTCAATTATTTGTGCATTTGCTTTTGCTTGTTCATTTGCTCTTTGTGCATTTATTGTTTGCATATTTGGCATTTGAACTTTGTTTGTGTCTATATTAGTTTTTGCATTACTTACTTGTGGTTTTTCCACTTTAACATCATTTATCTCGTTTGATGTTTTATTATTTTGTCCTTCTAAATTAACATTATTTATATGGGTATTGTTAATTTCTTCTACATTAGATTTATTTATATGGGTATTATTAACTTCGGCTCTTATTGGAGGGTGAGCGACTAAGTTATTTATACTTTCTTCTTTTTTATTTTTAGGATGTTTAGGATTGTTTTCATTTTTTATTTTTTCGATTTCATTTGTGATTTTTGTTTGATTTTCTAATTCTTTTTTTAATTTTAGCAATTCTTTTTCTAATTCTTGATTTTTTTGATTAATCTTATTAATCATTTTTTGATTTTTGTCAATTGCTTTTGTTTTTTCTTCTTTTATTTGCTTTTTTTCTAGGTCCTTATTTGCTTTTTTGATTTTTCTGTTATAGAAAAATCTTTTTATTTTCATTCTTAATGATTTGTTATTTACTTCTATTGTGTTCCCATAAAAGTATTTTGTATTATATTGATTTAATATAACTTTTGTTCTGTTTAATACGATTCCTGCTACATTTCCACCAACATGGTTTATTCTTCTTATTGCACTTTTTAAGTCGTCGATTCTTGTTTTGTTGTAAATTGCTATTAATATTGTTGCGTCTACTACTCTTGATACTAGTATTGAGTCTGTTACCATTAGTATTGGTGAACTGTCTATTATTACGTAATCGTATTTTTCTTTTAATGCTTCGATTGTTTTCTTGAATTTTTCTTGTCCGATTAATTCTGATGGATTATTTACCATTGTTCCTGCTGTTACTATTGATAGATTTTCTACATTTGTTTTTCTTATATATAGTCCATCTGTTGAATTACTTAGATAATCTGATAGTCCTAATTCATTTTCTAATTCAAATACTTTGTGCAAACGTGGTTTTCTGATATCACTGTCTACTAGTATTACACGTTTATTTGCTTGTGCTAGTGTAATAGCTAAGTTTGCTGTTACGAATGTTTTTCCATTTGCTGGTGTTGTTGATGTTAACATTATGGCTGTTGATTTTTCATCTTTGTTAATGTATTGAATATTTGTTCTTAATAATCTAAATACCTCTGATATAGGTGATCTTGGATCATATTTTGTTATTAATTCTGACATTATTTATTTCCTCCTTTGTTTCCATCAACTTGTTTCATTTCTTTGATTTCTGGGAATTCTGCTAATATGTTTAGCCCTAATTCTTCAATGTCATTTGGTGACTTTATTGTATTATCTAAGAAATTTATTAGTAATATGATGAATATTGCTATTACTATTCCACCTATTGTGAACATTAATATGTCTTTCATGTGATGTATATTACTTGGTTCTTTTGGTGTTTCTGCTACAAGTGTTATTGAAACGTTGTCTATTCCATAAGTATTATATATCTTTTCTTTAAACACTTTTGCTAATTCGTTTGCTAATATTGCTGCTTTTTCTGGATTTTTGTTTGTTACTTGTATGTCTAGTATTTGTGTGTTACTTACGACTGTTGCTGTTGTTGATTTCTTTAATTCTGCTGGAGTTATATCTACTATTTGTGTATTTTGAATTACTTGTGTTAATACATCATCGTTTGTTAGTAATTTTTGGTATGTTGCTATAATTTTGTCATTGATTGTTACGTCTGATTGTGTTAATGCTCCTAAATTACTTTTCTTTTCTTGATTTTTGTCAATTTGTACTAGAACTATTTGTACTTTTGCAGTGTATTTAGGTTTTACTAATCTATATGAATATATGAAACCTAATAATATTGCTAGCATTGTTGTTATTATGATGATTAATTTCTTTTCCCACATCATTTTGAATACATTTTTTAAATCAATAGTCTCTTCCATGGATTCTCCTTTGTTACATTTTTATTTCTTTCTTATAGGTAAAATTTTTCAAAAATAAACTG
>ERZ773074.779-NODE-779-length-13032-cov-5.631040_pt1 | contig 13032 bp, 14 predicted proteins | sample MGYA00580615_ERZ773074 | MGnify/ENA primary metagenome ERZ773074 (study PRJEB29015, sample SAMEA2738126) | human oral metagenome | biome: human oral; feature: human-associated habitat; material: saliva | place: China | collected 2160 ...
TATTTTTCAGAAGAAAATAAAAAAGAAGCAATCAAGTATGTTAAGAAAAATTATAAGAAAAAGCTCCCACAAAAACTGACATGCAGTGCAATGGAACAGATGATAAAGACGTATCCAACATTGAACAATGATCAAAGAGATCTGTTGATTCAATTGATCCAGAAGTCAAATGGAAGGGTTAAAAAGATTTCGGAAAAAGAAATTTCCCCACTTTCGAAATAGGAGAGGACAGATAAAAATCTGTTCTTTTTCTTTTTCTTCCCTTTACAATTGTAGTGAAAGAAGATATACTGTTATGTATAAAAGGAAAAAGAAATATATGGGAATTTTAAAAGAAGAAATGCAATTGCTATGTGATCTTGGTAATGGCTACAATGAAATCGATGCGTTTAATCACTCGATGATTGCATCCGTTGTAAAGCCAGAAGACATTAACAATACGTTCCAAGCTATATATACATTGAGAAAAAATGGAAAAGATGCTTTTTTTAGAAAGGTAGTAGGAGAGATATATGCGAAACAAAATTGAAAACGATGCAAAAATGTATATTGATAAAGGGTTAAAACTTCACATTGATGATTTTGTTCATATCCCAAAAGAGTTAGAAGACAAGTATCCAGATCTGATCGCCTATTTTAAAAAAAGATTAAACGGATTCAATCTTGGCTTTGATCGTATGACTAAAACAGACGAAAAGGTAATCGCAAAGGCAATCAAGTATGACGAACCAGAAATCAAGAGTTTAGCAAGAGGATTGGCATTTGCAGTTTCATATAAGCAGCTGCATTACTATATTCGGCATACATTTCCTTCAATTGAAAATATTGAAGAAGCTATGCAAGAAGTATTTGTGATCCTTGCAGAACATTTAGAAGAATATAATCCAGAATATAACATCACAACTTTTATCACTCCATTTGTAAGCAAGTTCTTCTCAGCCAAAGTTTCAACGATCATTGATGGCTCCGTTCAATTATCTATTCACTACGCCAGATCAATGACACTTGTAAATAAGGCTATCCAAGAATTACAGTCAGAAGGAATCAATACCTACACTCCAGAAATGCTTACAAAGTATATCCAAACACATTTTGACAAAAAGGTATCATTGGTTACAGTAAGAAAGTGCCTCGAACTAAAATTCGTTGTCGTCCAATTGGATTGGCGTAAGGATAGTTCAGAGCAGACACAAACGCTTGAGATTCAAGATCCAAATGCAGCTGATCCAGCTAAACAGTTAAGAGAAAAAGAAGAAACAATTGAATTTCAGGAAATGTTAAATAAGTTAAGACCGAAATCAAAAAAGATTCTGACATTCTTCTTAGAGTTTGCAGCGAAATATCCAGATAAGACTATTAAAGATGCAGCCCTATACAATTACGCTAAGGCTCATGGATATGAAGGTTCAAAATCAACTTTTTCTGTAGCATTTAGAGCTGCAAAGAATGAATTTAAGTCAATATTACTAAACTCCAGGGAAATCAACACGGTTCGACAAAGCATGCCGATTGAAGCAATCAACATGGACAATCATTTCTACACCAAGTCAGACGATGAGGGCTTTGCAGATGCATTTGCTAACGATATTTCATTATTAGATGTAGAAAATCTGATGTAGAAATATAACAGTATATATGTTATAATGTGTTCACGAGAGAATGTAACGTTCTTCCGTGGGCACTTTTTCTTTCCCCAGCATATAACATAATAATATTGATTTATTTGATGAGTTGGAGAACGAATAAACAAAAGGAGGAAAATATGAACGAAAGAATTAAAGTAATAGAAGAGATGAAGAAAATCTCAGATTATGAAGAAACACATTTGCATTCAAAAGATATTTTTGATTGCGATAATCCAGCCGAAGATGTTTGCAAAAGATTAAGTGAGATCGGAAGAAAAACAGTATTTTTAACACAGCATGGCGTGGCTGCTATGACGTGGGATTTTAAAAATGCCGCAAAGAAGTATGGACTAAAGTTTGTGCCTGGAATTGAGACCTATTTCCAGCATACAGCCTACAAAGAGAATGGGTTAATGCAAAAAAATGGTCTTGAGCCAGAAAAACATCTGATCTTACATGCTAAAAATGATGAAGGTTGGAAAGCGATCAGCATGGCTATTTCAGATGGTCAGCGTGAAAACGGATACTGTCTGATGAACGACGAAATTCTCAACAAGTATTTCTTGGGAAATAACAATGTTATCGCTACATCAGCTTGTATTAGTGGTGTTATCGCAACGGTTTTTCGATCAAATGAATTTGTAGAAAGAGAAATTGCTAAAATCAGAAGAGCCATGGAAAAAGGAGGTATTTCTTCAAATGTAAGTAATTTATCTCTCGTTGAAGACAAATTTAACAATCTAAATCAGCAACTAGAAGAAAAGAAGTCTGAATTAGAAAAGATGAAGAAATTATCCAAGATCAAGTTCTCTGCACGAGAAAAGATTTTAGTTTCCATGGATGAACTTATGGCGGAAGCAGAACGTCAACGTATCGAAAGTGATAAGGTTGAAGTAGAAGATGCTAAAGCCAAGATCCCTGTACTAACAGAGGAAATCAAAAAGCTTAGAACAAGAATCTCTATTTTAAAGAAAGAGTTAAAACAAAAATCTGTAGATGCAGAAAAATCTTCTGTATTCAATGAAAAAATATTGGAATTAGAAAAGAAGAAAAAGACAGAAGAAGAGATGTTAGAAGAAGCTCGTAAAGAGATGGAATTCTTTAACAATATCTTTGGTCAAGATAATTTCTTTGCTGAGATCCAATACCATGGAATGCAAGAAGAAAAAGTTATCTACAATAAGATCGTAAATCTAGCACGTTCTATGAATATTCCTCTTGTTGCCGCAAATGATGTACACACGGTAACAAACTCCAACGAGGAACTATTAAAGAGAATGATTATGAAGAGTTTGCGATTTGAAAAGTGGGAACCACTACAAGATGCAGACAGAGAACTCTACATTAAGACAACGCCAGAAATGAGAGCTATGTTCTCACATGTCTTTGAAGATGATGTCATCGAAGAAGCATTTGATAATACTTTATATATTGCAGGTATATGCAATGTAGACTTTAAGATTACAAATCATTTTCCAAAGGTATTTAAAGGAAAATCAGAAGAGTATACAAATGATGTATTCATGAAGGAACTTCAGGATGGAATCAACCGCTTATATCCAGCTGGATTACCAGCAGAATATCAGGAAAGATTGAATCGTGAAATTGAGATCATCAAAAAGATGGGGTATGTCGATTATCACTTGGTTGTACAGGATTTTAATCGCTACGCAGCCGAATACGACAGTATTCCACCAGAAGAAATCGAAAATGCTCCAATCGAAAAAGAGGCGTTGCGAGCTTGGAAGCTTGAGAGAGGATTTACTACTCCTGTCGGTATCGCAAATGGAACTGGACGTGGTTCTGCTGTAGGATCACTAGTTTGCCAATTACTAGGCATTACCCACTTGGATCCGATCAGATTCGAACTCTTGTTTGAACGTTTCTTAAATCCAGAACGTGTATCACTTCCAGATATTGATTCTGATATCAGTAATACGATCCGTCCTAGAACGATCGAATACGTAAAGCAGAAGTATGGTGAAGATTGCGTAGTTGGAATCATGACACAAAATGCACAAGCTCCTAGAGGAGCAATTCGTGCAGCAGCACGTTCTTATGGCTTCTTTTTGGCTTATAAGAACAATGATGAAAGTTATCGAGGAAGATTCTTATCACTAGCCGACAAGATTGCTAAGGCAATCCCATCAAAGCCAGGATTAGGATTTAACACGAAGCTTGAAAAGCAAGATTCTAATGGAGCAGAAATCACATTATACGCTGACCTGATTCAAAAGTTTGCAGATGATAAAACTGCAAATACGATCATTAAATGGGCTAAGGTTTTTGAAAACTGTTGTACAGCGTATGGATCTCACGCAGCTGGTGTTGTTATCACAGATGGAACTCCAGTAAAAGAGATTGTACCTTTACGTTACAATAGTAAATTAGGAATCTACACAACCCAATGCAATATGATCGAAGTTGAAGAAAACGGAATGTTAAAGTTCGATTTCTTAGGATTAAAAACATTGGACATTGTTACAGATTGCAAGTGGAAGTTAAAAGAACGTGGAATCAATCCAGAACCATATAGAATCCCACTAGACAACAAGGAAACATTTGAGAAGGTATTTGCACAAGCTCATACTAACTCTGTATTCCAGTTTGAAAGTAAGGGAATGAAGAAGATGCTGAAGAGATTTGAACCATCATCTTTCGAGGATCTGATTATTCTTGTTTCAATGTTTAGACCAGGACCAATGCAATATTTGGATAGCGTAATGGATGTTAAACATGGAAGAAAGCCAGTGCAATATCTGACTCCAGAACTAGAGCCTATCTTGGGCAAGACTTATGGAGCCATTGCTTACCAAGAGCAAGTTATGCAGATCTTCCAAAAGTTAGCTGGATATACACTTGGCGGAGCCGACATGGTTCGCCGATACATGTCCAAAAAGAAGATGGAAAAGCTAGAACTAGAACGTCATGCTTTTATTGAAGGTGATCCAGATAGAGGTATCCGTGGATGTGTTGCAAATGGAATCAACTATGATGCAGCAAGTAAGTTGTTTGATGAAATGACAAACTTCGCTAAGTATGCATTCAATAAATCACATGCCGCAGCATACGCTTATAACAGCTATGTTTCTGGTTATCTTAAAGAATTGTATCCAGCTGAATTTTTAGCTGGAGCAATGAACTGGGCTGAAAAAACGCAAGCCAAGGACCCACTTCCAGAACTTCTGATTGAGGCTCATGAAGTCGGTGTAAAGGTCTTACCACCAAATGTAAACTACTCCAAAAGCAAATTTACAGTCCATGACGGCAAGATCCTATTTGGTCTAGCATCTGTAAAAGAAGTTGCGTCAGCTGCCAAAGCAATTGTTGAAAATGCCCCTTATACTTCTTTCCACGACTTTATAGCTCGTAGTAAGGCAGATAAGACATCGGTAATCAACTTGATCAAGGCGGGAGCATTAGACGATTTCAATGTAAGCCGTAAGGCAATGTTGGATAGTTATGATGCTTTCAAGACAGCTTATGCAAAACTTGCAAAGAAAGAAACTTACATCCAGACAGTAACAGAGATTTTACCTAAACTTTGTTTATGCGGCAGTGATGAAGAGTTAGTCGAGAAGCAAAAAGAACTTGGTCTACATGTTGAGTTAAAGAAATTAACAACAGAAGATAAGTTGCAAAAGTCTTTAGAGAGAGCAAAAGAAGCAGTTATCGAATTGAGAACGGCTTTTGAGTCATTGACAATTACTCCTGTAATCGAAACAACAGAAGAGAAGTTGGCAGATGAAAAAGAAGTTCTTGGATATTATGTTTCAGGAAGCCCATTAGACAATTATGGTAGACCAGAGGAACTATCCGCTACTCCGATCAGCGATATGGATGCAAACACAACAATGATTTTCGGTCTGATTACAAATGTAGAAATTAGACAGAGTAAGAAAACTGGAAATGATATGGCATTCATTGTTGTTCAGGATCAAACTGGAACTGCAAACGTCAACGTTTTCCAAAAGGCATACGAACAAAATAAGCAATTCATTAAAGAAGGAAACGTGTTACTCTTTTCTGGTAAAACAGATTTAGATGACTTCAATTCTTCAGATGAAGATGGAGAAGCATTAGATGCTGAATATAAATTCACATTACAAAAATGCTTTGAAGCTAAGAAGAAGAATGGAACGTATTTAGTCCATTCAAATGTAATTAGTATGCAAGAATTGGAAAATATGAAAGAAGAATTTGGTAATACTGTTTATATCTACAATGTAGAAACAAAGCAGACCGAGAAGTTAGGATTCACAGTTTCTTCAAAAGTAAATGAGATTTGTGGTGTAACGAAAATGTCTTAAAAAAGAAAGAGCATAAAAAATGCTCTTTTTTTATTATTTTCTTTTAAATACTGCTATATTTTATATCGGATATAGCATAATATATTGTGTAACAGAAGGAGAAAAGAATATGGCTAAAGAAAATTTAGTTATGCTAAGAGGAATCATGGTAAATGATATCATGGTTTATCGAAATGATAGCGATCAAACACCTATATATTGCACAGGAACCATTATGGTTGCTAAGCAAGAAAGAAGTGTTCGATCAAATCAAGATAAGGAAAACTTATCACTAAGCGAAGTCCGTATTGCATCAAGAGACGCTAATATTATCAATAAAATCAAAGATGCTAAGCGTGGTGACATTGTGGGCTTAAAAGGTGTAATCGGAACATTGCGACAAACAAAACGTACAGTGTGTCCAGATTGCGGAAGACCAACAAGTTATATTGGGCAAGTTCTATTTGTAGCCCCAACCTTTGTAGAAATGCTAGGACATGTTGATACCAACGAAGAAGCAAGCAAGTATCTTGCAGAACATCGAGATATTTCCAATATCGTAAGGGTTTTTGGTTTGCTTGTACGTGATCCAGGTAGAATCCATATTAATAACAAATTTGGGTTTACACAATATCAATTGGCAGTTAACCGAAAATTACGTGTATCCTTTGATCAGGATCCAAGCAATCATGCCGACTATCCATGGGTAAAATCGTATGGAATCATTGGAAAAAGAGATAGAGAGAGACTATTTTTAAGATCAGAAATCTATGTCGATGGTTTCTTACAATCAAGATCTGTCATGAAGCATGTTGTTTGTGGTCAGAAATTAGATGATAAAGGCAAACCAATGAAGGATTGCTTTGGAAATCCGATCATTGCAACAGATGAAAACGGAGAACCACTTGGTTGTGGAAAGCGTTATGAAACACAGGAAAGAACTTCTGAAATCGTTCCATACGCAACAGAATACATTGGAAATTATCGAAGTGACGAAGAGGCAGAAGAGTACAAGAGACAAATCCGCAATCAATCAATTACAGACTTAGCAAATCAAAAAACACGATTAACAATTGATTATGATTTAGAAGATGAAGAAGACGAAGATGAGTCTGTAATAGAGGAATATATTGAAGACTAAACCTCTTTTAAAATATATACTGTTATGGTATAATAATGATTAGAAGTACAGGAGAAGGAATATGAGAAAAAATAACAAAACAGAAATTGCCCGTGAATACAATAAAAAGACATACGATCGTATTTGTCTAACAGTGAAAAAAGGGCAACGTGATAAGATTAAGAAATTTGCAAAGGAAAAACGAAATAAGTCGTTAAACGGATACTTTGTTGATTTAGTTGAAGAAGACATGAAGAAAGTGTGAACAAATGTCGATAACCAATTTGGACCAAAAAATTAAGTTTCACAGCATGGATTCACAAGGTAAGTCGATTTCTAAGATGAAAGAAGATACAAATGGGGACTATGTTTGCCCAGAGCTAACATTTCCCCAGAAGTATGCAAATGAAATCAAAAAAGTAATTGCATTTATCTTGGAGTCAGATTTTAAAGAAGGTGTAGAGTCGAACCTAACGAACTCACGAATGGGGTTTGGAGATGTTTACCATTGCAAGATCTTAGAGCATACACCATTTAAGATTGTTGTTGGGATATATAAAAAATAAGAATAGGAGAAAATAAAATGTCAGAAAAGAATTTAGAAATTATTGGTTTTATGGAAACAAGAAAAGAAAGAAGCGAACAAGATGGTAAGAAGCTAGATGATTACGATATGAAACGATACTGTCCAAATGACAGAGTTATAATCGAATGCGAAATCGGAGATCTAGTAGAATACATCCAAACTGTCGAAGAATTGAAGAAGAAATATGTAGCACTTCTCAACGAAAAGAACGAAGGCGAATATCTTCGTAAAACAAAGAAGAGTGATTCGGATTCTGTTCGTGAATCTATTGAAAAGGAACTGAACATCCGACCATTTGGTAATGTCAACATCCCTAGTAACGGAGGTCAACATGGAAAAATTTAGTGATCTTGAAGAAGCGTTAATTTTACGTGCTTTATCAATGTTTGAAGTTGAAGAAAATATAGAAGAAACAGAAGAAAATTCTCTTACACTGAGTCTTTGGGTAGAAGATCTTGATGGAGAAGATATATTAATGAGACAAATCATCGTTATTAAAGATTCTCCAACGGATTATAGCGTTTATGACATGGATGATGAAGAAACGCAGGAAGTAGACCTTGTATTTGAAGGTGGATTTGCCAATATGATCCAATACTTATCTTCCATCAACAATGTTCTTCTAGGTGTCTACGCAAGCCACTATGAGCAGGCAACATTTGAGATGCTCAACAAAATCAGAAAAGGAAAAGTAGTCTCCCCTAAAGACTCTGAAGATGGGGGAATGATGTCATAGTATGAAGAAGCATCCATATTTAACAAGTATTCTAGTTGGCTTAGCTATTGCATTTGGCTTTCGGTTAGCTGGATTTAGAACGGTCCGTGTGGTGGGAGATTCAATGTCTCCTACCTATAAAAATGGAACAATTCTCATTACAAGAGTCGTCACTTCAGAAAAGGATATTGATGAAAACGATGTTGTGGTATTCAGGGTGCCAGCCGACAAGATGAAGGACCATTCCTTCGAAGAAAAGGATGGGAAATCCCACAAAATTATCAAGCGAGTTGTGGCATTACCAGAAGAAGAAATCAAACTTCAGAACGGATACGCCTACAGAAACAACAATCGAGAAAATAGAAGTTTAGAAGCGATGCTTGATATGGGAGAATATGAAGATGGTTACACTTTAAAAGAAAACGAATATTTTGTTCTTGGAGATAACCGAAACAATTCTTATGACAGCAGAAAGATCGGACCAATTACAATAGATGAAATCGAAGAAAAGGTAGTGTTTGCATTACCATTCTAAAAACAAGAAAGGAAAATAAGATGGAAACAAGAGATTATAAAATTAAGACAAATTTTGCCGACAAGCCAAATGGTAGCCCTAGTGGTAATTGGGTTTGTGGAATTGATATCGGATATTCTGCTGTCAAGGTAGTTTCTCCAAATAAGAACGCCATCTTCCCAGCTTTTGCTGAGATGGATGATTCCAAGACAATCGGTACACCAGCTCCTTATTCTATTATTTATAAGAATTTAGAAACAGGAGAGCGTTGGATCGTTGGTGAATCTGCATTAAACAATATTAAGCAAGGTGACACATCACACTCCGACAATACATTGTACGGACGTGAACGTTATGATGATCCAATGTTCTTGGTATTAGTTGATGTGGCAATCGGTATTGCTTGCGGTCAAAACCAATACGGAAATTACATTGGAAAAAAGATTTGGATCGAAACTGGTCTACCATCAGCGTATTTAGAACAAGATAGTCCATTCTTAAAGAATGCTTTTGCAGGAAGACATCACTTTGCATTGAAGATCGGTGCAGATGAGCCAGTTGAATATGATATCGTGATTGGCAAGGAAAACGTTGACGTTATGGAACAGCCAATGGGTACACTAATGTCGATTGCGATGGGAAATAACCACAAGGCAATTCCTGAATCTGGTTTTTACTTCAACAGAAACTTAATCATCTTTGATGGCGGACATGGAACCTTAGATATGTTTATTATCAAGAACAATCGAGTTGTTGATAAGCAGACATTCCCAGAATTCGCAATGAAACAGGTGCTGGCAAATGTACGTGCTGAGATTCAAAGAAATCATGGGGTTGAGGTATCCCCAATTGCAATTCAGAAGTGTTTAGAAACAGGAACTGTTATCAAGCATAGTCGTTTCAGCAGTGGACACATTCCTATTAAAGAAATCTTACAGCGTGAAAGCGAAAAGGTTTGTCATGCAGCACTAGATAGAATTGGCAGAATGTATGAGTTATACGAGTTTAATTACTTCGTTATCACAGGTGGAACAAGTGCAGCGTGGGCTGATACAATCAGACAGACATTATCAGGCATTGAAGGCTTAGTCGTGATTGATGGAAATCAAAATGATAAGTCTCTTAGCTTTGATTATTCGAATGCAAGAGGATACTACATGTATCTATATGAAAAGGTGAGTCGCTCATTAAGACAGCAAGCTCAGTAAGGTGATCTATGAGAGTTGAATTAAAGCTTTATAAGAATTATGACGCAGATCTTATTTCATTAAATGCAAATGGAATATCCGTTACAATGCTAATGAAGAAGGCGTTGGAATATTATGTTAGAGGACAACAAATTACCTTTGTTGTTCCTAACGCCATTCCATTTACACTAAAAGAGAAAAAACGTACATATCACTTGTTATTCGAAGTCAAGGATAAACAAAGCGTCGATTTTCTCAAAAGAGAAATCAAGGAAGGTTGGCGTACAGCATTCTTTAAAACACTTGTTAGATCATGCCTTTTAACGCCACAGATAGCCGTGTTTCTAAGAAATGATACAACTATCAAGAAAGAAACAGAACGTGTCAAATCTATACGTTTAGAAGGCTTAGAGAACGTTGTATTACTCGAACCAAAGAAGAGTAAGCGTATTACGATCGACGATATCTTAAAGCCAAAGAAAAAGGCTCCTGTCAGAGTTGAAAAATTGCCAGATTACAGCACTGAAGATAAAGATGAAGCTAAGTTACCAGTTATCGAAAAGCCTGTTGTAAAGCAGGAAGCAACGGTGGCTCCAGTTGCTCCAGCAAAGGTAACAGAAGAGCCAAGTGAAGTAATTTCTGAAGACGATATTGCTAACGCTCCAGATCCTACATTAACAGATGGAGAAGAGTATGACTTCTTCTCGCAGTTTAACAATATGAGGGGTTAATAAGATGGATACAACAACTTTTGCAAGATCACTGTTCATGCTCACAAATGATGTTCCGATCACAAATCTTTTTGATGAAAAGTTTGGACAGAAGAAAAATAGATGGTGGTCATGTCAAAGAGAACACTTTGTAGATTGGGCACTCCACGAAGATACTTATGGCGTTGGAGAGTATTATCATGAACCAAATAAAGATGCCTCACTGATGTACAACAGAATTGCTAGACCAGAGATGTTATTATGGCTAATCGAAGCATTACATATTTCATTGCAAAGGCTGGACCCAAAACTACAAAAAGAGTTAAAAGTTAACATGAGTGATTTTGAAGCTTTTGCAAAAGAAGTAAAGTTAACTAAACACTACAGAACGCAATGTAAAAGAATCAGAAGCAAATATCCATTTCCTACGATTGAGAAGTGGCTAGAGAAACATAGAAAGTTGGAGAAAATATATCTAACAAGAGAGGAGTTCAAAAAAAGAAATGAACTTTGATAAAGAAAAAGAGTATAAAGAGCTTTGTAAGAAATTTAAGATAGAAGATTTTATTGAAGAGTGCCGCTCAGAAAAGATTCCGTTCTTTATTACAGCTTGTGTAAAAAACGATGAAAATGGATCGACATATCTGAGTGATGCATCAGCAACAGGCAGTCAGAACATCGAATTAAAGGATGATCATATCATCAAGCACATTTCAGTGCTAAACGGATTCGATACTGTACCGCATCGAAGAAATATTGAAATGATCTTTGAAGAAGACAATTAGAAAGAAAGAGGAAAAATTAAAATGTCAGAATTTAAGAAGGTAAATAAGGTAGTAGCAAGAGGTAGAGTAATCAGCGTTGGTCATAATGCATACGGATACAGATCAATTCTGGTTTACATCAGAGGTAAGGAAAGACGCTTCGATAACGTAATCTCATTTGTTGTAAATGGACTTCCAGAAGGGACTGTCATAGGCGATACAGTTGATATTGAAGGTCACATCGTTGGCTTAGTGCAGCGTAAACGTGTTGTATTCTCAAACGAAAGTTCAGAATCACTAACACGACATGTACAATACATTCAAGTAGACAAGATCAAGAAGGCAAAGACACTTATGAAAGAGGTCTTTGGTACTGATGGTGGCATCCGTTACCACGGTGATTCTTTCTTACATGTATATGCAAGTGGTGTTGTACGTAATGTACGTCCATCAAAGGATGGTCGCTATGTTCGTCTCAGCATTTCTTTAGAAGATGGAGATGAATCCTATCGAAACAAGAAGTTCTTCTTCTATCCACAGTTCTCTACAAAGACTCGTGTAAACGATCTATTGAAAGATATCAAGAATGGAACAATCTTAAATCTCATTTGTGGAATGACTTCCAAAGAAAAAGAAGTCAACGGTTCAAAGTTCCACTATGAAAACTTTATGATCGACGATATGGAAATTGTTGGCTATATGGAAGTTGAAAATAAGAGCGAACACGAAGTTGCAACAGAAAACGAAAAGGTTGCAATCGTAGAAGAAGATGACTTGAGCTTAGAAGCTAATGAGTTAGAGCCAGAAGAAACCGATGAAATGGAGTAACGAACAACTAACAGTAGAATATATCTACTGTTTTTTGTTTTCTTTTATATCACATAATATTTTTGTATCATTTGATGATCATGGATAAGGCTAAGAGCCAATAGGAGGAAAATTATATGAAAATCAAAAATTTATTAGTAACAAACTTCCAAGGATTAAAGGGAACACACTCTTTTGATCTAGGCAAGATCACAGCGTTTTGCCAATCAAACGGTTCAGGAAAGACTTCCGTTCGCAATGCATTAATTTATGGTTTAACTGGTGTTGAACCTGCTGGTGATATTGTCCATGCAGGCGAAGATCATGCTGAAGTAACAATAACCTTAGAAGATGGTAGAACATTTGGTCGTCGTTGTTATGCAGATAAAAGACAATCTATCTATTATTTAGATGGAAAAGCAGCTTCATTAACGGCAATCAATCAGATGTTAGAAACCTCATTTCCAGGGATCAATATTGAAACTGGAAAAATCGCTACAAGCAGCGAGGTATTTAATGGATTAACATCCCAGCAATTTGGTGAAGTATTATTAAAATACTTGCCAGAACAGTTAGACAAGAATATCGTTCTTTCTAAGTTTGAAGAAGCAACAGAAGAAGAAAAAGAAGTTCTTTCTTCCATATTACCAGATGGAGAATTTGGTATTGAGATGCTTAATTCCGTATACGATACACTTGTAGACAGAAGAAAGAT
>ERZ773074.784-NODE-784-length-12989-cov-9.177207_pt1 | contig 12989 bp, 9 predicted proteins | sample MGYA00580615_ERZ773074 | MGnify/ENA primary metagenome ERZ773074 (study PRJEB29015, sample SAMEA2738126) | human oral metagenome | biome: human oral; feature: human-associated habitat; material: saliva | place: China | collected 2160 ...
ATTGGGGTCTTATCACCGATACTCCCGTTGCTAACTACCACATTCTCTTTATGAATAAGAAGGCTTCCAGCTCTGGTGCTATCAAGCCTCCAATGGCCGAGGAGCTCCTTGAGTACTACACTCCAGAGCAGCTCCGCGCTCACTGGCTCTCGCTTGGTCTTGATCAGCGCGCCGTGTCCTTCTCGCCAAAGGCTTTTGATACTTCCGTATCTAGGAAGGGTAAAGATGGCCAGCCAGACCTTCTGGTAAAGGATGACCCTCGCGTTGTTGATCCAGCGCTCAAGGAGTCCGCATTCCTCACTAACATCTTTAACCGCATGGCTCGTAGCTGCCTGTATGGCGCAGCCAATGCTTGTGGCGGACACCTGCCTGTCAGCGAGCCTCACCAGGAGGTTATCGACGCCGCTCAAGAGGTACTGCTTAAGTACGAGCAGCTTGCATACGGTTTTGACGCGCATTCCGCGCTTGCCGCTGTTGACGAGTATGCTCGTGCAGAAAACAAGCGTTGGGGCGAGGCTTCCAAGGCTGCTCAGGGCAGTGACGAGGCTTACGACCAGGCGCTTGCTGACGCATTCTATGCGCTCAAGACCATCACACTGCTCATGCACCCAGCTGTTCCAGAGGGCTGCGAGCGCATCGCAGATGCCCTCAACTTCCCACATGAGGAGTTTTTCTCCTGGGAGAACGCCTTTATGGGTCCAAAGGAGCTTGCAGCAAAGCTTGGTCAGAGTGCTGAGGAGCACCAGCTTGAAGAGCTTCCTCCTCGCTTTGACTTCTTCAAAGCACATCCAAGCCAGAAGAACTAAAACGCGCATAGCTAGGAGCATACGTGGTCGAGTTTCCACCCGTCTACCGTCCAAAACCCTATAACAAACCAACAGCACACCTGAAGAGCCATCTTCAGGTGTTGCTTGATGACGGCGCGGAGATTGCAACGTTTGTCTACGCTCCCAACACCTCTGCTGGTGAGAAACCCTGTGAAGACCTCGCTTCAACTGCGGCTTATTTGGCATCTGTTACTGAAGGTACAGTTGCTACACCCATTGTGTTTCTCCACGGAAACGGTGAGGAACACGGCATCTTTGGTACCGTCATTGATGAAGTATGCAAACGCGGCTACACCGCCATTGGCATTGACTCAAGAGATCAGGGACAGAGTACCCGAGGAACAGCTGCCTTTACCTACGAGCAGATGGCAGAAGATGCCTACGTTGTTCTTAAGCAGCTTGGTGTTGCCTCTGCTCATATTGTGGGATTTTCTGATGGCGCCATCCTAGGACTTCTTTTAGCGCGCGATTATTCCGATATTGTTGCCTCCCTCGTCTCTATCGGAGCAAATCTTGAGCCTAATACGCTAGGTGATATGACCTGGCTCTATGAAAGCATTGAGGGCAATAAGCGTTGGGCGACTGAAGGCTGGGAAGGCGCAGTTTTAGAAGACGGCTACCCTGTTCCTTCTCCTGCTGAGGCCGCTCGTATTGCAGAGCATCTTGAACTCATGGTAGATAGCCCTCATATTGATCCCGCGTCCCTTGAACACATCTCCGTTCCTGTTGTTGTCATGGCAGGTGAATACGATGAGATTTATCCAGAGGAAACTCGTCGTATCGCTGAAGCAATTCCAACCGCACGACTTCTCTTTATTCCAGGTTGCCCTCACAATGTCCCCAAGGTTTCTCCTGGTGCTGTGATGAGAAGAATTTTTGCAAATTTTGACTATCTTTAAGAACAGCGTTGGACCTTTAAGCAATTTACCTGCTTTTATTTCAAGAAAATAAAACTTTGGTACTTAATTGTTAAGTACCTTGCTATCTCTAAAATTTTGAGTACAATACCTAACAAGAATTATTTCTGCTAAGGGAGGTATTCATGCATCAAGCACCTACCGCACCTACTCAAGAGATGCACATTCTTCGCAATCTTAGCCATCTAGGTCACTATCTTTACATCACGCGCGGATGCCGTGGCGGTCAACAATTTATTTTGACTGCACTGTATCGTGATGGAGATATGACACAAAAAGATCTTCTCGCCAAGACAAAGAATGCGTCTGCATCGTTGTCAGAAATGGTGAGCAAACTTGAAGCAAAAGGTCTCATTGAACGCACGCGTGTTGATAAAGACCGCAGACAAACGCTTCTTTCACTAACAAGAGAAGGGCGTCAACAGGCACAAGAAGCTCAGAAATCTATGGAGTCATTTGAAGCGAAGGCTTTATCTGTTCTTTCAGATGAAGAAAAGACTGTCTTTTGCGGATATTTAGATCGATTAGTTGAACACTGGGACACTTGTATCAAGGACGAGAAAGGAGAAACGACATGCCAGAAGAAGTAGCCTCAACTGAAACACTTGAAGACATGGTTGAATCAACTGAAGCCGATACAGCCCTGGCTCCTTCATCGTTGACCGGCATTGTTGATGTAAATAATCTTTCTTTTAGAGAGATTGCTAAGGTCCTTTCAAAGAGTATTGGTGAGTTTAAGAGAGACACTATCCTCACACCTGTCTTTGTTATGGCAGAAACCATCTTAGAGATTCTCATCCCCTTTAGAACAGCAGCTCTTATTGACACCCTTCGAGCTGGCGCTGATCTCAACGCCATTCTTCAGTCGGGCCTCATTCTTGCTGCTATGGCAATGTTGTCACTGCTGTTTGGAGCACTCTCTGGCATCTCAGTTGCTAAGGCATCTACAGGATTTGCCCGCAACCTTCGTCGTGATATGTTCCGAAATATTCAGAAATTCTCGTTTACCACTATTGATGCTTTCTCTTCATCTTCACTGGTAACGCGTTTGACCACTGATATTTCAAACGTACAGATGGCATTTATGATGCTTATCCGTATGGCAGTTCGCGCGCCATTCATGTTTATTGCTGCATTTATTGCTGGCTTTATCATGGGTGGCTGGCTTGCAATTATTTTTGTTGCTATCATGCCGCTTCTGGGATTTGGTCTCTATCTTATTATTTCTAGAGTTATCCCTATCTTTAAAAAGATCTTTAAGAAGTACGACGCACTTAATGAGTCTGCAGAAGAAAACCTTGCTGGTATTCGCGTTGTTAAGTCATTTGTCAATGAAGACTTTGAGCGTCAGAAATTTGATAACGCTTCAGAGGAGTTGCGTAAAGACTTCACTTCAGCCGAGAGGCTCATAGCTCTTAACTCACCATTTATGAACTTTACTATTTACGTGCTGTTTGTTTTGATCCTTTACTTTGGCTCATACCTTATTGTTTCTTCTCAAGGAACCGCCTTTGGTGTTGGTCAGCTCTCTTCCCTTATCACCTATGGCTTTATGATGCTCATGTCGCTTATGATGCTCTCCTTTGTCTTTGCCATAATCATCATCGCAGAAGAAGGCGCCCGCCGTATCTGCGAGGTACTGCTTGCAACCTCCACCATTAACAGCCCAGAAAATCCTCTGACTGAAATTGCTGACGGCTCCATTGATTTTGAAAACGTTGGATTCTCCTACTCTGGACCAGAAGGTCGAGAAGCCCTATCTGATGTAAACCTTCATATCAAATCTGGAGAGGTCATTGGCATCATCGGCGGCACCGGCTCTGCTAAGTCCACTCTGGTACAGCTTATTCCTCGTCTTTATGACGTAACCGCTGGTAGTGTTTCTGTTGGTGGACATGACGTCAAAGACTATGACATCGATGTTCTTCGTGGCGCCGTTGCTATGGTTCTTCAGAAGAACGTACTTTTTAGCGGCACCATTAAAGAAAATCTTCTCTGGGGCAATCCTGATGCTACTGATGATGAGATTCTTGAAGCAGCACGCCTTGCGCAGGCAGACAGCTTTGTTCAAACCTTCCCTGATAAATATGAAACTCATATTGAGCAGGGCGGCAATAACGTCTCAGGTGGTCAGAAGCAGCGTCTCTGTATTGCACGTGCACTGCTAAGACGTCCAAAAGTACTCATTCTTGATGACTCTACCAGCGCTGTTGATACAAAGACTGATTCTTTGATTCGCTCAGGCCTCAAAGATTATCTGCCCGATACCACTAAGATCATCATTGCTCAGCGTACATCCAGTATTGAAGAGTCTGACAAGATCATTGTTCTGGATAACGGCCGTATTAACGCCATTGGTACGCATGAAGAGCTCCTGAAAGATAATCCGATTTACCGCGAAGTGTACTTCTCGCAGAACAAACAAAGTGTTGATGAAAATCAGTCCCAGGAAGGTGAGGTGACTTCTCATGAGTAAGGCAACAGAAACAAACGGTAAAAGACCAAAACTTCCCGTGGGAAAAATTCTTACCCGTACCATTAAAATGCTCTGGGAGTTCTACCCTGTTCTTCTCCCTGTGGCGCTTCTTGCTACTGTTGTTCAGGCAATCATGCAGTCGCTTCCAAGCGTCTTCCTTGAGCGTATCCTCTCCATCATCTCCAACTATATTGATTCCGGTGACTGGAGCTCTGCAGAAAGTCTTGTCTTCCAGAACGTGGCTCTTCTCGCCACCTTCTATGTCCTTGGACTTCTTGCAAACATCATCTCTACCCAGGGTATGGCTATTATCACCCAGGGCGCACTGCAAAAATGGCGCTCAAGAATGTTCTCGCATATGCAGGACTTGCCTATTAGGTACTTTGATACGCACCTTAATGGCGACATCATGAGTTATTACACCAATGACATTGACGCCATGCGCCAGATGATTGGTATGAGTCTTCCACAGCTCCTCTTTACCTCTGTGGTCATCATTTCAGTCATCTTTATCATGTTCTACTACAGCGCTTTGATGGCTTTGGTCATTTTGTTTGGCGCCTCATTGATGGCTCTTGCTACTAAAAATCTTGGTGGCAAGTCAGCAAAGAACTTTGTTAAGACCCAAAAGACAACAGCAGACGTTGAGGGTCACATTCAAGAGATTATGAATGGCGAGAAGGTCGTCAAGGTCTTTAGCCACGAGCCAGAAACCATTGAATCGTTTGACAAGATCAATGACGAGCTCATGGTTGTTTCCAGAAATGCAAACCTCTATGCCAATACGCTCATGCCAATTCTGAACAACATGGGCAACATCATGTACGTTATTGTCGCCATTGTTTCCGGCGTATTTATTGCACTGAACATTCAAAACATTTCTATTTCTGGACTGCCCTTTACCATCGCAGTAGCCGTTCCCTTCCTCAACATGACGCGTCAGTTCTCCACTCAGATTAACCAGATTTCTGGCCAGATTAACTCCGTTGTTATGGGAGTTGCTGGTGCTAATCGTGTCTTTGAGATGCTTGATGAGCCTACAGAAACTGATGAAGGCTACGTTACCCTGGTCAGCTCAGAAACAATTGATGGACAGGTGCAAGAAGCTGAGTACCGCACCGGTTACTGGGCTTGGAAGTATCCACACAGCGATGGCACCGTTACCTACACCCCAATCAAGGGTGACGTTCGTCTCTTTGATGTTGACTTTGGATATGAGCCAGGCCACACCGTACTACATGACATTTCTCTTTACGCAAAACCTGGTCAGAAGGTTGCCTTTGTTGGTGCAACAGGTGCGGGTAAAACAACCATTACTAACCTGCTTAACCGCTTCTATGACATCGAAGACGGTAAGATTCGCTACGACGGCATCAACATCAACAAGATTAAGAAGAGCTCTCTGCGCCGTGCTCTTGGCATTGTTCTTCAGGACGTTAACCTCTTCACGGGTACCGTTTTGGACAACATTCGCTATGGTCGTCTTGACGCCACTGACGAGGACTGCGTAAAGGCTGCAAAGCTTGCTGGTGCTGATGACTTCATCAGACGTCTTCCTGACGGCTACCACACCATGCTCAAGGACAACGGTAGCGCCCTCTCCCAAGGACAGCGCCAGCTCATCTCCATTGCTCGCGCAGCAGTCGCAGATCCACCAGTCATGATTCTGGACGAGGCTACCTCCAGCATTGACACACGTACTGAAGCAATTGTCCAGCGTGGTATGGACGCTCTGATGTACGACCGCACCACCTTTGTTATTGCTCACCGTCTTTCTACGGTTAGAAACGCAGATGTTATTGTCGTACTTGACCACGGTCGCATTATTGAGCGCGGTACACACGACGAACTTCTCGCCAAGCGAGGAACGTACTACCAGCTCTACACAGGCGCCTTTGAGCTTGAGTAACAGCTAACTTCTGTAATGCAAAACGCCTTGTCATCTTAGTGGCAAGGCGTTTTTTGTGCGTATGTAACAGTATCTTAGGCGAGAAGAACGTGATGTAGATCTTCTACGGTATCTACAATTGCAACTGCCCCCGCATCAATAAGTTCCTGCTTATCGGTAGTTTTTCCATACAACACGCCAATGCATGGAATCTTGTTTGGAAATGCTGCTTCCATATCAAAACAGCGGTCCCCTACCATAACGCTTTCAGAAACATCACAGCCAAGCTGGCGCATAACGTGAGCAATGGCGGTAATTTTATCGGTTGCCGCCTCATCTATTCTTCCAGCATAGGCATCTAGAACACCAATAAGGTTGTTGTCTTTTAGACCTATCTCTAGCATGGGTTGATTCTTTGAACTTGCTACGGCAACCTTTTTACCGGCGGCGTGAAGGTCATCAATGAGGTCTCTCATACCCTCAAAGAGCGGCCATTTTCCTGTAGTTACATAGAGCTCGCGGTAACGCTTAGTAACCGCAACAGCGTCCTGGTGGCTTAAACCAAAGACAAGCTCAAACGCATAAGGAAACGGTGGTCCTACAAGTTTTTTGAGGTCTGATTCTATAAAGTCTGTATGACCACAATCTGTCATTGCCATCTTTGCTGTAGAAACAATGGTGGGCAAGGTGTCTGCCATAGTTCCATCAAAGTCAAAAATAATGAGTGAACGATTCTGCAGATCTGAAACTACCTCAGAAGTTACCAGCGCTCTATTTGCATCAGTTATGTTTTGCGTTATTGCCATGTCAATCCAATCATCTACGTATGTGAGTATACCGTTGATGTCGCAAAACTAACCAGTCAATGGCATTTTCTTCTCGCCTGCCGAATTAACTATTGACAGCTGAAATGTCGCACACCAGCTAAGGTATATAGTTAACTATAGATGAATCACTATGCCTAACTTGGGAGGTGTATGATGACTCGTCAGGAAAATAATCCAGAAGCTAAGCAACCTGGAAGAAACAGGCTTGGAAAACTCTATCCGTCTCTCGTCAACAAAGACGTTCTGCCTGATGAGTCTCTAGACGCTGCTCAAATTAATCAGCAAGTTGGTTCTATTGATCAAACTGGTTGGCATACCAAACTCAACATTGAAGCGCTTTCTCTTACGCTTACAGAGTCCACAACCCCTCTTGAAGTGCTTAAGCATTTTGTAACTACGGCTTTTTTGCGTGAAAAAGATTCTCACCGAAAAGGTGGTTCTGTTGCTATCCCGCCAAGTGACTTTGAGCTACATCTGGCTCAAAGACTAAAAGATGCTGGTGTCCTTAACGCGCAAGATAGTACCATCCCCTGCCGTGTGGTACGTCTGCGTACCAATGGCCTGTTTTATCTGCGTGCTAATCAAAAAGCTCTTTCCTATGAGCAGAAGATTCAGCTCCTTACTATTGAGAGCGCACTGAACACAGCCCTCTTTGCAGAGCGATACTTTCTTGATGCAAATATGGCATCTGAGCTTGACTTACTTGCCTTTGAGCAAAAGATTGTTTCTACTATGATGAAGCAATCACGACCCCGCTGTGCCACAACTCAAAGTACCCAAGAAGATGGTGAGTGGGTTGTCCGCAAAGCCATTTCCCTACATATTGAGAGCCTGCGGCTTTCTCAGCGTCTTATTACTGAGTTTAGAACCAACGTACACAAGGGCATTGCTGCCTTTAGAGTGCATCTGGCCCTTCCTGAGCAGTTTCCAAGAAGCTTTCTTGGCGCAGATGGAAGTATCAAAGAAGCAACCTTTGATGACCTCAGACGTGCGGCAACCGCTTACAACTTGCACCTTGGTATGCTCATTTCTGCAAGCGCCTTTAGAAGCTCGCAGAAAATTAACGAGGTATGGCTCTCTGGCATATGCAATACAAACAAGCTGCATGCCTGTCTTTTCTCGTTCCACATTACCCGCAAACAGTTTGAAGCTACGCACATAACAGAAGAGACAAATCCACTTTCTGTCTATAAGCTCTGGAACGCACAAATAGACGAGGTAGACGGAATTCTTCATGCGGTGCAGCCGCTCTTTACCCTAGACAACGAGATTTTCTGTCCGCCAAGTAGATACGATTTTGTTGAGTCTTCTCAAAAACGCCTTGATAGCGTCACAGCTCACGCACTAGGCACCGATGAAGTTTCAGGACTTTCTATTGATGAAGGTCAGGCGCGAGAAGAGATTATCACCAAAATTTTGCGCAACCTCACATCTTCGACAGAAGAAAACGTCCGCACTATCTTGTCGTATACCGCAAACTCAACCGACCCTACGGTGCGAGCGGCAGGAGAACGCGTGGTTTCTCGCTTTATTAAAGGCACGCTTGCAGAAGACGATTTTGAGGCTATTTCCGAAGAGTTTGTTGATGGCGGCCTTCTTTCTTTTGCGGTTACCAAGGCCCAGCGTCTTATTGGCGAGAAAAACTATCAAGACGCAGAGCTGCTCCTTCTTGAAGCGCTTGAATCTGTGGACGGAAATAATACCTACACGGACACAAGTACTACCCAGTGGCGTGTGTTTATGAACTACGTTGATCGCGTACTGTACAACAGAATTCTGTCAAATCCCGAGAAAAACACTCGCCTAGCTCCTATGTCCTACTTTGAAGCGCACCTTTTGGTTTCTATTGCACAAACGCTCCAGGGACAAATGCAAAGTGCTCTTCAGCACGCGAGAAGAGCGGTTGAGATTGCTCCCCTTAGTATGAGTGCTAGGCTACACCTCTCCCACTGTCTTGAAGAGTCGCTGGACATTACTGCTGCAGCGGAAGAACTCAAGAAGCTCCTGCTGCTTGCACACGACCCCGAGAGCATTGGATTTGGGTACTATCGCATGGCGTTTTTCCAATGGCGTCTAAGACATCTTAAAGCGGCCCAAGCTTGTTATCAGTTTGCTTTGAAGTTCTTACCAGGAGCTACGTTTATTATTGGCACCGAGACGGCTATTCTTGCGCAAACAGAGCCTGAGTTTAGCTGCGAAGATATGAGCGATGACGACATCTATTCCACGCTGATACAAGAGCAAATTCCTATCGCACCTACCAACGAGGTCTCCACTATTTTCTTGGATGGTACCCGCGCTTCACTTGATGCAGAACTCTTTAGCGTAGCCAAGAACTTTATGATGAACCTAGGCATTATGACTAAAGACGACGTCTACTTTGACATGCTCAACTCCATTGAAGGAGAGCCTGATAGATAAAGAACATGAGCTGTAAAACGGAGGGTCTGAAAGACCAAGCGGACCGCATAAACCCCGCGCGACATAACCTGCCCGTAAAGAAGGAGCTCCGATTTCTCGAAGCTCCTTCTTCGTAGACATTGTTACAAGTACTTTGACTTACAACTCATTCATTACGCGGACAAGCTTAACGGCGTAGTTCTTATCCGTTGCCCAGGTGCCAGCCAGCTTGCGGATAATGTTTGCCTTCTTAGTTAGAATCCATGCACTATAGCGTTGATCAACTTCTTTAGCCTTGCTTGGGTCAACTGTCAGTGGCTCATAGCCCGCGTACGCGCGAAGATGAAGCGCCTGTGCACGAAGTCCCTTAAGAACGGTATCAAACGAGAGTCCGCGCTCACCATTTCCAGTTGCTCCCATACCACCAAAGTTGCACTGCTCAGGGAGGACAGCGCCACCAAAGCGGAGGTTACCAGTCTCAATCATGACCTGCGCATAGAGCAGCTCTGGACGAACTCCCTCATCAATTGCAGCCTGCCACAGCTGATTTACAAAATCGGTTCCTGTTGCAGCGCCCTTCTCGGCATAGACAGCTGGATAAGCAGAGCCTACGCGCTTGTTGAAATCTCGCTGGAGGTCCTCTTTGGAGACAAGAGGAGCTCCAAGAACGCTGGTGCGATCAGAAAAATTACCGCGAGTTGGCTCAATCGGAGAATTGTCGTCAGCCAGTGTGTTGTTTACATCATCTCCATTTTCTCTACTGTTATTGGTATCAGTAGGCTTGATGTTGAGAACACCGTATGTATCTGCATGAACAACGCGACCATCTGGAAGCGTAATGTCTTGATTGCGGAGAAGTCCGTAATTCTCGTCAAAATAATAATATGAGCCATTGATTGATTGCAGACCAAAGAGGGCGCCATGCTCAGTAGTAGTTGGATCAAAGTACCAGGTCTTGCCATTTGGAGTATTAAACCAACCAGAGGCTAAGGCGCCACTTGATTGAGCCCATGCCCAAATATTGTTAGGCAAGGCAACCCAACCATTAGAGGTCATACCATTGTTTACATCAACATAATACGAGCCACTAGAAGTAGAAAAAACGCCGGTCTTCATAAGTGGGTAAGTTGCATTTTCATCAAAGTAGAACCACTTACCATTGGGCATATGCTTCCAGCCGGCATAAAGAGAGCCATCTGAATTTGCCCATGCCCAATTTCCATCAGGCAGACTAATCCAACCGTTAGAAATAAGCCCGCGATCAACATCAATGTAGTACTTCTGGTAGCCATCGGACATCAAGCCAAAGGTAGCACGATAGTTGTTATTGCTATCAAAGTAGAACCATTTGCCGTTAGGCATACGTTTCCAACCGGCTTGCAATGAACCATCTTCTGTTGCCCATGACCAAGAATCGTCAGACCAGTGAATCCAATTATTCTTTACAAGGCCATTCGTTTCATCAAAGTAATATGTCTTACCTGAGATGGAGCCTTGACCAATGGCAGCAGCGTTATGAATGGTGTTAGCATCAAAGTACCAAACCTTACCATTCGGTGTGGTATACCAGCCGGAGGCAGTAATGCCTCTTGCATCAAAATAGTGCCATCCATCACTGTCTTGTAACCAACAATTGACATACGGATTACCTTGAGCGTCAGCATACTTCCAGCCATCGGCTACTTTACGCCAACCAGGTTGCTCTTTGACTGTGGCATCAAATTGCATCTGACGAGTAATTTCTTGTCCATCAGAAGATTTTGTAGTGATATATAAGGTATATCGACCACTTGTTGGAAGAGCAAATGTTGCTGAAGTATCAGTTGTATTAGATGCAACAGTCACCTTTGACCCATCTGGACCAACATAACTATAGGTAAACGTCGCACCTGTAACAACACCAGTAAGTACTGGTTTAAGAATTACATCATTACCCTGTTGAACTGCGGAAATACCCCTCATACTCCACCAGGTATCAGAGTGATACATCTCCCAGATTGCCCAGGCGTCAGCCCAGCCAATATAGTCAACCTTTGAGTTATCACCAAGGTCTTTAAACTCAGCTGCATGCGCTGGATTAGAGATAAACTGATGCTCAATAATTACACCAAGAATACCCTTTTGACGAGCATAACGAACAATACCGTAGTAATCGGACTCGTCGCCATTCTCGTAATAATCTGTTCCATATTTATCGTTATAGCCACGCTCAGTAGCGCCATCACCGCGGGTAACGATGCCTGCCTTTTCTCTCAAGTAATAGTTAACCTTGCCAGCAAGTGCCTGCCCAGCAACATAAAGGTCATGGTTATAACTAACGTCATGAGGAACTAAGACCTCAGAGCCAGTTGCCGATGCAGGACCTGCATTGTAGTGCAAAGAAATAACGGCGCAGGCATTTGCATCAACAGCACGCTGAACGCGTGTTTTGATCGAAGGGTTTTCATGCTCTCCACGAACCACTACAACGGGGACTCCCCACTGCACAAGATATTTCTTAACGTACATAGCAGTAGCCCAGGCAATGTCGCCTTCATTTAGACCGTAGTACTGTGCACCTGGATCTCTGCCTTCAAGGCCATCACTGTGACCTGGGTCAAGCGCAATAGGTCTGCCAGTTGCACGAGCAAGTGCTACGGCATCTTTTAGTGATTCACTCTGGATAATGTTTCCTTGGGCATCCATTGTGGTGTAGGTAGTTGCATATGCGTTTTGAACTGTTGTTACAAACAATGCTGCGACAACAAAGAACAAAACAGCAAGCAATTTACCGCGAGTATTAAATAAGCTGCGTTTCATGCGGTCCTCCGAAAAGTATTGGTTTACTCCTCTTCATACTTGCTAAAAGTTTACACTAGACTGGCACGTCAACAATAAAAAACACAAGCTCACCGCAACTTGATTGGAACTCTGTGATTTTCTCGACACTTGAAGATATTCTTGCAACGGATTTTGAAGCAGCAATCTTTGATTTTGATGGCACTATTGCTCACACGCATCATATTTGGAAGCTTGTTGACCAGGAGTTTTTTGAGTCGCGAGGAATCCCTTACACTCCAGAAATTGGCAAGATTCTCTCCCCTCTTGGATTTGAAAGGGGAGCCGAATGGGCAATTGCCACCTATGGGCTAAAGGAAGATCCAGAAGAAATTGTTGCCGAGTGGAAAGAGCTGAGTAAAAGCTTCTTTGTAAACTCCGTGCAGCTTAGACCTGGTGTTGTTGATTTTATTGGCAAGCTACAAGGAAAAGGCATCCCTACTGCATTAGCAACTGTCAATGAGCCGGAGCTTCTTGCTCTCCTTGAGCCTCGTTTACATCTATCCGCTCTGTTTGATACTCAGGTGTTTGCGGCAGATGTTGGGTCTGCAAAAGATGAGCCATATCTCTATTTAGAGGCTCTTGCTCGCCTTAATACTCCAGCCGAGAAAACAATTCTGTTTGAAGACATTCCACTGGCTCTTCAGACAGGAAATTCTGTTGACCTTATCACCTGTGCTGTTAATTGTGATAATGAGCATCAAGATATCGAGAAACTCTCTGAACTTGCTAACTTTACCATCAAGCACTGGTATTAAAGCTCTTGGTTACTGTAACTGTAAAAATAGCGATGTAACAAAAAAGGAGACCCGAAGGTCTCCTTTTGATGGTAGTGTT
>ERZ773074.785-NODE-785-length-12967-cov-2.640180_pt1 | contig 12967 bp, 8 predicted proteins | sample MGYA00580615_ERZ773074 | MGnify/ENA primary metagenome ERZ773074 (study PRJEB29015, sample SAMEA2738126) | human oral metagenome | biome: human oral; feature: human-associated habitat; material: saliva | place: China | collected 2160 ...
CGAGGGGGACCGCAGCGGCCCCGGGTGGCAGTCGAGGAGGACGCGCATGGATGAGAAACCGGCGGAGCACAAGGATCCGGTGGCGCAGACGCTGACGGGCGCCTCCCGGGACCAGTCTGAGCAGGCCGGCAGCCAGTCCGGAGGGGACGTCACCGACCGCCTGCGGGAGCTCAGCGAGCACGCCGGCGTGCTCAGCCGCAAGAACACCCACCTGGCCAACGCCCTCAGGGCGGCGCGCCAGGAGCTGGCGGCCCTGCACGAGGACATCAAGGCCCTCCAGCTCCCGCCCCTGGCGCACGCCACCGTCCTGGACGTGGACACGGGCGCACGCACCGCCGACGTCTCCATCGCCGGGAGGCGCCACCGGGTGGGTGTGGGGCCCGCCGTCGTGTCCTCCTCCCTCCACCCGGGTGACGACGTCGTCCTCAACGAGCACCTCGTCATCACCGCTACCTGCCCCTCGCCGCGCTTCGGGGAGGTCGTCACCGTCAAGGAGACCTACGACGACGGCACCGTCCTGGTCCTGGCCCGCCACGACGAGGAGCAGGTCCTCAGCCTCTCGGAGACCCTGAGCGACCACCGCCCTCGGGTCGGTGACGCTCTCGTGGCCGACCTGGCCGTGCGCATGGCATTGCGCCCCGTGGTGCGCTCCGAGGTCGAGGAGCTCGTCCTGGAGGAGGTGCCCGACGTCGGATACGGCGACATCGGGGGACTGGGCGAGCAGATCGAGCTCATCCGCGACGCCGTCGAGCTGCCCTTCCTCCACCCCGACCTCTACCGCGAGCACCGGCTCACCCCGCCGCGCGGAGTGCTGCTCTACGGGCCGCCCGGATGCGGCAAGACCCTTATCGCCAAGGCGGTCGCCGCCTCCCTGGGGGCCGGCGGGCGCGGCGAGGCCTACTTCCTCAACATCAAGGGCCCCCAGCTGCTGGACAAGTACGTGGGGGAGACCGAGCGGCGCATCCGTGTCATCTTCGCCCGCGCCCGGGAGAAGGCGGCCACCGGCGTGCCCGTTGTCGTCTTCTTCGACGAGATGGACTCCCTGTTCCGCACCCGCGGGTCCGGACGCTCCTCAGACGTGGAGACCACCGTCGTCCCGCAGATGCTCGCCGAGATCGACGGCGTCGACGAGCTCGACAACGTCGTGGTCATCGGTGCCACCAACCGCGAGGACATGATCGACCCGGCGATCCTGCGGCCGGGCCGCCTGGACGTCAAGATCCGCATCGGCCGGCCGGACCGGCGCGGCGCCGCCGAGATCCTGGCGACATACCTGGCCCCCGACCTCCCCATCAGCGAGGAGCTCCTGGCCGCGCACGGTGACGCGCAGGGCGCGGTGGACGCCCTCATCGAGCAGGTGATCGAGGCCCTCTACACCCGCCGCCGCGCCACCGAGATGGTCGAGCTCACCCGCGCCGACGGGCAGATCGAGATCCTCCACGTCGCCGACCTCGTCAGCGGTGCCATGCTCGCCAACATCGTCGACCGCGCCAAGAAGGCAGCCGTCAAGGACCTGGTCACCAAGGGCAGGCGCGGCCTGACGTCCGAGCACCTGCGCCGCGCCGTCATCGAGGAGATCATGGAGAACGAGGGCCTGCCCGCCACCGTCCACCCCGACGACTGGGCCCGCGTCAGCGGGAGGCGCGGCACGCCGGTGGTCTCCATGAGCGTGCTCCAGCGCTCGCGGGAGGAGTGAGTGCCGTGGCGCCGGCGAGCACCCATCGGATCCCCGGCCGTGAGGTCACGGTCATGGGCCTGGAGACCGAGTACGGCATCCTCGGGGCCGAGCCCGAGGACGTCGTGGCCGCCTGCCTGGAGGCCGAGGGTGAGGCCGGGCGCAGCCGAGGCGTGCGCTGGGACTACTCCGGGGAGTACCCCTTGCGTGATGCCCGTGGCTTCGAGATGGACCGCGCAGCGGCTGACCCCTCCATGCTCACCGACATCCCCGGAGCCGCCTCCGTCGAGGCCCCCGTCCCCGGACGGGTGCGCACCACCGCCGTCGTGCGCCTGACCGCCCAGGAGGAGGCCTGGCAGCGCGGCACCGCCACCTGCGTGGGCACCGGCGGGCTCCTCTACGTGGACCACGGTCACCCCGAGTACGCCACACCCGAGTGCACCGGTGCCGCGCAGGCCGTCCTGGCCGACCGGGCAGGGGACCTCCTGGTGGCCAGAGGAGCCGAGCGGCTGCGCCGGCGCGGGGTGAAGGCCCGGCTGTTCAAGAACAACGTCGACGGCAAGGGCGCCACCTACGGCACCCACGAGAACTACCTCGTGCCCCGCGCCCTCGACTTCGACGACCTCGTCCAGGCCCTGGTCCCCCTGCTCGTGGTCCGCCCGCTCCTGGTGGGCTCGGGCCGGGTCGGCACCGGCGCTGTCGCCCAGGGCGCCGACTTCCAGATCAGCCAGCGGGCCGACTACCTGGAGAAGGTCGTCGGCCTGGGCACCACGGTGGACCGCCCCCTGGTCAACACCCGCGACGAGCCCCACGCCGACCCCCAGCGCTGGCGCCGTCTCCACCTCGTGGCCGGTGACGCCAACTGCTTCGACACCATCGCCTGGCTCAAGCTCGGCATGACCGCCCTCGTCCTCCAAGTGCTGGCCGACGGCGTCCCCGCCGCCTGGCGCCGCCTGCGCCTGGCCGACCCCGTGGCCCAGGCCCGGGACGTCTCCCGTGACACCCGCCTTCAAGGCACGCTGGAGCTGGACGACGGGCGGCGCCTGAGCGCCCTGGAGATCCTGGAGCACTACCTGCAGGCGGTGCGCAGCCACCTGAAGGACCACGGCCGCCCCGCGCCGGCGCCGCAAGGCGACCCCCTGCGCCCGGACCTGGCCGCGCTGGCCGACGGCGCCGACACCGATGGCGCCGAGACCGGCGCGATCCTCGCCTTCTGGGAGGCCTCACTGGCCTCACTGCGCGAGCTGCAGGCCCAGTGCGCCGGTGGCCACGAGCCGGGGGAGTCGCAAGGAGCGGCTGGGCACCTGGAGTGGGTCGCCAAGAAGCAGCTCCTGGACGCCACCGCCCACCGCCATCCCGGCGCCGGCGGACACGACGTCCTCCATGCCGTCGACCTGGCCTGGTCCGAGCTCTCCCCGGCTGGGAGGGGCCTGGCCGAGCGGGTGCCAGCCGGCTTCGACGCGCGAGGCGGGCTCAGTGACGAGGTGGTGGAGACGGCCCTCGCCGAGCCTCCCACCACGACCCGGGCCTGGCTGAGAGGTAGGCTCGTGAGCGACTTCCCCGGGCAGGTGGTCGCCGCCGGTTGGCACTCCATGGTCCTGGAAACCGGTGAGAGGGCCCAGCGCCGCCTGCCCCTGACCGACACCCTGGCCTTCACCCGCACCGCCACGGCGCCGGCCCTCAAGGACGCCGCCGACGTCGTCGAGGTCCTCGCGCGCCTCACGGGCGAGCGTCCCGGCGACCCGGGGCGAGCCACCGAAGCAGTGACCACATCCGCCACCCTGTCAGGAGAGCAGACATGAGTGAGTTCGCCCAGCCGTCCCGCAGCCGCCAGGACGACCCCGCCCCCGACGACGACCCGACCCCCGCCCCCGCCGGCCCCGCCCGGGGCCAGGGCCTGGACTCGGTGCTGGACATGATCGACGACGTCCTGGCCGTTGACGCCCAGGAGTTCGTGCGCGGCTTCGTCCAGAAGGGCGGCCAGTGAGCACCAGCGCCCCGGGGCCGCGCGTCACCGGCCTGGAGACCGAGTTCGGCCTCCTGTGCGCCCCCGCGGGGCCGTCGGAGGCGGCGAAGGCGGACCTGCCGGACGTCGAGCGGGCGGCGGCGCTCATCTTCCGTCACCGGCCGGTCGGCTACCGCAGCACCAACCTCTTCCTGCCCAACGGCGGGCGCCTCTACCTCGACATCGGCGCCCACCCCGAGTACGCCACCGCCGAGTGCGTGAGCGTGCGCGACCTCGTCGCCCAGGACCAGGCCGGCCGGGCGATCCTGGCCGACATGGCCACGCGTGCCGCCACGAGCCTCGCCCAGGAGGGGGCCGCGGTCCGCTTCCACCTCCTGGCCAACAACACGGATTCGGCCGGCCACACCTACGGCTGCCACGAGAGCTATTCGGTGCCCCGAAGCCTGCTCGACTCCACCGACGACGCATCGGCCGCCAGCAGTGAGACCACCATGGCGGTCCTCACCTCCTTCCTGGCCACGCGTCCCGTCCTGGTCGGCTCCGGGCGCCCACTGGCAGGCGGCCCGACGGAGCTGAACGACGGCAGCCGCGGTGCGGGGGAGGAGTCCGCCTGGGGTCTGTCGCCGCGCGCCCCCCACCTGCAGGCCCTGACCTCGGCCGACACCACCGGGCAGCGCGCCCTGGTCAACACCCGCGACGAGCCCCACGCCGACGCCACCCGCCTGCGCCGCCTGCACGTCACCTGCGCCGACACCACCATGGCCGAGCCGACAACGGGCCTGCGTAGCGCTGTGACCCTGCTGCTCCTGGACGCCCTCGAGGCCGGCTGGGACTTCACCGACCTGATCCTGGCCGACCCTCTGGTCACGCTGTCCGCACTCGGGGAGAGCCCCTGGGGGGACGCCCCCGCCATCACCGTCCAGGGCCGGTGCCTGAGCGCCGTCGACATCCAGGAGGCCTTCCTGGAGCGACTGACCTCCTACCTGGACGACGCCGGAGTGCCGGACTTCCTGCGCGGCGCCGAGCATCTGCTCACCGACCTGGCGCCCCGCGTCATCTCCGCGCTGCGCCACCACGACGACAGCGCCATCGACACCGAGATCGACTGGGCCATCAAGCGTCGCCTCATGCGCGCCCAGCGTGAGCGCCACCCCCAGCTGAGCGGCCAGTCCCTGGAGACCCTGCGCTCGCGGGTGGACCTGGCCTACCACGACCTCAACGCCGAGACCGGATTGGTTCCGCGCCTGGTCGCCGAGGGGGCCATGGTGAACCTGTGCGATCCGGAGGAGATCGAGCGTGCCCGCCACACGCCCCCGGCCACGCGCGCCGCCCTGCGGGGGGCCTTCGTGGCGGCCTGCCTGGAGGTGGGCGCCGACTTCTCCGTCTCCTGGGAGAGCCTGCGCCTGGACTCACCGCCCACTGCGCCCGTGGACCTGCCGGACCCGCTGGAGACGGCCCACGAGGCCGCCGAGTCCCTGACCCAGCGGGTGCTGGACCTGCGCCCCGAGGAGATGCACCGCATCGACCTCGTGGGCCGCGGCGGCCTGGGTGCGCCGGGCTGAGACTCCTGAGAGCCGCCCTTCAGCGCTGTCAGCTGCCGGTTTCTCCCGTCTTTTCAACGGTCGGGCCCGGGTGCTCCCTCACGGCCCGGGGCCTGGTCGACCCTTGCGTGAACTCCCAAGAAGGAGTAAACACTTAGGTATGCCTCACCAAAGCTAGTGGGGCGAGTCGCCTCTCGGGGTGACGCCCCTGGGTGGCTCGTTCGGCATGTCGATCGCACAACTCGGGTCAGGTATTTCTCTGAGCAAGTCAATAATGATAATGATTTGCAAAATGAGGTGGTGGCGGAGTAGATGTGCGGTCATCACGTCGGCGCGCTCGACATGGCGCGCCCCGGGGCTCCGGCACGAGGCCGGAGCGGTCACCGTGACCCGTGAGAACGCGCAAGGAGACAGCATGAGCACCACCAACCGCACGCCGGCCGCCACTGAGCCGGACAGGCCCTCGGTTCACACCTCATCGCGCTCAGGTCTGGCCGACTCCGCCCTGGGAACCCGCAACCTCATGATGATCGCCGCACTGGCGGTCGTCTCCATGATCCTCCTGGTCCCGCTGAACTACCTGGCTCCGGCGGCGGGAGCCTCCCCAGACGCCGTGCTCCTGGGCTGCGCGATCATGGGACTGTGGCTCGTTCCCTTCCTGCTGCCCGCCACCGTCGTGCGCCGCCCCGGCGCCGTCATGATCGCGGCCCTTCTCATGGGGATCATGAGTGTCTTCACCACTCCGACGGGGCCCGCCGCCATCGTCGGCACCCTCATCGGCGGAGTCTTCGTCGAGGCGCCCCTTGCCCTCATGCTCTACCGGAAGTGGACCTGGTGGTCCTTCCTCATCTCAGCGGCAACCTTCGGCCTGCTCAACGGCATCATGTACGTCTCCGTCATGAGTGCCTCAGCGGGTATGGCCTCGGCGAGCGCCGGCGTCGTCATCGCCGTGGTCTCGGCCCTGGTCGGCGGCGGCCTCACCATTGTCCTGACCCGGCTGCTCAACCGCGCCGGCGTCGGCATCGATCACCGCACGACCAGCCGTGCCTGAGACAGTGCCCGCCGCACCGGCTGTTCCCGAGGTGCAGCCTCTGGGAGAGCCAACCGATCCGGCACTGGTGAGCATCGAGGGCCTGAGCGTCCACTACCTCGGACGCGAGAGCTGGGTCCTGGAGGCCGTCGACCTGACCCACCTGCGCGCTCAGGTCACCGCCGTCATCGGCCCCTCGGGCTGCGGCAAGACCACCCTCGTGCGCGCGCTGTGCGGCCTCATCCCGCACTGCCTGCCCTCGGAATACGCCGGCAGCCTGAGACTGGCCGGCACCGAGGTCGCCGACGCCACCGTCCAGACCCTGGCCCAGACCGTCGCCTACGTCGGCCAGAGCCCCGACGCCGCCGTCGTCACCCGCACCGTCCACGACGATGTCGCCTTCCCGCTGCAGAACCTGTGCCTGACCAGGTCGGAGATCACCGCGCGGGTCGAGCAGGCCCTGCGCGCGGTCGGACTCATCGAGCGCATCTGGGATGACCCCTGGACGCTTTCGGGCGGACAGCGTCAACGGCTCGCGCTCGCCGTCGCCCTGGCCATGCGCCCACAGCTCCTCGTGCTCGACGAGCCGACCAGCACCATCGATGCCACCGGCCGGGAGGAGTTCTACACCCTCATCTCCTCCCTGACCGCCTCCGGGACGGCGGTCGTCGTCATCGACCACGACCTCGACCCGGTGCTGCCCATCGTCGACCAGGTCCTGGCCCTCAACGCCGACGGGCGGACCATCGCCGTCGGCTCGCCGCGTGGGGTCTTCACGAGCCACCGCCGCGAGCTGACCGACGCCGGAGTGTGGATGCCCCGAGCCCTGCGTGAGGCCGGCGACGACCTCCCCGCGGGGATGCAGGCCTCGGAGGCGGCGCTGACCTGTGCCGAGGCCGGAATCCGGGTGCCCCGGCTCGCCGACCTGTGCGCCGAGGGCGAGGTGCGCTACCTGGAGAAACAGGCGCCCGGCTCCGCTGAGAGCTGGCAGCAGGTCGAGGCCATCGACACCCGCGAGGTACTCGCCGGCCGCCCCCGGCCCGAGCCCAGAACCAGTGTCGAGCTGGTCGACCTCGAGGTCCCGGGGCGCTCCCCCCGGGTGTCTCTGCGTCTGGGTGGCGGCGAGCTGGTGGCGCTGGTCGGGCCCAACGGCGCGGGCAAGTCCTCGATCCTGTCCGCCCTGGCCGGACTCGTCCGCTCGCGGGCCGACAAGGCAACGGTCGTTGGCCGGGATGTCGGCAAGGGCAGACACCTGGTTGGATACGTCATCCAGAATCCTGAGCACCAGTTCGTGGCCACCACCGTCGGGGCAGAGCTCGCCGTCGGAGGGACCTCGCCGGAGCGGGTCAGTGAGCTCCTCGAGCAGTTCCACCTGACCGCCCACCGGGACCACCATCCCCTGACCCTCTCGGGCGGCCAGGCCCGCAGGCTCTCGGTGGCCACCATGGTCAGCGAGGAGCGCGACGTCGTCGTCCTCGACGAGCCCACCTACGGGCAGGACTGGGACAACACCTGCGAGCTCATGGACTTCATCGACCAGCTGCGCCACCAGGGCCGCACGGTCATCATGGCCACCCACGACCTCGAGCTCGCCCTGAAGCACGGCACCCATATCGTCGCCCTGCCCGGGGCGGCCGGAACCGGAGCAGCGGACTCGCGCGCCGGTCTGCCCGAGCCCGCCCCGGTGCCGACCCGGCCCCAGCCACGGCGAGGTCTGTTCACCTCGCTCAACCCCTTCACCCTCTTCGCCTCGGTCCTGCCGGTCATGGTGATGGTCTTCGCCCTGCGCAACCATCACCTCAACCTGGGCATCCTGCTGACATCCTCGGTCCTCATCGTCGCCGCGCGCGCCTCCCTGAGACGCACCATGGCCTCGGTGGTCGCCCCCTGGGTGGTCGCTGCGCTCATGACCTGGATCTTCAGCAGCGGGGTCCACCACCAGGAGACGGCCGCGCGCCTCTACGACCTGGGTGACGCGGTGACGGGAGGCACCGGTATCGGCGCGCTCATCGCACTGGTCCTCGTCTCGGGCGTCTCCACCGACCCCGAGGCCCTCATCCGCACTCTGACCACCACCTTCCACATGCCCTACCGCCTCGGGGCGGCGGGCACCGCGGCCATCGCCTTCATCACCCGCTTCCACGGCGACTTCGTCCTCCTGCGCACCGCCAGGGCGCTGCGCGGGGTCGGCGGCCGCTGGGGGATGCTCGCGCCCGTGGTCCGCTGGATCGGCTCCATCCTGCCGCTGATGATCCTGGCCATCCAGCACGCCGAGCGCGTCGCCCTGTCCATGGACTCACGCGCCTTCGGCGCCCACCGACGGCGCACCGAGATGACCGACGAGCCCTGGAGAGGACGCGACTGGGGAGTCGTCGTCCTGACCTGGACGCTGGCCCTCATCATCTGGAACACCCTCCGCTGAGGAGACAACCATGCCTAAGCAATCGATGCACCGGACGAGTCACCAGGAGGACGCAGGCGTCACCGTCGGCGAGCTCATCCGACCGGCGCGACCGGCCATGATCGCTACCGGGCTGCTGACCACCCTCGGAGCGCTGCTGTCCATCGTCCCCTTCGAGGCCATGCGCAACCTGGCAGCCATCTGGCTGGGCGAGACCTCACCGCAGGGCTGGCGCGGCAGCCCATGGACCTGGGCGGCCATCGCCGTCGGGGCGCTCTTCGCCTCCCAGGCCCTCTACCTGGCGGGCCTGGGGATCACGCACCTGGCCGAGGCCCGGCTGCGCCACCACCTGCGCAGACAAGTCATCGAGGCCATCAGCGGCCTGCCCCTGGGGCGGGTGGCGCAGATCCCGCACGGCACCATCCGCAAGATGGTCTGCGACGACACCACCTCCATCCACACCCTCGTCGCCCACGTCCCCGGGGACGCCACCAACGCCGTCGTCATGGCGGCGGCGGGGACGGCCTACCTGCTGTGGACCGACTGGCGCCTGGCCTGCGCGCTGGTGGGGCTGTGGGTCCTCGCCCTGGGAGCGATGCTCCTGACCATGTCTGGCCTGTCGGGCATCACCGAGCGCTTCGGCGCCGCTCAGACCGCGCTGGCCGCCGCGACCGTCGAGATGCTCGAGGGCATCAAGGAGATCAAGGGCTTCCAGGCCACCGACGCCTCCCGCACCCGCTTCAGCCAGGCGCGCACCGAGTTCTCCAGCCTGTCCTACGAGTGGGTGAGCAGGTCCGGGAAGGCCATCAGCGCCATGACCGCCGTCCTGCGTCCCTCCACGGTCTTCGCCACGGTCGCGCTCCTGGCCGTCCTGTTCACCTCCCAGGGCTGGACGCCCCTGTCGGCCACCCTGCCGTTCTTCCTGGTGGCTCTCGGGCTGCCGGAGGGACTCATGACCCTCATCGGCCTCATGCAGCACATGTACGAGTCCAGGATGGCCGCCCAGGCCACCGCGGACCTGCTCTCCCTGCCGCCGATGCCCGAGGGAACCCATGACGAGGGCGAGGGACCCGCCCCCGGGCGCGTCGACGTCGAGGACGTCACCTTCTCCTACGAGGCCGGCTCCCCGGTCCTGCAGGGCCTGTCCTTCACCGCCGAACCGGGAAGCGTGACGGCGCTCGTCGGCCCCTCCGGCGGGGGCAAGTCGACCCTGGCCCGCCTCATCGCCCGCTTCTACGACGTCGACGACGGAGCCGTGCGCATCAGCGGCGTCGACGTGCGCGAGGCGACCTTCCCCTGGCTGCTCTCGCGCGTGGCGGTCGTGCTGCAGGACGTGGCCCTGGCCCACGAGTCCGTCCACGACAACATCGCCCTGGGACGCCCCGACGCGACCCGGGAGCAGGTCGAGGCGGCCGCCCGTGCGGCCTGCATCCACGAGCGCATCGCACGTCTGCCCCATGGCTACGACACGATCCTGGGTGAGGAAGGCGGGTTCCTCTCCGGAGGGGAGCGCCAGCGCGTCACCCTGGCGCGCGCCTACCTCCAGGACGCCCCCATCCTTGTCCTGGACGAGGCCACCGCCCAGGCCGACCCGGCCTCCGAGCGCGACATCCACCAGGCCCTGTCCCGGCTCGCCGCCGGGCGGACCGTCATCATCATCGCCCACCGCCTGTCCACGATCCGCGACGCAGACCAGATCCTCGTCGTCGACGCCGGACGCATCACCGAGCGCGGCACGCACGAGGAGCTGCTGGCCGCCGGCGGACGCTATGCCGCCATGTGGCGCAGTCAGGACCTGAGTGAGGAGACCGACGCCGCCGTACTGACCGCCCAGATCGACCGGCTGAGAGCCGAATCCGCCGGGCAGGAGGAGAAGTAACCATGTGGAAGCTGCTGACGCGAGTCGTCAACGCCGCCGAGATGCGCACCATCATCGCCTGGTTCGTAGCCTCCGCCGTCCTCCAGGGCCTCACCCTGGCCCTCATGATCCCCTTCCTGCGCGCCCTCTACTCCCGCTCGCAGTTCCTGACCGCCTGGCTGATCGCCGTCGTAGTCATGGCAGTCAGCGCCGCGCTCGTCGAGACCATCGCCATGCACCGCTCCTACCGGGTCAGTGTCTTCGAGGTCTGCGACACCATGATCGACCGCGTCGCCGATCACGTCCTGACCCTGCCGCTGGGCTGGTTCAGCGCCGAGCGGGAGGCCGCCGTCGTCAACGCCACCTCCAAGGAGGTCAACACCCTCTCCCACCTGGCCTCCATGGTGATCCCCAACCTGTGCAACGCCTTCATCGTCCCGCTGGTCATGCTCGGGGCCACCGCCGTCGTCGAATGGCCCCTGGCGCTCATCATGGCCGCCGCCATCGTCCCGCTGGTCCTGACGTGGCGGCTCATGGGCGCCGCAACCACCCGCGCCAACGAGATGGAGGACCGCACCTCGAGCGCCGCGGCCGGACGCCTCGTGGAGTTCGCCCGACTCCAGCCCGTGCTGCGCGCCACCGGTGCCACCAAGACGGGCTGGGCGCCGGTGCAAGCCGCCCTGGAGGCCGACTCCGCCTCCACCCTGGACGGCCTACGGGTCAAGGGCAGGCCCGGGCAGTACTTCAACCTTATCGTCAACGTCGCCTTCGCCCTGGTTATGGCGATGGGGCTGGCACGGGTCAGTGGGCACCGGCTCGACGTCGTCGCATACCTGGCGATCATGGCCGTCACCGCGCGCACGCTCCTGCCACTGACCAAGGCCGCCATGTACGGATCCGAGGCCGACAACGCGAAGGTCGCCCTACGGGCCGTGGGGGACATTCTCGACGCGCGTCCCCTGTCCGACCCCGAGCCCGGTCAGGAGATCGAGCCTCGGGGGACCACGATCGCCCTGAACGACGTCTCCTTCTCCTACGACGCAGGCCGCCCCGTCCTGGCGGGCGTCTCCTTGAGTGCACCGCAGGGGAGAGTGACCGCCCTGGTAGGGCCCTCAGGAGCGGGCAAGTCCACGATCCTGCGCCTGGCGGCCCGGTTCTGGGACGTCGACGACGGGACCGTCACCATTGGCGGCGCACCGGTTCGCTCCATGCGCGCCTCGACGATCATGGGCATGACCTCCATGGTCTTCCAGGACGTCTACCTGTTCGACACCACCATCCGGGAGAACCTGCGCATCGCCCGGCCCGAGGCCACCGACGCCGAGCTGGAGACCGCGGCGCGCCGCGCCCGCCTGGACCGCGTCATCGAGGCGCTGCCGCACGGGTGGGACACGCAGGTCGGTCCCGGCGGGCTGAGCCTGTCCGGTGGGGAGCGCCAGCGCGTCGCCATTGCCCGGGCCTTCGTCAAGGACGCCCCCATCCTGCTGCTCGACGAGATCACCTCGGCCCTGGACGGGGAGAACGAGTCCGCCATCACCGAGGTGGTGCGCGAGCTCTCCGAGGGGCGCACCGTCATCGTGGTGGCCCACCGCCTGTCCACCGTCCGCCAGGCCGACGAGGTCGTCTTCCTCGAGCCGACTCAGGCCGGTGCCCGCGTGGCCCAGCACGGTACGCCCCAGGAGCTGGCTGCCGTTCCCGGCCCCTTCCGCGAGTTCATCGAGGCCTCCACGGCCTCCTCGCGCTGGCACATCCGTCAGGGGTGAAGCGGGGCCGCTTCAGGTCAGACGACAGGGTGGGCAGACGCTGTCCCGTACCGGTTGGTATGGGACAGCGTTTCTGTTGCTATGAAAGCTCTCATGACTCTATGAAACCTCCTGGCAATACTGAGTGGTATCCTCAATACCAACCGGTACGGATCGATCTGGTGGTCGATCGGGTGCTCGGATCCAGGTAGTTGAACGAAAGGAGGGGGGCTTCATGGCCGATGTACTAGCCATTGAGGACCTTCACAAGCACTTCGGAAGCGGGCCGCACACGGTGAGAGCCAACGCCGGCGTCACTATGCGGGTGGGTGCCGGCGAGGTGGTCGGGCTCCTCGGGCACAATGGCGCGGGCAAGACCACGCTGGTCAACCAGGTGGTGGGGCTGCTGTGCCCGACCTCCGGGAGCATCAGGCTCGACGGGGTTGATGCCGTCGCCAACCCCGCTCTCGCCCGTCGCCTCACCAATGTCCAGGCTCAGGCCAATGTGCCCATCACGGGACTCACGCCCCTGATGGCGATCGACCTCGTGGGGCGTATGCGAGGAGGGCGTCCGCGTCAGACGCGCAGACGCGCCGAGGAGCTCATCGAGGCCCTCGACCTGGGGGAGTGGGCGAGGACTCCCGCGCAGAAGATCTCCGGCGGTGTTGCCCGTCTGACTGCCTTCGCCATGTGCGCCGTCGTCCCCGGGCGCCTGGTCATCCTCGATGAGCCCACCAATGATGTCGACCCGGTA
>ERZ773074.787-NODE-787-length-12914-cov-22.129559_pt1 | contig 12914 bp, 13 predicted proteins | sample MGYA00580615_ERZ773074 | MGnify/ENA primary metagenome ERZ773074 (study PRJEB29015, sample SAMEA2738126) | human oral metagenome | biome: human oral; feature: human-associated habitat; material: saliva | place: China | collected 2160 ...
GTTCTGGTTACGATGTTTATAGCACCTAATAAAGAAGATGTACCATAAACGCGGGCTGCTGGGCCCTCAAGGACTTCTATTCGTTCGATTTCACTGATGTCAACAGGGAAGTCAAAGGAGTTATGTCCCGTCTGTGCGTCACAGATATTAATACCATTAAGGAGGATAGTGATTTGTTCTGAGTTGCCACCACGGATACTTACGTCGGTTAAAGCACCTATTGGACCCTTCTGTCGGACGTCAACACCGACGGCATACTTCAACAAATCGTTTACACTTTGTACTGGTGCCGCTTGGATATCCTCACGACTTAGTACAGTTACCATTCTCGCCTGCTGACTTACTGTCAGTGGTGCTCGTGTTCCTGTCACGTTCACTTCCTGCATCAAGACACCTCGGTTGGCGAATGTTGAGTCTGTCTCTGCCTTCTCAGTCTTAACGCTAATGCCCTTGGCTGTAGCGTTCTGTAAGGTAGCGACACTCAGTACACCAATCAAAACCTCCTTGCCAAGAACGGCAAAGAGCGAGTAGCCGTGATTAGAGAAGCGTTTGAACTTCAGAACACTGCGCTTTTGATTTTTTGGTTTGTACATATTTTATAATTAAATAAAAGGTCGGAAGGGTAAAAGACCCTTACCGGCAAAACGAGTGCAAAAGTAATAAAACTTTTTTGAAGAGCGTGGGTAAAACGATAATTATCAGCTTTTATGCAAGTAAGACATAGAAAAAAGCATCGTTTATGTATGTTATATTTGAGATTTTTACTACTTTTGTAGGCAATTAATTATCGAAGTAGAAAAACGATTAATTGCACAATGAAAGCATTACGTGACCGTATCCTAAAGGATGGAAAGTGTTTCCCAAATGGTATCTTGAAGGTAGATAAGTTTATTAATCACCAGATGGACCCTAATTTGATGAAGCAAATTTGCGTGGAGTTCATCCGCCGCTATGCATCAACAGAAATCAATAAGATTATCACAATAGAGGCGAGTGGAATCGCACCAGCCATTATGATGGGCTTTCTCCTTGACCTTCCAGTAGTCTTTGCGAAGAAGAAGAAACCCTCAACGATGGGTGATATGCTTTCAACAACGGTCTTTTCGTTTACGAAACAAAGGGAGTATCATGTCGTGATCTCCAAGGATTACCTTGGTAAAGGTGATAAGGTGTTGTTCGTAGACGACTTCTTAGCATACGGTAATGCGGCGAAAGGGATTATAGACCTTTGTAAGCAGGCTGGCGCAGAACTGGTTGGTATGGGCTTCATCATAGAGAAAGCATTCCAACATGGGCGTGAGGTGATTGAAGCGGAAGGCGTTCGTTGTGAGAGCTTAGCTATCATCGAGTCGCTTGATAACTGTGAGATTAAAATGAAAGAAGTATAAATAAGGTGGGCTTGTGTGCCCACCTTTCTTATTATATAATGTAGTCTTCTCCTATTTATATAGTAGTTTGCTTCTATTTATATAGTGGTCTTTGTGTTGAGGGAGTGTCTTTTGGAATTATAGAAACGTTTTTGAAGCAACTTCAGCATATATATTCAATTAGCGTAAAGATAAACTTTGGTAGAGCCAAAGTTGCTATCTTCGTTTTTATAAAAGTATGGTATCTTACCTTCAGTTATAGTATTTAATAATAGAAAAGAATGGAAAAGTCAAAGGAACTTATCTATGGTCTGAATGATCGTCCACCGCTTCGTGAAACCGTCTTTGCTGCTTTGCAGCACCTGTTAGCCATCTTCGTAGCCATTATCACACCTCCTCTCATCATCAGTTCGGCGTTGAAATTCGACTTGGCGACCACTGGTTACCTCGTGTCAATGTCTCTCTTCGTGTCAGGCTTGGCCACTTTAATTCAGTGTCGTAGGTTTGGTCCGATTGGTGCAGGCCTCCTTTGTATTCAAGGAACATCCTTCTCTTTTATCAGTCCAATCATAGGAGCAGGTATGCTGGGTATGGTTAATCATAAGATGAACGTCGAGTTGGGACTCAGTTACATCTTCAGTGCCTGCCTCGTAGCTTCTGTTGTAGAGATGGTTGTGAGTCGTCTCCTACCTTATACACGTAAGATAATCACGCCATTGGTGTCAGGTATTGTCGTTACCCTTATCGGTCTGTGTCTTATTAAGGCTGGTATCAGCTCCTGTGGAGGTGGTCAGACGGCCATAGATAACCATACATTCGGTTCTATGCGCTACCTTGGCCTCGCCTTGTTGGTACTGGTGAGCATTATATTCTTCAATCGTTCAAGCAACAGATTCCTACGTATGGCGTCCATAGTATTGGGCTTACTGATAGGTTGTGTGGCTGCTTATGCACTCAAGATGATAGATTTCTCAACGCTTAAAGGTAGTGGTGGCATTATTATTCCAACCATTTTTAAATATGGGTTTAGGCTTGATTGGGGTGCAGTCATAGGTCTTGGGCTCATTTACCTTGTAACGGCTGTTGAAGCTTATGGCGATATTACAGCCAACTCGCTTATCTCTGGCGAGCCTGTTGAGGGTCCTGTCTTCTTGAAGAGAGCACAGGGTGGTGTGTTGGCAGATGGTTTCAACTCCTTATTGGCCGCTGTCTTCAATAGTTTCCCTAACTCTATCTTTGCTCAAAACAATGGTATGATACAGCTTACGGGCGTTGCCAGCCGTTATGTGGGCTATTTCATTGCAGGTGCATTAGTACTCTTAGGACTCTTCCCTGTGGTTGGTAGGGTGTTCTCACTTATCCCTGCTCCTGTTTTAGGAGGTGCTACCTTGTTGATGTTCGGTACTGTTGCCGCTGCAGGTATTCGTATTATTGCTTCAACAGAGATTACTCGTAAGGCAGTGTTGGTCATGGCTATTAGTTTTGCTATGGGTCTGAGCGTAGAGTTAGTGCCTAATATACTTGATAAGATGCCCGCTATGATTAAGACAATCTTCTCAAGTGGTATCACGACAGGTGGCCTTACTGCTATCATTGCCAATGCTCTTATCCGTATCAAGGAGTAGACGACGGCGATGCTTACCGACTGTGAATTTATCACTATTCACGTGTTCTCAGTAGATGAAAGGCAGCTGTAGGGAAAAGTGTTGTGGCTGTTTTGTCATGAAGAACAGTCTCCTTTTCTGATAAAGAAATCCTGTTTCAGAACACTTTTATCCCCTAAATACTGCTGCAAAAAGCATATTTTTTAGTAATCTTTCGGTACATTCTCCTTTTTAATGTTTATCTTTGCAAAAGATAGAAGGAGAATGTACCGATTGCATTTCTCCATGGATTTAAATAGAGAACTCCTTAGAAAAGAAAAGTAATAAGGCTATGTCAAATCAGAATAAACAGCATAAATTTAGAAAGTCGTTGACCTTTAAAGTCCTTTGTGGGCTGGTTGTCCTCTTGGTCTTAGGGTTAGTTTATAATTTCATCGTGGCTGCTGACGATGCTCCCATGACTGAAGAAGAGCAGGAAGAGGTACAACAACGTAACGCAGATAGGGACACGATTGATATTGTCGGTAATTATCTTTGGCCAGACATGAAGCCTTCAAAGGAAAAGGAAACGACCGATGAGGATAAGACAGCTGATGCTGAGAAAGATAAGAACGCTAAAGACGAAAAAGGCAAGGCCTCATCTGAGAAGGAACAAGCAACCCATCATGATGCTCCTATTGCTGCTCCTGCACCAGACATAGCTCCTTCTTCTGACCTCCCTGCCAAGCAGACAGCTCCATCTATTGAGAAGATGGATGCGCCAAGGATAGAGAAGATAGAATAGTCTGGCGACTTTTAGAATTGAACAATAAGTCTTTAAGGTTCATACATTCACTTTTTTATGTTCGATATATCGTCTTGTAAACGTGTTCTGGAGGCTTTTGTACAAATGAGAATGGATTTATAACGACTTAAAAGAAAGAGAGGTATGCAATGAAACGTTTAGTTTTATTTCTTTTTGTAGCTGTTCTAATAGTGGGATGTGCTACTACCTATTATGATTCCGAAGGTAATCCTGTGCCAAAGGAGAAGATGAATCAGTTGCGAACCGCTGCTGTGAAGGCTCACTTAGGAGAGCATCGTTATCGCATCTTCGTCGATCGTATGTATCCAATGCGAGGTCCTGCAGTCTATTTACAGTATGACTGGGGGATGGAGGTGAGCGGTGACTCTGTCGGTCTCTTCCTCCCTTACTTCGGTAGAGTCTACCAAATTCCTTACGGACGTGGCGGAGGCTTGAGTCTTGTTGAACCTCTAACGAGTTATAAGGAAGAACCGATGAAGGACGGACGGCGCATCTTCATGACAACACGTAATGATTTTGAGAGTTATCAGATAGTTCTTGAGGTATTCGACAATGCTACTGTCTCACTTATCGTCAACCCCAGTGGAAAGGAGTCTATCAGCTTTTCTGGTGTGATGGAACTCAACGACTCTTTTACGCCAAAGGGTGTTAAGACAAGTAAGAGACGGCAGACAACATTTATGAAATTATGATTAACCGACTTTATACTTTGTTCCTGTCACTGTTCGTAAGCCTTGTGGCCTACGGACAGACGGCAGGAACAATTGCATCTAAGGATGCTATGCTCTATGATTCGTCGCGCCATCTGTACGAGAAAGGCAATAAGCTGACGATAGTCTCTAAGGATTTGGAATGGCCAAAGGGTTTGGGTGGTTCTGTGCTGACCGAGTTACAGCAATATCTTACGGCCTTCTTTTTTGGACAGGCATCAGATAGTTACGATGCTGGCTGGAAGCAGTTTGAGTCTTCGTTAGGTAAAGAAGTGCGAACTATAAAGGATGATGCGGGTGCTGAAAGACGTTTTTATGATATGGGGTTAAGATGTCTTTGGTTGGAGCCAGGTAGATATATTTCTTTTCTTGCCCGCTTGGAGGAGCGTAATGCAACAAGTGTCATTACGGCAAAGCATTCTTATTTCACTTTTGACCTTATTAATAACAAGGTTTTAACGCAGAAAGATGTGTTCAATCAGGCACGCTTGTGGCAGGATCCTAACGTTCGTTATCAGTTTTATGAACTGTTAGATTATACGGCAAATACGCATACTGAGGACTCTATAAATTGGGACCTTCTGCCCAATCAGTTTGCACTGATAGGACAGAATATACGCTTCGACCTTGGTGTTGATAGCGGTGGAGGAGTTTATTCAGAAGTAAGTAATGACATGGTAGATGTCCTTTTCTCTAAGAGTTTTAAGAAGTGGCAGAAACAGTCATTATCTTATGCAGGCACTAAGAAACTTCCTAATGAGGCTGTATATGTCTCCTTATCAACTGATTCTGTCTTCCCAGAAATATTGCCACAGTTTGATGGAAATTTAGTTGCGGCTTTTGGGCAGAATTTTTCCTATACAGGACTTAACCCGGCAACAACTCCAGTGGGGAGAATTTACGCCTCTTTTATTGTTGATACGGATGGTTCTTTGAAAGATATAGTCTTTCTAACCGTAAATAATATTGAGTTGAACCGCAGTGTTGCTGCAGCACTTCAATTATTAAGAGGTTGGAAACCTGCAATGCATAACGGTAAACCTGTAGCTTATAGATATAACTTTCCCCTCATTTTACACTTCCAATAAGAATCGTGCGGAGCCTTAGCACGTGTGGTGCGGATGGTAAGCACCAATGGTGCGGAGGCTTCGCACCAAGCAAACAGATGTAAATGTGATTGTCGATAAAGAGTTGGTTCAGAGTCGATTAATGCTTATTTATTGCTTGTTTCGAAGGTGAATCAAACACGAAAGCATTTGTTTTGTTTCACCAAAGAGAGGAGACTGAAAGTTGATAGGTTGTACTTATCTTCTTTTAGGGTATGCTTGTATGCCTTTCGTCCTTCTCTTTTTCAGTCTGATATAGGAAGTCGTAAATGATTTCTGTAACCCTTTCTTGCCCTTCGTTAGTAAGTTCTGGAAGGGTGAAGATTCTTCCCTTTGTTGTATAAATTATCTGAACGATGAAAGGAACGAAGTAATAATGGTAGTCGTTTATCCCTTCTATTTCATCAGCAGTTACTTCCGTATATTTGCAGCGTAGGCAATCGTAGAAACAAATATGGTCACCTTTGATGGATAGATAGTCTTTTTTCCACAGTTTTTGACAGGCAACAAAAAGTCTGAAAAGCCAAAACGAAACAGTATGAAGTATGAATGAGAGTACGATAATGAGCATGAAAGGATGGGCAGCGTCTACACCTTTGTGCCCAAAGAAAAACCATATAGAAAAGAAGATGGGGATGGGTGTGAATAATAACGCTTCTAAGAGTAATGAGCCACTATATTTGTATTTGATAACCATCTTAGAATTGTGTGTAGATAAAAGGTTGGATACTATGATGACTAAGATTAATAACTAACTGCATAACAACAGCAAAGATACATAGCTTAACAAGCCATGAAGAATTGATAAACTTATTTTGCAGCCAGTTATAATCAGTCTCTCGAATACTATGAAGTTCTAAACTTATCAGCACAACGGCCAACCATAGTGGGTATTCCATTAGGAAGGTGTAGGCATCTGCGAGGCTGATAGTATGCAGGATGTTGTCTATTAATGTTGTAGCAGTCGTCATATCCGCTGCACGGAAGAATATCCATGCAAGGGAAACATAGCTAAATGTGATAAACCAACTGATAGTTTTAGTGTATTTATTATCTGGTATCTTATTCAGACCATTGTTTCGACAGAACTTATGAATGACCAGTCCAATACCATGAAGTACGCCCCATACAATGAACATCCATGATGCACCATGCCACAGACCTGCCACTATCATTGCCAAGAAGCTATTGAGATAGGTGCGAAGTTCGCCTTTTCTGTTTCCTCCCAATGGGATGTAAAGATAGTCGCGGAACCATGTGGAGAGAGCTATATGCCAACGATGCCAGAACTCTGTGAGGTTCAGACTCTGATAAGGGAATCTGAAATTGTCTTTTAATTCGTATCCCATCAGGGCGGCAACACCAATAGCAAGGTCGCTATAGCCTGCGAAGTCGAAGTAAATCTGTACTGAGAAACCTAATACACCCATCAGGTCACCGAAGCCACTTTGGCTTGCTGGGGCATCAAAAACAATGTTATTGTATTGTGCGATATAGTCGGCTATGAGGGCTTTCTTTATTAATCCGCAGATGATGAGCCATAGTCCTTTATAGACAAGGCGATCGTCGACCTTGTTTCTCGGCGTTTGAACCTGTGGAAGTAATACCTCAGCACGGGTGATAGGACCAGCGATAAGGAGTGGGAAAAACGTAAGGTAGAAAGCGTAGTCAATGAGTTCTGCTGTCTTGGGATAGCGCCCCTTATAGACATCAACGGTGTAGCTGATAGCTTGAAAGGTGAAGAAAGAGATACCGACAGGCAGCAGCATCTTCTCAGGAGAGAAGTTACTACGTAGGAGTTCATGGAATATCTCAAGAGTAAAGTTTGTGTATTTGTAGTAGAGTAGGGGGATTAACTCTGATAGAATGACGAGGGCAAGTCCGATTTTACGCACCTTTCCCCGTTTTAATCGCATCATAAAGCGAGTGAGATACCACGAGCTAATGGTGATGATAGGCAATAGCCACATCAATATTCCATTCGCTTTGAAAGCAAAGAAAAGGCTGAAAGCAATGATGTAGACCTTAGTCCACATCGGTCGATAGCGGTTTAATCCGATGTAAATAGCGAAGAAAACAAGGAAGGAAACCATGAAAGGAAATGTACACAGCGACCAGTTCTTGTCTTGTGAAGACAAGAAATCGAATAAGGCGGTTGTCAGCTGTGTTATCTCTGCCATCTATCAATCGTTTAAGTGCTGCTTCTTTCCTATTTAATAGCCCTCGAAGGAAGGTTGTAAAAGCTTTGTATTCGTAGCCTTGTGATGGGCTTTGGGTTTATTAAGTAGCAGTGGGTTGGCACACTCCTTACTCCTAATAAACTTCGCAGCGGTATCCATCCAGTAGGCTGCTGCAGCCCAAGTAGGGTGATAATGGTCGCTACCTCTTTTGAGTTTAAGGTTACGACTGTCGAAGAAATGGCCCTTCCCAACATTCTCTTCTATAACATCATTGATGCCAGTGTCGCCGTTCCAGTTAGAAGGACTTATCCATACGAAGGGGAGATTACCTAACTTTTTAACCAACTGCTGTACGTATTGCGTGCGATTGGCAAGGTCGTTGATGAATAACTCATTACTTCCAAGACAGATAAGGACGTAGGTTGGCTTGTATTCAGCAATGAAGTGCTCTAATGTTTGGGTTGTTCCCCAGCGTTCAGTAGTAGAACTATACCAGATGACGGTATATAGTTTATGGCCGTTCTCACCTGCATAATCACCCAACCTACGTGATAGTCCTTCGACCATAGAGTCTCCTATAAAAAGGATAGTCTGGTTGCGACGCACCTTCTTAACGGTATGCTTTATGGGTTTTGACTTTTCAATAAGTGGTTGACTGAGGTTGGCAAGGGTAATTTTACGGATGGTATAGCTGCCCATAGTTATCTCTGTTGGGATAACAGCATAGACAATAATGGCTGCCATGACAGCAGCCATCAAGAGTAATGTCTTTATCTGGGCCTGCATACGAGCGTCTTATTTCAAGGTGATCTCTATAGGACAATGGTCGCTTCCCATAATCTCTGTATGAATCTTAGCATCTTCGAGGCGGTCTTTGAGACGTTCTGAGATAAGGAAATAGTCAATACGCCACCCCGTGTTCTTCTCTCTTGCACGGAAACGATACGACCACCAAGAGTAAGTAATCTGCTCTGGATAAAGAGAGCGGAAGGTGTCGATGAAGCCATTACTTAGCAACTGGGTCATCTTCTCACGCTCTTCATCAGTGAAACCAGCATTCTTGTGGTTGGTTTTTGGGTTCTTAAGGTCTATCTCCTGATGGGCAACATTCATGTCACCACATACGATAACGGGCTTAATAGCATCGAGTCTGTGAAGATAAGCTTGGAAGTCTTCTTCCCACTTCATGCGATAGTCTAATCGACGAAGCCCATCCTGTGAGTTCGGTGTATAGACGGTTATGAGGTAGAAATCATCCATCTCGAGTGTAATCACACGTCCCTCATGGTCGTGTTCATCAATATCAATACCGTAGGTGACGTTCAACGGCTTATGCTTAGTGTAGATAGCGGTACCAGAATAGCCTTTCTTGTCAGCGTAATTCCAGTAAGATTCATAACCAGGAAAGCTGAGGTCGAGTTGTCCCGCTTGCATCTTCGTCTCTTGAAGACAGAAGAAATCAGCGTCTAAGTCCTTGAATTGTTGCTCAAAGTCTTTCCCTACGCAGGCGCGAAGCCCGTTTACATTCCATGAAATAAACTTCATTGTATTTCTTTCTTAGCTGTTATTCTTAATTTAATCTTAATGAGCTTGTTGCTGTCTTATATCTTTCTTCCTGTAAGAGAAAAGCTGACAGGTGTGTCAAAGTCGTCCTGTTCAGTTGTAGTTGCGTGTGCCTTGTCTATTCTCACTAATCTGTTTATAGTGAATTGTATTGCCATCTCTGATCTACTCATCGTGTAGCTATTATAAAACAGATTATTCCTATAGGCAACAACGCCTGTTAACTCGTAGGTTTCACTACCTACTGTTACATCAAACTTGAAGTTAGGCGATAAGTTGAAAAGCACGTAGTCCTCTTGTAGTAGGAGTGTTGTAATATAGAGTTTTAGGGGTGCTTTCTTCGCATTCAGCAGGGTTGTGTACAATGGAGATGCCGTATTCTTTGATACACCATTCGCTAACAAATTATAAGGAAAGTCGTTAACTATAATAGTAGAGTTCTTGTTTGCTGTCCAAGTGACTATTGTCAAGACTGAGTTGGGTGTGTTATTATCAGTTCTCAAAGTGCCATTATAGGTGCCGACCATGTTGTTGAGCGCTTGTTCCGCAGTCTTTTCTGCGTCAGGAATATTGTTGTCTTTTGAACAGCTTGCCGCAAACAATGTTATTACAAGTGCACAAATGGCTATTGTTATAAGTTTCATATTTCTTTTCATGCTCTTCCTTCTTTTGACGTACTTGTACGAAGCCCTGTTGAATAGGCTTCGTACAAGTTACATTTATTGCTTTTTGGCTCTTAGATAGTATGTTATTGGCTTGTCGAAATCTTTCTGCCATTTTAATCCACCATACTTATGTTTCTTAATTAGTCCCTCTACTGTAAATTCGAGGTATAATTCTGATTCATTTATATTATAGTAACTCTTGGATATAGGTTGAGCTTTTTTGATTGATCCTACTATTTCATAATCTGCATTTGGTGCAGAAAGTGGTGCGTAGAAAAGAAGGTCTATATTCAATGACATACGGTTGTCGGATATGTCTGAACCTGCCATGACAATATAAAGAGGTGCATCTTTAACGTCTAAAAGTGTCTGAAATAATTCTGACATTTTCCCAACAACTCCTTGTTTTGAGACACCACTTGCTAATGTCGCGTATGGAAATTTCTCGATAATAATATCGTGGTTCTTATCTATCTTCCAACTAATTTTTTGTCCAAAAGCTCCTTCTGTACCAGTTTCTGTCGTGGTAGAGAAACCTAATGTTCCTTTATATTCTCCTACCATGTGGTTAAGAACTTGTTCAGTAGTCTTGGGATAGTCAACTTCATTTTTGTCACTTGAGCAGCTGGCCGTAACTGCTAACATTGTAACTGCACATAAAGCCATAAAGGCTGTTTTCATTGTTCTTTTCATTTTTTTGAGTTTTAAAGTTTATAATAGTGTTTAAATTATATTCTCTTGGTCTCTCCACGCAGCAAGTCCATGAACTCATTACGTGTTTTACTTGATTCAAATACACCGCTATAAGCACTTGTTGTGGTGATAGAATTCTGCTTTTCTACGCCACGCATTTGCATACACATGTGCTTTGCTTCGATGACAACCATCACACCTTGTGGCTTCAGTGTATCGTTAATACACTGCATCACTTGTTCCGTTAGGCGTTCCTGCACTTGTAAACGGTGTGAAAAGATATCTACAACACGTGCTATCTTGCTCAATCCAGTAATATATCCTTTCGGAATATACGCCACATGAGCCTTCCCATAGAACGGTAGCATGTGGTGTTCGCACATAGAGAAGAAGTCAATGTCTTTGACTATAACCATCTGATTATACTTCTCTTCAAACAAGGCGTCGGTCAATACTTTATGTGGGTCTTGTGTATAACCACGCGTAAGTACCTGCATTGCCTTTGCAACACGCATTGGAGTCTTCTCCAAACCTTCTCTTTCTGGGTCTTCTCCTAAGAGAGTAAGCACCTGCTTGTAGTGTGATGCGAGTTCGTCTAACCCTTCTCGGAATGGTGATTCAGGAATCATATTATTATAGTTTCTTGTTAATTGTATATGTTCTGGTCCTTCGCTCTATTAAGAAAAGGTAGGACCTTTAGTTACTTACGACCTGAGATGTCTTAATGGTTACCATCATACGGACTACATTGGCATGTGGATAACCCTCTGTACGGAGTGTCCGCATAACCTTCTTAGCCGCATTATAGTTAGTGAAATTACCCACAAGACACATCCAACGTGGCGAATAGAAATGTACGTAAACAGGCTGTTCTGGGAATAGCTCCTTGGCTTTCTGTCCAGCCTTGTCAGCCTGTTGATGAGCAATACGAGTGTTACCACCGCTATAAACCTGTACACGGAAGCCCCTAACCTTCTGTGTTCCTTTCTTAATACGTTTGGTCACAATCCGCGTCTCGTCTACTTCATCCCATGAAGGAACGTGCGGTCTTCTGACTAAACGTTTGACCATCTTGGTCCTAACTGGTTGTAAGGTGCTGTTGTCTGGGCGTGCTATCTCTGGCTTATGCTCGTTTAGCTTCGGGACAGTTAGCTGTCTGGTGTCTGGTGTCTTGACGTTTTGACGTGCCGTCTCGTTTTGACTCTCTACTTTCTGTCGGTCTTTATTATTTTTCTTTGAAGCTTTCTTACCATTCACCAATGCGTCAATCTCGGCACTCTGCGATACCGTTACCGACCCTTGGGCATTAGCAGCCACAATGGAAGTCAGCATAAGAACTATGATTGTAAGGAGTCTTTTCATTCTTTAGTCTGTGATAAGTGAAACAGAGGTTGTATCAAAGATGCCAAGGGTTGTTGACCGAGTGACAGATTGATACAGCCTCTTAGATATTCTTTAATTACTTCTTCCAAGCGTCGATGATAGCCTTGAAGTCAGCAGCCTTCAGTGAAGCACCACCAATCAAACCACCATCAATGTCTGACTTACTGAACAACTCTGCAGCGTTGCTTGCGTTACAGCTACCACCATAGAGGATAGATGTATCTTCAGCAGCCTCTTTACCATACTTCTCAGCAACGATTGAGCGGATATAAGCTAACATTTCCTGAGCCTGATCAGATGTAGCTGTCTTACCAGTACCGATAGCCCAGATTGGTTCATAAGCCAAGATGATGTTCTTCCACTCCTCAGCTGTGAGGTGGAAGATTGACCCCTCGAGTTCAGCCTTTACTACTTCGTTCTGCTTCTCAGCCTCGCGCTCCTCAAGCGTCTCACCGCAGCAGAAGATAACCTTCAATCCGTTAGCCAAAGCCAACTGTACTTTCTCCTTGAGAATCTCTGCTGTTTCACCGTAGTACTGGCGACGCTCTGAGTGACCAAGGATTACATACTGTGCACCAGTGCTCTTTACCATAGCGGCAGAAACCTCACCTGTGTAAGCTCCCTTAGCCTTATCAGCACAGTTCTCAGCACCGAGAGCAACGCCCTCAGCGTCTAACACTTCTGCAACACTTGCAAGGTGAATGAATGGAGTACAGATAACAACATCACAGTTTGGCTTCTCTGCCTTCAATGAGTCGTTGATTTCCTTTGCCAAAGCAACACCTTCTTGCAGGGTCTCGTTCATCTTCCAGTTACCTGCTACAATTTTCTTTCTCAT
>ERZ773074.789-NODE-789-length-12891-cov-33.879012_pt1 | contig 12891 bp, 9 predicted proteins | sample MGYA00580615_ERZ773074 | MGnify/ENA primary metagenome ERZ773074 (study PRJEB29015, sample SAMEA2738126) | human oral metagenome | biome: human oral; feature: human-associated habitat; material: saliva | place: China | collected 2160 ...
CCGAGGAAGGCGCGAAGAAGACGAAGAAGGCGGCCGCCAAGCCTCGCACCGCCTCCCTGTTCAAGACCATGGACATCGCCACCGTCACCCTTGAGGACGCGCTGAATCTGCTGTCCCTGCCCCGCGAAGTGGGCACGGACCCGGCCTCGGGCGAGGTCATTACCGCGCAGAATGGTCGCTACGGCCCCTACCTGAAGAAGGGCACGGACTCGCGCACGCTGGCCTCGGAGGATCAGCTGCTCACCATCACCCTGGATGAGGCCCTGGCCATCTACGCCCAGCCTAAGACCCGCGGCCGCGGCGCCGCCCGCCCGCCGCTGCGCGAGTTCGGCGAGGACCCGATCTCGGGCAAGAAGGTCACCGTCAAGGACGGCCGCTTCGGCCCCTACGTGACGGACGGCGAGACCAACGTGACGGTTCCGCGCGCCGAGACGGTCGAGGACCTGACGGCCGAGCGCGCCTACGAGCTCCTCGCCGACAAGCGAGCCAAGGGGCCCGCCCCCAAGCGCACGCGCAAGACGACCGCGAAGAAGACAACGACCAAGAAGACGACCGCGGCGAAGAAAACGACCACGAAGAAAACCACCGCGGCCAAGAAGACGACCGCGGCGAAGAAGACGGCCACCAAGAAGGCCGCGACGAAGAAGGACAGCTGATGGCAGCGCGAGGAGTGTTCATCACCTTCGAAGGTGGCGACGGCTCGGGGAAGTCCACGCAGATCCAGTCCGTGCGCGACTGGTTCGAGAGCCGTGGCCGCGAGGTCATCGTCACCCGCGAGCCGGGCGGCACCGAGCTGGGCACGGAGATCCGCCGCCTGGTCCAAAACGGCCCCGAGGACGTCGATGCGCGCACGGAGGCCCTCCTGTACGCGGCCGACCGCGCCTACCACGTCGCCACGGTCATCCGCCCCGCCCTCGAGCGCGGAGCGGTCGTGCTGGGGGACCGCTACATCGACTCCTCGCTGGCCTACCAGGGCGCGGCCCGCTCCCTCGGCGTCGACGAAATCGCCTCCCTGAGCGCGTGGGCGACCCAGGGCCTCTACCCGTCCCTGACCTTCCTCCTGGACCTGCCTCCGGAGGTCGGCGCGCGCCGCCGCACCGACGCCCCAGACCGCATGGAACGCGAGTCCATGGACTTCCACGAGCGCGTGCGCCACGAATACCTGCGCCTCGCCGACGCCGAACCCGAGCGCATCGTCGTCATCGACGCGGTCGGCACGGTCGACGAGGTCTTCTCCGAGATCCGCGGCGTCCTCGTCGAGCGCTTCGACGGCGGTTCCAGCACCATCGACGAGGCCGTGGACGGCTCCGCCGGATCGGTGACCGACGCGGACACGGACGCTGAGGCTCCGACTGAGGCTCCCGTTGAGTCCGAGGATGCCGCTCCCGAGGTTGCCTCCCCCGAGGCGTCGACCGACGAAGCCCCTGTCGCCGACGCCCCCGAGGCCTCGGCCCCCGACACCGCGGACGAGGAAACCGCCACCGACGAGGCAGCCCCCGTCCTCGTTGACACCCCCGCGTCCACCGCCACCCGGAAGCGTCGCGCCGCCAAGGCCTCGCACAAGGGCAGCGCCGAGAAACGGTCCTCGCGTAAGCCGGCGACCATGGTGGGTGCCCTGGGCGAGTCCCAGGGCGCGCTGTGGGATGAATGATGAGCGTCTGGTCCTCGCTGGTCGGTCAGGACGCGGCGGTCGCTAAGCTCAGCGAGGCCGCGGCGTCCGCCCGCGCAATCGTCGCCTCCCGAGGCAGTGGGCGTGCCTCCGACGAAGCCCGCTCCATGAGCCACGCGTGGCTCATCACCGGCCCGCCCGGATCCGGCCGCTCGGTCGCAGCCCGCGCCTTCGCGGCCGCCCTTCAGTGCACCGGAGCGACACCCGGCTGCGGGCAGTGCCCTGGCTGCCGCACGACCATGGGACGCACGAACGCGGACGTGCTCTTCGCGGCCACCGAGACCTCGATCATCAACGTGGACACTGCCCGCTCCCTCGTCTTGCAGGCGCAGTCCTCGCCCTCCCAAGGCCTGTGGCGTGTCATCGTCGTCGAAGATGCCGACCGCCTCGGCGAATCCGGCGCGAACGCCCTGCTTAAGGCCATCGAGGAGCCGCCCGAACACACCGTGTGGCTGCTGTGCGCCCCCAGCCCCGAGGACATGATCGCCACGATCCGCTCGCGCTGCCGCCACCTCGGCCTGCGCATCCCCACCGCGACCGCGGTCGCCGACCTGCTCGTGCACGAGGGCATCGCCACCCCCGAGGTCGCCCTCGAAGCCGCGCGCGCCGCCCAATCCCACATCGGACTAGCCCGCGCGCTCGCCCGCGACCCCCAGATGCGCGAGCGCCGACGCAATATCATCACCGCGCCCGCCTCCGTGCGCAGCGTCGGCGAGGCCGTCATGGCCGCCGACCGACTCCTCGAAACAGCGAAAGCCCAGGCCGACGCGCAGGTGGCCGACCGCAACGCCCGCGAAAAAGCCGACCTGCTGCGCCAACTCGGCATGGAGGAAGGCGAAAGCGCCACCAAAGCCTCGCGCACGATGCTCCGCCAGCTCGAAGAAGACCAGAAACGCCGCTCCAAACGTGCCCTCACCGACGCCATCGACCGCGCCCTCATCGACCTGCTCGCCATCTACCGCGATGTCCTCATGGTCCAAGTCGGGGGAGATAGCGAACTCATCAACACGGACCTGTCCGACCTCGTACACCAGATCGCACACGACTCCACGCCCCACCAGACCCTCGCGCGCATCGACCACATCGAAACTGCACGCAAGCGCCTCGTCGCCAACGGCAACCCCCTCCTCGTCCTCGAAGACATGGCGATTTCGCTGCGCCCCCAGGCCTAAGTTCCGCCCGCACAAACTCCGTTACAATCGGGGCCATGAAAACACGCTCAATCGCGGCCGCAGCCGTCGCGATCCTCGCAGTCGTCGCGATCATCCTGGCCATCGTCGGCTACTACGGGATCCAACGCTTCAAGACACCCGCGCCCACCAAAACCGCCACGGCCTCGTCCGCGCCCATCGACGTCCAAGACGGAGACATCCAGGCGTACTACAACCAGGGCATCACGTGGGGCAAGTGCGCGCAAGGCACCTTCGACAGCTACCGAGGCGTCAACAGCTCCGACCCGAACGAGTACCAGTGCGCGTTCCTCAAAGCGCCCCTGGACTGGGACAACCCCGACGGTGACCAGATCACCCTCGCCCTCGCCATCCACCGCTCCGGTGCCAAGGATGCACCCGCGCTCTTCATCAACCCCGGCGGCCCCGGCGGCCCCGTCGTCTCAGCGCTGCCCTACTACTCAGCCCAGGGCCTCGGCGAATCCGTCGTCAAGGCCTACGATATTGTCGCGCTCGACCCGCGCGGCGTCGGCGACTCCACCCCCGTCTTCTGCATGACCGACGAGGAAAAGGACGAATACAACGCCGGTGCCGAAACCGACGGCGTCGACGACAGCCCGCAATCCGCGATTGCCGAGGCCGAAGAAGGCTCGCGCGACCTCGCCGACGGGTGCCGCGACCACTCCGGCTCTATCTTCGAACACATCGACACGGTCAGCGCCGCGCGCGACTTCGACATGGTGCGCGCCGTCATCGGCCAGGACAAGCTCAACCTGCTGGGTTACTCCTACGGCACCTTCCTCGGTGCCACCTACGCGGGCCTCTTCCCCGAGAACGTCGGACGCTTCGTCCTCGATGGGGCCCTCGACCCCTCACTCAGCATCGAAGACGTCTCCGCCATGCAGATGCGCGGCCTCGACGCCTCCCTCCAGCAGTGGATCGCCGACTGCGCCACCCAGTCCACATGCCCGATGGGACGCACCAAGGACGAAGGCATCTCGAACGTACGAGCCTTCCTCGAATCCCTCGACAAGGCACCGCTTCCCACCAGCGACCCCGACCGCCCGCTCACCGAGAGCCTCGCCATCACCGCCATGATCGGTGCCATGTACAACACCCAGTGGTGGCCCCAACTCTCTGACGCGTACGCCGACGCGGTTCGCCGAGGCGACGGCAGTGCGCTGCTCGACATCGCCGACCTCATGAACTCGCGCAACCCTGACGGCACCTATGCCGACAACTCAGCCGACGCGATCAACGCGATCAACAACCTGGACTACGAGCCCGAAGGCACGACCGACCAGTGGATCGAGCGCGTCAACGGGCTCAAGAGCGAACTGCCGATCCTGGGCCGCTACGTCGGCTACCCCTCCGCCGGCCTGTCCGCCTGGCCGACCGAGCACGCCGACCGTCAGCCCATTCACGCGACTGGTGCCGCCCCCATCCTCGTCATCGGCACCACGCACGACCCCGCCACTCCCTACCCGATGGCGCAGCGCCTGGCCGAACAGCTCGACTCCGGCGTCCTCATCACCGTCGAGGGCTGGAACCACACCGCGTACCGTCGCGGTGCCGACCAGTGCGTCGTGAGGGCCGTCGAGGACTACCTGGTCAAGGGCAACGTGCCCCAGAACGGACTCACCTGCCAGTAGGTCCAATCGGTCCGGTAGACCCAGTTGGTCCGGTAGGTCTAGTTGGTCCGGTAGGTCCATTCGGCCCGGTAGGTAGTGACCCACGACATTGCTTGGTTGGTCGTCCTGGTTTGCGTAACGACCCGTTCGTCCAGTAGAGTTGTGCCGTTGCCTGCGCGCCCCGGAAACGGCGGAACGGCAGGCACGGCCGCCTTAGCTCAGTCGGCAGAGCGATTCACTCGTAATGAATAGGTCGTGGGTTCGATTCCCACAGGCGGCTCCAGAAAAACCCGGTATCTCAACGAAAACTCGCTGAGGTACCGGGTTTTATTTTGCCCAAAATGGCCCGAGGGGCCAGAAAAAGGGCCATTTATGAGCGGGACTAACACCCCTCTCACATCTCGTAGCCGTCGTCGAGGTCGCGGGTCGCGGTCTCGATGGTCTCGCGGAGCCGTGCTCGCTGCCGAACAAGTCCGTTACTGTGCTTACGCTCGACCTCGCGAGCCCGTTCGATGAGCATCTCAGAGCTGTGTGCAAAGGTCTTCTCAAGCGATGCCTTCGCTTTCTCGATCTTCCTCTGCGTGTGCTCGTCCACATGCTTAGAAAGGGTTGCGGCGAGAGTATTCGCACCTACTGTGGCAAGATACCTTGCCTGTTCGTCGGGGATCGAGCGCGTGGTCATTGCCTTGGAGTAAAACTCATCGGCATGAGCGAGGCGTTCTCGGGCTTGCGCGCGTGCGGACTCGATGATGCGCTCAGCCTGAGCACGCCCTTCTGCGAGTCCCTTCGCATAACCCTGAGCGCGAGCCTCTTCGTGTGCCCTCTGCTTGTCCTTCTGAAGCTGCTCACGCTCTTGCTTCAGCTCAGCACGTGCAATGTCGAGATTCTCCCACTGGTCATCAAGGCGCTTATCCGACTCATCAATCTCCCTGCGCTCAACAGCCAGATTCTGCTCCTGCTCAGCAAGGGCACGCTCCTTATCCATCATCGCGCCGTACATTTCCTTCGTTGCGGTCTTATCGTGACGCAACGGATCGACATCACGTTCAATGTCCCATCCCCGTTCGAGCATCCACTCTTTCAAGCCCTCGTGATACCGACGGAACTTAGCCTGCCCACTCATCTGCCGACCCTTGTCATCACGAACACTACGATGTGAACCGTAGGCACGAGAGAACTCAGAACGTAGCTGCCCAGGGTGCTTCGGGTCAGGCGCGAACGTGTCAGCAAGAATCTGAATGTGCGGAGTTGATTCCGAGAACTGAATGTCCGCTCCGAGAATCGCATCCCGCCCACCGGGGATCACTTCTTGCGTCATGTACCTCAGTGCATCCCTGAAGTAGCGCACCGCCTCCTTACGATCACGAGCAACCCAGCGGGAACGTCGTCCGATCTCATTACCATCCTCATCGAAGACGGGGTAAAAGTCTTTCACTTCTTCGCACAAACTCTTAGGCAGATGAAGAACAAACATCGAGCTTGTCGTTGTTCCACCCTTCTCCTTACCCGTTACCAGATCGAGCTTCGGTTCCTTAACCGGAGTGGACAGTTTAGCGAGCCGCTGCTGTCCGTAAGCAAGGACTTCCTTCGGGTCCTTGCACGGGGCCAAACGACCATCGCCATTATTGACGTAAGCGCGATTCAAACCCTCATCTCCCACAACGATACTTGGGTTCCGTTGCGCCCATCGTTCGCTAGCTCCAGGTATCCGCTCACGCATCATTTCATCGAGGATTGCACCCCGCTCACTGACTGACTTCGTATGCGTGACATGGAAGCCAGTACGGCCAACTACGTTGCTCATTTTTTCCCTCACTCTCTCGTTCATTTCATTCACTCGTTCGTTTACGCAGCGTGTCCACAAACGGGGACCCCGACTCGCTACGCTCGTTGCCCCTTTTTGTGACCACACTGCATCGCCAGAACGATGGGTCGGGACCCGACTTCGCTGCCCAACCCATCGCCCTGTCGTGCCAGCGCATCACCACCTGGGTCCCCGGGTCGCTACGCTCCCTACCCCAAGTGCTGCTCCGCTGATACAGGGGTGGTACCACCCCTGTCTTTAACCCCGTAAAGACACTTACACTTCGTTCCAGTGTCACGGGGCTGCTCCGCAGGGGCGGTACCACCTCTCCAGACCTGCGCTAGCTCGGTCTGTTCGAGGTGGTACAAGGCCGTCACCACTGCTCCTGTGGAGCAGTGGTTCCGTCCTGGTCGTCGCCTTCGTCAGACCCCCACTGGGGGTCTGCCTCCGGCTCCTCCGAGGCGTCGTTCTCGGTGTTATTCACACCGAGAATCTGACGCAGGTTGTCTGCGATTGCAGGCTCATCGAGTCTCTCGATGAGGGCCTGCATCGCCTCCGGGCTTTCCGCAAAAACGAGGGCTGCAACGGCCTCTCCGAGTGCCTGTTTTGCGGAAAGTAGTTCCTCTGCGCGAGCGCGCTTGAGGTGATTGCGGAGCGTGCGGGCGCGAGCGTTCGTTTCCGCAAGTTCCTGTTCGATTGCTGCTGCTGTCTTGGTCATGATTTCTTTCCTTTCTTGATGTGATTAAGGTCTGGTTTTGAGGGTCAGATGGACACCGACTGCGGTTGCTTAACCTCGCAGATAACGCCACAGTCGTTACCGTCTTCACCCCGGCAATACACGAAATTCCTAACCTCGCCATACCAGAAAAGGTCGGCGGGGTACGGCGTCGCGGTACCGTGCAAATGCTTTTCCGCCATGTGCTGCCGCGCGGTGTCAATCGATGCGTCTTCAGACGGGCTACCATAGGGCCGCCCGAGTTGCCTGAGAGTCGCAGGCACCAACGCGAGCATCCGCTGCTCGTAGTCATGCCCCGTCTGCTCCGGCGTCATCGTGAGCTGCGGGACTTCCTGCGCCTGCCACTGCGCGAAGACCTCCGGGATCGCCGCGACGACATCCGGCGAATGCGTGCGCAACAGTTCCATGACGATGAACTGAGCAGCGCGTTGCGCACCCTTGATAACCGCGATCAGGTCCTCACGTCGCGCAGTTTTGATCGCACCAATGGGAACGCCGTCACGCGTGACGACGCTCTCCTGGCGAGTCGTCTCGGTCCGCTCGACACGATAAACAGCAACAACCATCTGCTCCATCACCTCGTCGATCGAATCGTGAAGACCAAAGGGCTGCTGACGCTGGACCGAGACGAGGAAGCCGAGACGGAAGAAGAACTCATCGACGTCCAGTGGGATAACCCCGTGCCCGTTCGTTCCGCGCGCCTCCTCCGCGTGCAACCTCGCCAGTTCGTCCGACGTCTTCCGACGCTTGAGCGTATATGCCAATTCAGTCGGCGTGCATGAAGAGGTCATAGTGATGAGGCGCGGATCGGTCGCTGGGCGGTTCCTGAACCGGGCCTCCTGGCGAGTCGAGTGATGAGGATCCAGGTAGCGGAGCGTGCCGTCATACGAGCGCATAAAAGTTCCCCGGACATCTTCATGGTGAACAATTTGGGCGTCCCCCACATCTTCCGCCGCGTTCTCGCCCGAGGGTCTCACCATGCGCCACTCCTGACCAGCCTGCAAGGCAATGCGCTGCGCACACTCCGAGACCAGGTTCCCCAGTACATCCTTGCCCTGGCGTGAAGCCCCCGTAATGAGCACCGACGCCTTCGAGTACACCGAGCCGACGCCGGATGGACGCCGCTCCAAATACCTGTCCCGCAACTTCTCCAGGCGCGGCAGGTCGTCGGCAAAGGCGTCGAAATCGACAGACTCTGCCTCTTCCAGCGTCATACCCTCCTGGCCGACCATGCGGCGCAGAGCGCGACGCCTCTCCGCCAGCGTCTCCTTCTTCGAGTTGCCCCCGCCAGGAAGACCGCCGTCAAGGAACTCGGAGAAGTCGAAATTCGCCTTTACCTCCGAGCGCTGATACGGAAAATCGTAAGGGTCACCCTTCGCCCGCCGTCCCTGGTTCTGCGCATTTTCGTGAACGAGGTACTGGCAGAGGTCGAAAAACCCCTGCTCCGCCGCCCACCGGCCCCGACGCTGGTCCCCGCCTACCTCGACGCGCGACGGCGGCAGGTCAAACAGACGCGCGATCTGACCAACGCGCATTCGACCGTCCTTGAGAAGAACAGCCGCGTGCATGTGGAGCGGCTTAGACGGGGTTGTCGGTGTGGTCCCGAGGTGCCAACGATGACCGCCTTCCACGTCTTTGTCGTGGAAGATGACCGCGTAACGGTCGAGGAGACCCTGCTCCTCCAAGGCAGCCAGGCCGTTGTCAATCTGCTCCTGGGTGAGCATGACCTCGCCGGTCTCCTTGTGGACCCGGTACTGCATCAGAGAAAAGCAGCGACCCTTGTTTCGGGCGTGCTCCTTCTGAGAGTCCGTCATGGCAGCGACCTGGCGAGCGGTGAAGTCATGGGCCTGCTCCACCTCCTCCGAGGTCGAGTTCAGGATGTAGAAGCCAGTGGTGCTTTCATGGTCACTTACTGGTTCATCAATGACCATAAGGCCGGTTTCGGGGTCAGATTTGGCCCCATTGGCCCCATTGGCCCCATTGAAAATCTCCATTGGGGCCACGAGTGTGGGCGCGGGGGGATCCAAGGGACCCCCCGCGCGCGTGTTAAGGAAACCTTGATTTACCAGGGAAAACGCAGCCGTCGCAGCCTCTTCCTGAGGAGTGACGGAGGTCTCAAAATTGGGCTTGGCCCCATTGGCCCCATTTTTTGTGTGTTCTGCGATTTCCAGGGGGGTTGCCCCCGGGGCAGGGTGCTGCTCGAACGAGGGCTTGCCCGCTACGCGGGCAAGCTGATCTACTCCCTTTGGGGATGTGCTCGGGGAAGGGGAAAGAGAGTGGGTGGGTGCGGTCATGATGCGACCGCCTTAGAAGCCGATGTTTCAACCCGGTTGTTATCCAGCCAGGTGTTGAGGTCATCGACACGGTAAAGAGTCCGGCTATGGACTGCACCGACACGGACGAACGCCGGGCCGATGCCCTGAGTCCTCCAGTTCGCAAGCGTGCGAGGGCTGACACCGAGCATGGCAGCGGCTTCGTTTGCCGAGACGGAAAGCGTGGAAGTAGTAGTTTTGAGCGCCTGAGTAGGCATAGTTCACCTCTTGGGTGAACATCGCCAGAACGGTCTTACGCTTCGCTATAAGGCTGCCATATCAGTTCATCGTGCTTCTGTGTCGGCCCCTCGCTGAGTTCCGTCCTGCATATTCGACGGCTGCATGGGATTTCGTCGTACAACGAACGACCGATCACCTTGGCGCTTGGTTTAACGTTGTGCGCCAATCGTACCGAGCGTGTCAAATTCGCGCAACTCCAGGGGCTGATATGCTCTGCTACTGTTGACTTGAACCAACGACGGAAAGGGCCACTTATGGGACGAATCGCCCTCAAGCCAGGCGAGCACATGGCAGCTCAGACGAAGCCAGAAAGGCAGGCTAACGGCTCCTACTTCGGGCGCTTCTCACTCAGGCTCATGGACGGCAAGACCGTCCGCCTGAAGGTCACGGCCCCGACGGTGGGCGAGTGGCACACGAAAGCCCTGGCGGCAGCTGAGGAAGCACTCCGAGCAGCGGGAACAGAAGGTTCATGGAAACCGACCTCACAGATGAGCGAGTACGTCAAGAAAGTTTCAATCCCTGCCGTTAAGGCATCGACATTGAGGGAACGGACAAAAACCAAGTACGAGCACCTCCTTGACATCCTTGGTGAGCACTTCAAGGGGTATGCGATCCATGACGCTGTGAGGTTCCGTCGATTGGAGACGGTCTTGAAAGACATCGCAAGCGAGCATGGAGCCGAGTCCGGACGCAATGCTCGCAATGTGCTGAGCAAGTGGGTCGTGCAGCAACTCATCCGTGATGAGGTCATCCCAGCGAACCCCCTCGCAGGCATGAGGATTGACCTCGGGAACGAGAAGAAGAAGGCGAAGAGTGCCGGAGGTCAGGCTCTGACGGACGCGGAGTACGAGCGAGCGTTGGAGTACTTGCTCGGGCTGGACGTGGAGGACGTGCGAGCACCGAAGCAGGGCAAGTACACCCTCGCTGATCGGATCGAGTTCCGTCGAACAACCGTCGAACTCACGCTCCTCCAGGCTGTCACCGGCTTCAGGATCGGCGAGGCCCTCAGCCTCAGGCTCGATGAGGTCGACGACGACGGCCAGAAGATGACCGTGAGCGTGCCCAATGAACGCTCGAAAACCCACCGGGGGCGCACTGTGCCTGTGCTCGATCAGAGAGTCGCAGACAGGCTCAGGGTGCGTCTCAAACGCCGTCAGAAGGGAACGCTTGTCTTCCCTGCGCCAGCAGTCCCCGACAGCCCCTGGGATCAGTCGAACGCTCAGAAGGCGGTGAAGAAGCTCCTCGGTGAGGTCTCGGAAGCGTGTTCGATCCCCTTGCTCAGCGAGGTCTCCTCGCACGTGTGGAGGGCGACGCTCAACACGAGAGCAATGAACGCTGGCGTGCCAGCAGAAATCCGAGCCGCATACTTTGGGCACACGGCCAAGATCAACGAACTCGCCTATACCGACGTGCGCGACACTTCGACGCTCGTTCAGGCACTCGGGCGATGAGAGGGGCCAGAAAAGGGGCCAATTATTCGGTGATACAGGTGTGGTACTGCGCGTGACTCCGGGGGGGCTGATGGGGGCATTTTCCTTTGGTATCACGCGAAAAGATTGGCATGATGCTCCGGGAAACAGAAACGATGGCGTTTACTGAATAGGTCGTGGGTTCGATTCCCACAGGCGGCTCAGAAGCGTCCACCCCTACAGGGGTGGGCGCTTTCGTCTATGTACGAGGCCTGGGCGGAGTGCGCGGGCGAGCGTGCGGTGGGTCTGGGTGTCCCGAGCTGCGGGCGCACGTGGCTGCGGGTGCCCCGGGCTGGGCTTTGCACCCTGCCACTATCGCGGCTGGGCTGCTTGGTGTGCCCGTGGGCGGCGGCCCGCCCGCCCGCCGTCCGCGCCGCGAGCTTCGCTCGGCGCGTCGGCTCGTTGTCCGGCCAGGCTCTACCGCCGCCCACGGGCATCGCAGCCTGGCCCTCCGGCAGCCTGGCACTGGTGCTGGTGGGGTTTTTGGGTTACAGGACAAAACGTGTTGGTTTTGTGGTGACTTTTCGGCTTGTTGGCGCGGGAAAGTTGGTGTTGTAGGTGGTGTGAGCCAACTTGGAGGATGGACAAATCGTGTTGCTAGCAGGGTGACTTTTTGGCTTTGTTGCGTGGGAAAGTTGCTGTTGTAGGTGGTGGTGTTTGCCTCGTTCCTGTGAATGCTGCATCGCGGGCCTGTGTGTGGCTGCCCCATGATCCGTCATGGATTGGCTGTGTGCGACAGCGACCTGGGTTCCAACGCGTCCCGCATGTGAACCCGCTGTTTCGCACGTGGGCCGTCTGTTCCGCACGTTAACCCGCTGTTCCGTACGTGGGCGGGGTTGCCCAGGCTCGGAATAGCAGGCCCACGTGCGGACGAGAAGGGCATACCAAGGCATGCAAGGTACGAACCCAGCAACACGACATGTCCTATAACCCGGGTGTAGCGACGCCCCGTGCGCGAGCGTCTCACTGCATGTCCGAGCTGTTTTGTGGTGTATGGCGCGTGTTGCCGACGTGTCGGACCCTCGTGTAGCGAAATTCCTCTCGTTTGGTGGTGGTGAGGTCGAGGTTCGTGCTGGCGTGGTGCCCAAAGTGCAGACCACCTCGGTGAAAAATGGTGAAAATGGGCTGTTGTGGGCGAGGTGGTCTGCGTTTTGGGCACAACGTGCCTGGCAGGGTGTGTTGTTCGCGCGCGAACCCGATGTCGCGAGCGGTAACCCGCTATGTCGCATGTCAACCCGCTATTTGGAGCGTGGGCGGGGCTGCCTAGGTTCGTATTAGCGGGTTAACGTGCGGATTAGAGGGGGCACGTACGAAATGGTGGGTTCGGATATAACGTGGGGTCCATGTGCGGGTTAGGGAACCCGGGTGGGGCTGAGTTGCTTCGCGAGGACTGATCATGTTGCGGTGAAATAGATCGTGCGGGTCAGTGGTTGCGGCCGGGCTCATCTATTGGCAGTATTAACCATTCAATACGCAGATAAACCCTATTGAGGCATGGTGGGTAGCTTGCCCAGGCAGTCACCTATCGGGTTAACGTGCGTGTCAGAAGCGGTTCGGTCAAGCCTTCGCGGTGCCTGCCGGCCGGGGGTCGTTGTGTACGCGGATAGGTCGTTGCCTCATGGATAGGTTATGAGCATGCGGATAGCTTATTAACCTATCCGCATGGCGATAACCTATCCGCATCGTCGTAACCTATCCGTGAAAGAACGGAACTGGTTCGATCCGTGGCCTCGCATTAGGTTGGTTCGCGTGTTCTGGATGGGAAGTTGCGTTCTGGATGGGAGCTACTCTTCTGGACAGGTTATTTGGCTCTTCGCATTTTGGGGTGTGGGGGTGGTGTTCGAAGCGTCCCGGGGATTGT
>ERZ773074.793-NODE-793-length-12864-cov-3.328519_pt1 | contig 12864 bp, 12 predicted proteins | sample MGYA00580615_ERZ773074 | MGnify/ENA primary metagenome ERZ773074 (study PRJEB29015, sample SAMEA2738126) | human oral metagenome | biome: human oral; feature: human-associated habitat; material: saliva | place: China | collected 2160 ...
CCCGCCAGCGGATCAGGGCGATTCCCCTGCACCGCCCCGGCCCCAACGAACCTGGCCCACTCCTCCATGGTCGTCAGATGCAACGCCAGATTGTGAGTATCGGGAGGTGTGAAGCCGTGGATGTCATAGGGCACCTCCTGAAGGTCCACACGCGCCGTCTCGCGAAAGGCCACCCAGGGGATGTCCTTGCGCCACCACCAGCATCCGATGAACCGGAAGATGTGCACGCCCGAGGCGTTGAACACGGTGAAGCTCAGCAGCCGGATCCCCATGAGAGAGGCCACGAGCAGGGCCCCCACCACAAAGGCCCAGATCCCGTTCCCGTCGGGCACCCCCATCAGCTCCAGAAGCACTCCGACGGTGATTCCCACGACAGCCGCCAGAGGCGGGCCCGCAACGAGATGCAGCAGGATGTACCCCGGGTTGCGCAGTGCGGTGAAGATGAGGAATCGCCGCTCGATCCAGCGGGACGGAACCAGCGCCCAGTCGATGTACTTCGTCGATACCCTGAGATCTCCCCGCATGAGATTGACGCTCTCCGGAGCCCGGGCTCACAGGGTGATGATGACGGTGGCGGCGGCGAAGACGACGCCGTAGGCCAGCTCCAGCAGGCCGGCGTCACGCAGGGAGGCAATAAGATCGCGCCCCCGGGCGCCGGAGCGCACCGGCGCGGTGGCCCGCCGCACCAGTGGCAGGAGCAGGAGCGGCGCCGCCAGCGCGATGACCAGGGTCAGCAGCGGACTGATGTGCCCGCCGCCGTCGACGGGGCTGGCCGATCCGGTCTCGCGCGCCCACACCAGGGCGACCGGCCCCAGCAGCAGAGGCACGTGAAGCATGAGGGAGAAGGCGCGCCGGGCGCCCCCCTCCCCCAGGCGAACTGCCAGGGTCATCTTGCCGTGGGCGGGATCGGTGTCGATGTCGCGCAGGTTGTTGACCATGAGCAGGGAGCAGGCGAGCAGGCCGATCCCGCAGGCCGAGGGCCACAGCCACCCCGGCACCGTGCCTGCCTGGACGTAGGTGGTGCCCACCGTGGCCACCAGGCCGAAGAAGACGAAGACGAAGACCTCCCCCAGGCCGGCGTAGCCGTAGGGGTGGGAGCCTCCGGTGTAGAACCAGGCGGCCGCGATCGCCGCGGCCCCGACGGCGAGCAGCCACCACTGGCCGCTGAGGACCACGAGTGCCAGGCCCAGGAGGGCTCCGAGCCCGAAGCAGCCGAAGGCGGCGAGCTTGACGGTGCGGGGGGCGACCTGCCCGGAGGCGGTCAGGCGCGGCGGCCCGGTGCGATCGTCGTCGGTGCCGCGCACGCCGTCGGAGTAGTCATTGGCCAGGTTGCAGCCGATCTGCAGCGCCAGGGCCACGCCCGCGGCCAGCAGGCTCCGCAGCACTGAGAGCTCCCCCATCGCGGCGGCCGCCCCGGCGCCCAGGATGACGGGGGCGACGGCGGCCGGCAGGGTGCGCAGTCGCACCACCTCCCCCCAGCTGGTGGCGCGGGGGCCGCTGTCCTGCGGGTGCTCGCCGTTCTCGCCGCTCACGGCTTCCTCCGATCCTCTCGCAGTCCTCTAGGGTAGGCGGCAGTGACCCTACCAGCGCCGTGGCCCTCACCGGTGCGGCGCCTGAGCCACACCTCGGCCGGTGAGGCAGCCGGCACCGCGATCGCCAGAAGGACCTCCGTGAGACACCCCGATCCCCGCCCTCGCACTCCTTCACCCATGTCTGGGCCCGTGGTGGCTGAGCCCCTGGCACGCGAACGCGCCCTGGGAGCGCTGACCGGGCTGGCCCTGGGCGACGCGCTGGGGATGCCCACCCAGTCGATGAGCCCGGCACGGATCCGCCGGTGCTACGGCGAGATCACCGGGCTGCGAGACGCCGTCGCCGAGCAGCCCATCGCCCCCTCAGTGCCTGCCGGCAGCGTCACGGATGACACCGAGCAGGCTCTCATCCTGGCCGGTCTCCTCATCGACGGTGGCGGCCGCATCGACCCCCACCAGCTCGCCGATGCCCTCCTGCGCTGGGAGGACGATATGCGCGCCCGTGGGTCCCTGGACCTGCTGGGGCCCTCCACCAAGCTCGCTCTGGAGCGGGTGCGCGCCGGGGCGGACCCGCACTGCACCGGCAGACAGGGCACCACCAACGGCGCCGCGATGCGGGTGGCCCCGGTGGGCATCGCCTTCTCCCTGAGTGCCGACGGCGACGCGCTGGCCCGGGCCGTTCAGGCCTCCTGCCTGGTCACCCACGACACCCGGCAGGGCTTCGAGGCCGCTGGGCTCCTCGCCGCAGCGGTCAGCGCGGCCATCGACGGCGTCGACGCGGTGGGTGCGTTGGAGGCGGCGCTGGACTTCGTGGCCGCCCACCCCGAGGCGGGCCACTGGACGGAGAAGGCCTCCGTTGCCGCCCGCACCCGCCTGGCCCTGGAGACGAGTCGCGACCTGCACGGGGAGGCCCTGGCCGAGTATCTGCGCACATACGTCGGAACCTCGGTGGAGTCGGCCGAGTCGGTCCCCTGCGCGCTGGTGATCGTGCGGGAGTTCGCACAGCGGCCCCTGGACGGGCTGTGCTTCGCCGCTGAGCTCGGGGGAGATACTGACACCATTGCCGCGATGGCCGGTGCGGTCCTGGGGGCGAGCGCGCCCCATCTTCTCCCCGTCGAGCTGGTCGATCGGGTGCTGGAGCGCTCCGGCCTGCAGCTCGAGCCGGTCTGTGAGGCGCTGCTGGCGCTGCGCGGCGGCAGCGGGCGCTGTCAGCCTGACGCTCCGGAGCAGAGGCGGCCATGACGGGACGGGTCATTCACACCGGCCAGGTCGTCATTGACCTGACCTTGCGCATCGAGGCGATTCCCGAGCCCGGCGGGGACGTGTTCGCCGACGAGTCCTCCATGGCGGTCGGCGGTGGCTTCAACGTGCTGGCCGCCGCCCGCCGGATGGGGGTCGAGACCCTGTACGCGGGGCCGCTGGGCGAGGGGCCCTTCGCCGAGGCGGCCCGGCGGGCCCTGGAGGAGATCGGGGTGGATCATGTCGGCCCGGTCGCACCCGGCGACCAGGGCTACTGCGTGGCCATGACCGATGCCAGGGCCGAGCGCACCTTCATCTCCACCTGCGGGGCCGAGACTCGTGGCCCGGTGGATGCCTTCGACCATCTGGAGGTGAGCGGCGACGACGTCGTCTACCTCTCCGGCTACTCCCTGGCCGATGAGGCCTCCAGGACGGCGCTGGAGCGGTTGGCAGGGAGACTGACCAAGGCCCGAGCGGGGTGCACGGCACTGTTCGACGTCTCCCCCATGGTTGGTTCGGTCCCCATGAGCTCGCTGGAGCACCTCGGTGCGCTGGGACCCGTCTGGTCCCTCAATGAGCGTGAGGCCGGGCTGCTCGCCGACCGTCTGGAGCTGCGGGTGGAGGCCGGTGACCACGCCGGCGTCTGCGAGGCACTATCGGGTCGGCTCGGCACGGTGCTGGTGCGGGCCGGGGAGCAGGGCTCCTGGTTCTCCGACGGCGGCGCGGCGCGCCATACCCCAAGCATCCCGGTGACGCCGGTGGACACCAACGGGGCCGGTGACGCGCACTCCGGTGTCCTGGCGGCGGCCCTGGCCCGGGGCATCGACCTGACGACGGCGCTGCGCTGGGCGAATGTGGCCGGAGCCTTGACCACGACGCATTTCGGCCCGGCCACCTGCCCGAGTGAGGCGGAGATCAGGGCTCTGGTGTAGAAGGCTCCGGGTTCACATCCTTCGTGGTCGCGGCGAGGAGCCGGGCGACCTCGCGTCGGTCGACCTTCCCGCTGGGGCGCAACGGCAGGGCCTCCAGGATGAGGACCCGTTTGGGGGCGTGGGCGCCGTCCAGCCGGGCGCGGGCGGCCTCGCGCAGGGCGGCACCGTCCCACCTCTTCGGGCTGCCCGGCCTCCTCCCCGTCTCAAGCACGACGGCGGCGACGACGGTGCTTCCCCACTGCTCGTCGGGCAGGCCGACGACGCAGGCCTCGGCCACGCCGTCGATACCGGTGAGGGCCTCCTCCACGTGGCGGGGCTCGACCTTGACGCCCCCGGTGATGATGACGTCGTCCAGGCGGCCCAGGACCTCCAGGCGCCCGTCGGGGTGCAGCCGGCCGCGGTCGGAGGTGGCCAGGACCCGCCTGGCGCCACTGCGGTGGAAACCCTCGCCGGCGTTGGGACTGCCTGCGGGGCTGTGGCCGGGGGTGTGGAGGTAGTCCTCGGCCAGGACGGGACCGGAGATGAGGATGCGGCCGGCGCCCTCGGCGTCGGGGGCCTGGATGGCGATCTCGACCCCCTCCAGGGGGCGGCCGTTGTAGACGCAGCCCCCGCCGGTCTCGCTCATGCCGTAGGTGGTGACCACGGTGACGCCCGCCCCGCGGGCCCGGGTCAGCAGCGCAGGGTCTGCGGCGGCGCCACCCAGGAGGACGGCGTCAGCTCCTGCCAGGGCCCGGCGGGCCTGCGGGTCCTGCAGGACGCGCACCAGTTGGGTGGGGACCAGGGAGACGTAGAGCCGACAGGCGGCCGCCCCGGTGGACCGGCGCGCCGAGAGCAGGGCCTCCGCGAGCGCCGTCGGGCTGAATCCTGAGCTCGTGTCGACCACGACGGGCTCGGTTCCGGCCTCCAGGGAGCGGATGAGGATCTGCAGGCCGGCGACGTGGTGGGCCGGCAGGGGCAGGAGCCAGGTTCCCGGGCCGCCAAGGCGCGCGTGGGTGGCCCGGGCGGAGGCCATGAGGGCGGCGGCGCTCATGGCGATGAGTCGGCCGGTACCGGTGGTGGAGCCCGACGTGCGCAGGATGAGGTCGGTGCGTGCCGGGACGCGGGTGATGCGACGGGCCAGGTCGGACCGGACCTGCCCCTCGTCCTCCCCGGGGGCAATGGGGACGAGCAGCGGCAGCGGCGAGACCGCCCGGTCCTCCCCGTCCTCGGCGGCGGGGGCCGGGAGTCCATCGCGGGTGGTGAGCAGGCCGCGCAGGGCCAGGCGCTCGGCGAGGGCTGCGCGCAGGGCGGCGACGTCGTCGGGGGCGGTTCCGCCGGTCAGGAGGCGGAGGGCGGGCGGGGCGGGCACCCCACGATCGTGCCACGGCCCGGGCCGACTGGGGATGAGGCGGGGGCGCCGAGAGGGTTCGGGCAGGTGAGGGGTCTGCGGGGCTCTCCGGCTCGGTTAGGGTTGGACCATGCGTATCGTCCTCATCGTCCTGGTGTTCGCTCTGACGCTGTACGCCCTGTTGGACTGCGCACGCACGCCGGATGAGAGCATGCCGGCCAGGATGCCGAAGTACCTGTGGATCACCCTGGTCGTGCTGTTCCCGACCATCGGCCCGATCGCCTGGATCATCTTCTCGCGGGTCAAGGCCGCTGAGGAGCGCGGCGGCTACGTCGAGCCCACCGTGTGGTCCTCCAAGGAGGGCACGACCTTCCGTCGCCCGCAGCGTCCCCGGCCCATGGCGCCCGACGACGACCCGGAGTTCCTCAGGGACCTGGAGCAGGACATCCGTCGTCGCAAGCACCACCCGCAAGAGCCCACCGGCGCTCCCGACGCCAGCAATGACGGAGCTGACGAGGATCCTGAGGCCGGCGAGACGGGCGGGACCGACCGCTCCGGGACCGACTCACACTGACCAGCACTGACGGGTGCGCGCCGGCCCGGCCTCGGCGCTCCGGCCTCAGGGCAGGGCGGGGCGGGCCTGGGGCCAGGGGGTGGTGTCGACGTCGTATCCGTGGGCGGCGGCGTGGATGAGCCAGTCACCGGGGATCCAGGTGCGCCCGACGAGCTGGGGGTGCTCGGGCATGTAGCGCACCGACCACAGGATGAGGACGAGCTCGGCCCACTGGGCCCGGATCTTCAGGCGCACCGAGCCGGAGGCGTTGGCCGCGGCGACGACGATCTCGCCGGTGGCGGTGAGCTGGACCTCCTGGATGTCGGCGTAGGAGATGGGCATGACGCCCTCCCCCGTGCCCAGGTAGATGCCGTGGGTGGACACACTCAGGCGGGCGCCGGCCAGGTGGCGCCACTTCTCGACGGCGTCGGCCTCGGCGGCGCGTCGTCGCCGGTGGTTGAGGTAGGCCTGTCCGCCGAAGAAGGCGGCCGTCAGGGCCAGGCCGACGGGGCCGCCGGCCAGGAAGAAGCCCCGGGAGGGGTTGTAGGTGGCGTCCCCGCGCCGCCACATGAGCAGCTCGGCGTCGCAGGTGGCCAGCATGACCTCCCCGGATCCCAGGGCGGGGCGCACGGGGTCGATGGTCGGTGAGACCGGGTTGGGGCGGCGGCCCTGGCGGGTGGCGGTCAGGACGGCGGCGGTGTGCCACCACACGAAGTCCTGTCCGGTCCAGGGGCGGCGCGGGGCGGGGCGGGCGCGGCCGGGGCGGCCGACCTCGCCGGGCGGGCCGGTGCAAACGACCTCGCCGCCGAGCGGGCGCGAGGGCGGCTGCTGGGTCACCGGGCCGCCTCAACGTGCCCGGCGGGACTGACGGGGCTGGCAGAACTGCCTGGGCTGCCGGGGCTGACACTGCCCGCGGTCTGGGCGGAGGAGGTGCCGGGCACCATGTCGCGGGCCTGGCGCAGCAGGTCGCCGGCCGGCTCCCAGTAGGCCAGCCCCACCAGGGTGCGGTCCTCGAAGGTCAGGGAGGTCAGGGAGGCCAGGGCGCACTGGCGGCGGCGCGGGTCGTGGGCCAGGGGGCGCCCCTCCAGGAAGAGGCGCAGCGACCAGACGGGAAGCTGGTGGGAGACGAGGAGCGCCTCGTGGCCCTCGGCGAGGTCGAGCGCGGAGACGACGGCGCCGCGCATGCGCTCGACGATCTCCCGGTAGGGCTCGCCCCAGGAGGGGCGCAGCGGGTTGACGTAGCTGGACCAGTAGGTGGGGTGGGCCAGGATCCAGCGGTTGCGGTTGACGGCCACGCCCTCGAAGGAGTTGCCGGCCTCGATGAGTCGGGGATCCGTCGTCGGCGCCAGGCCGAAGGCGGCGGCGGTGGGGGCGCCGGTCTCCCGGGCCCGCTCCAGGGGTGAGGTGATGACCCGGGTGATGTCGTGCCCGGAGGCGGACAGGACGTCGGCGACCTGCTGGGCCATCTGGTGGCCCAGGGTGGACAGGTGGTACCCGGGCAGACGGCCGTAGAGGATGCCGCCTGGGTTGTGCACCTCGCCGTGCCGCATGAGGTGGATCGTCGTGCGCGCCATGCGGTGATTCTCGCACGCCCAGCGGCGACGGTCAGCCACCGGGGACCGTAGGGTGTTCCCATGACGACTCGCAGCGCATGGGGTCTCGGCCTGGCGACCGTGACCGACGACGGCAACACCCTCGACGTGTGGTACCCCCGACCGGTTCTCGGCGACGAGCCCGAGGACGGGCACGCAGACCTCCTGGCCTCCCTGAGCGCCATGGAGCGGCGCGATGAGGCCCGCGGCGTCCACACCACCGTGGTGCGCACCTGGGCCGACCTCGACGACGCCCCCCAGACCGTGGCCGGCGCCTACCTGCGCCTGCACACGCTGTCCCACCGCCTGGTCAAGCCCAACACTGTCAACCTGGACGGGATCTTCTCCCGCCTGCCCAACGTGGTGTGGACCTCCGCCGGCCCCTGCCGCGCCGAGGACTTCGAGACCACCCGCATGCGCCTGCGCGCCGCCGTGGGGCGCCCCGTCCAGGTGCACTCAGTGGACAAGTTCCCCCGCATGACCGACTACGTGCTGCCCTCGGGGGTGCGCATCGGCAACGGCGCGAACGTGCGCCTGGGCGCCTACCTGTCCGAGGGCACCACTGTCATGCACTCCGGCTTCGTCAACTACAACGCCGGGACGCTGGGGCGCTCCATGGTCGAGGGCCGCATCTCCCAGGGGGTCGTCATCGGTGACGGCTCCGACGTCGGCGGCGGCGCCTCCACGATGGGCATGCTCTCGGGCGGCGGGCGCCAGCGCGTGGCCCTGGGCAAGCGCTGCCTGCTGGGGGCGAACTCGGGGCTCGGGATCCCGCTGGGTGACGACTGCGTCGTCGAGGCCGGCCTGTACCTGACGGCCAGCACAAAGGTCTCCCTCATGCCGCAGGGCGGCGTGGTGCCCGGCAACCACGGCCTGTTCAAGGAGCCGCGCGTGGTCCCGGCCCGCGAGCTGGCCGGCGCCTCCAACGTCCTGTTCCGCCGCAACTCCCAGTCCGGCGCCGTCGAGGCCCTGGCCCGCGGCGGCAAGAGCATCGAGCTGGGCTCGCCCCAGCACGCCGGCCAGTAGGGCTCTCCTCCTACTCCCCCGCCGCCGCGCTTCTCGTACCGGCCGTCTTCCGCCTCAACCGCGGAAGGCGGCCGGTCGCGTCGGACGCCCTCGAAGGACAAGGCGCATTCCCCACACCAGCATCACAGTGTTCGTTATCATAGTGATGGGTTGTTCTACGCAATGGAGGGGAGGGCAGATGGCTGCGACATCCACGGCCGCCCGTGTCCCCGAGGCTGCTCAGCCTGTTGGCGACGCGCTTCCTCCCCGGCGCAGGCGCCGCACCCCCGTGTGGGCCTCACAGCGCGTCCTCAAGGCGACGATGGCGATCACCGGCACGATCATGGCCCTGTTCGTCGTGGTCCACATGGTCGGCAACCTCAAGGTTCTCGCGGGCCCGCACGCCTTCAACGGCTACGCCGCCTGGCTGCGGCAGGTCGCCTACCCGCTCCTGCCGCACGAGGGGCTCCTGTGGGCGATGCGCCTGGCCCTGGGAGCCTGCGTCGTGGCGCACATGGCTGCGGGAATCGCGCTGTGGCGCCGGGCGAGGAGCGCTCGCGGGGCCTTCAGGCGCCGGGCCCTGCCCGCCCGCACCATCGGCGCCCGCTCCATGCTGGCGACCGGCGTCCTCATCGGGGTCTTCGTCCTCATCCACGTCCTCGACCTGACCATCGGCCGCCTCATCGCCCCTGAGAGCTTTCAGGCGCCGACGACGTCGAACGGCGAGCTGCAGGTCAGCGCCTACCACAACCTCGTGGCGAGCCTGTCGCGCCCCGGCATGGCGCTCTTCTACAGCCTGGTCATGCTGGCACTCTCCCTCCATCTGGCGCAGGGCCTGTGGAACGTGGTCATCGACCTGGGCGGCACCGGCCCCAGGCTGCGCAAGGCCTGCCGCGCCCTCGCCCTGGGCGTGGCCCTGGCCGTCGCCGTCGTCAACGGCCTGCTGCCGGTGCTCATCTGCACGGGGGTGATCGGATGAGCGCGAGTGTGCCGGGTGCCGTCGGCGGCCTGTACGACGTCGGCGAGAACCTGGATGCGCGCCTGCCGGACTGTCCGCCCGAGCAGGCCTGGGCGCGCCGGCGCGACGAGTACCGCCTGGTCAATCCCGCCAACCGCCGCAAGCTGACCGTCATCGTGGTGGGCACCGGACTGGCCGGCGCCGGGGCGGCCGCGACCCTGGGGCGCCTGGGGTACCGGGTGGAGTGCTTCAGCCTGCACGACGCCCCGCGGCGCGCCCACTCGGTGGCCGCGCAGGGTGGGATCAACGCCGCCCGGGCCCGCAAGGTCGACGGCGACTCCCTGACGCGCTTCGTCAAGGACACCGTCAAGGGCGGGGACTACCGGGGGCGGGAGGCCGACGTCGTGCGCCTGGGGCTGGAGTCCGGCCGGGTCATCGACCACATGGAGGCGATCGGGGCGCCCTTCGCCCGCGAGTACGGCGGCCAGCTCGCCACCCGCTCCTTCGGCGGGGTGCAGGTCTCGCGCACCTACTACACGCGCGGACAGACCGGCCAGCAGCTGGAGATCGCCTGCGCCCAGGCCCTCCAGGAGCAGGTCGCCGCCGGGAGCGTCCGCATGCACACCCGCACCGAGATGCTCGACCTCATCGTGGCCGACTCCCGCGCGCAGGGCATCGTCACCCGGGACCTGCTCTCCGGCGAGGTACAGGCCCACACCGCGCACGCCGTCGTGCTGGCCACCGGCGGCTACGGCAGCGTCTACCACTACTCGACCCTGGCCATGGCCTCCAACGCCACCGCCACCTGGCGCGCCCACCGGCGTGGGGCGGCCTTCGCCTCGGCCTGCATGGTGCAGTTCCACCCCACGGCGCTGCCGGTGAGCTCCCACTGGCAGTCCAAGACGACGCTCATGAGCGAGTCGCTGCGCAACGACGGACGCATCTGGGTGCCCGTGCGCCCCGGGGACGAGCGGGCCCCGAACGAGATCCCCGAGGACGAGCGCGACTACTACCTGGAGCGCAAGTACCCGGCCTTCGGCAACCTCACCCCGCGCGACGTCGCCTCGCGCAACGCCCGCGAGCAGATCGAGTCCGGCCGCGGCGTCGGGCCGCTGCGCAACTCGGTCTACCTCGACTTCCGCGACGCGCTGGAGCGGCTGGGCAAGGAGACCATCGCCTCGCGCTACGGCAACCTGTTCGAGATGTACCTCGACGCCACCGGGGAGGACCCCTACGAGGTGCCCATGCGCATCGCCCCGGGAGCCCACTTCACGATGGGAGGGCTGTGGGTGGACTTCGACCAGATGTCCACCATCCCGGGACTGTTCGTGGGCGGGGAGGCCTCGAACAACTACCACGGCGCCAACCGCCTGGGGGCGAACTCGCTGCTGAGCGCCAGCGTGGACGGCTGGTTCGTGCTGCCACTGGCCGTGCCGAACTACCTGGCCGGGCTGGTGGGCAGTAGGCCCCTGAGCCCCGACGCGCCGGAGGCGCTCCAGGCCGTGGCCGACACCCGCGAGCGCATTGAGGCGCTCATGGCGGTGGGCGGGACCCACCGTCCGGTGTGGTTCCACCGCCGGCTGGGTGAGATCCTCTACGCCGGCTGCGGGGTCAGCCGCTCCGAGGCAGGGCTGCTGCGCGCTTTGGAGGAGGTGCGCGCCCTGCGCGAGGAGTTCTGGGCCGATGTCACCGTGGTCGGTGGCCAGGCGCGCCTCAACCAGGAGCTGGAGAAGGCGCTGAGGGTCGCCGATTTCCTGGAGCTGGCCGAGGTCATGGTCCTCGACGCCCTGGACCGGCGCGAGTCCGCCGGCGCCCACTTCCGCGAGGAGTACGCGACCCAGGGCGGCGAGGCCCGGCGCAATGACGAGACCTGGTGCTCGGTATCGGCCTGGCAGACCGGGGACGACGGCGGGCACACACGCCGCACGGAGCCGCTGAGCTTCTCGCTGGTGCCCATGCAGGTGAGGGACTACCGATGAGGATCGAGCTGGAGATCTGGCGGCAGGACGGGCCGCGGGCGCGGGGCTTCTTCGAGAGCCACGTGGTGGAGGACGCCGAGCCGCAGATGAGTCTGCTGGAGCTGCTCGACCGCCTCAACGACCAGATCATCGAGGCCGGTGGCGAACCGGTGGTCTTCGAGTCGGACTGCCGGGAGGGGGTGTGCGGGGCCTGCGGCTTCCTCGTCAACGGGGTGCCGCACGGCCCGCTGGACACGACCCCGGCCTGCCGTCAGCACCTGCGGGCCTTCCCCGGGGTCACGCGCTTCCGGTTGGAGCCGTGGAGGTCGGCGGCCTTCCCGGTCATCCGGGACCTGGTGGTGGACCGCACGGCACTCGATGAGCTCATCCGGGCGGGTGGGACCGTGGACGTGGCCGCGGGGACCGCGCCGGATGCCGACGACGTCGCCCAGGGGCACCTGCAGGCGGAGCGGGCTCTGGACTTCGCCGCCTGCATCGGCTGCGGGGCCTGCGTGGCGGCCTGCCCGAACGGGGCGGCGGCGCTCTTCGCGGGGGCGAAGCTGGCGCACCTGTCGCTTATGCCGGCCGGGCGCATCGAACGGGGGCGCCGGGCTCGGGCGATAACGCGGGAGCTCGATGCGTTCTTCGGGCCGTGCTCTGAGTTCGGCGAGTGCCTGCCGGCGTGCCCGGCGGGGATCCCGATCGAGGCGATCGCGCTGCTCAACCGGGAGGTGCTGCGCGCCGGTCTGCGCGGGGCGACCCACGACGACTAGGGCCCGTTGCACAAGTAGGGACGCATCCGCGAGTTCGTACCTTAGGTCGCGCGTTCGTACCCTTTACCCCTCGAACGCGCGACCCAAGGTACGACCGCGACGTCGACGACCGGGGAGAAGCGGGGCTCAGGACTCGGGCTTGTGGGCCACGAGGGCGATGCCGACCATGTCCTTCTCGTAGCGCTTGAAGGTGGCGGCCATCTCCTGGACGCGCCGGCGCAGCGCCTTGTCGGCGGCGACGTTGCGGGCGATTCGCAGGAAGCCGCCCACCCCCTCGTCGCGGATGTTGCGGCCAACCTTGAGCAGGGCCATGGGGGCGGTGTCGACCCAGTCGACGACGAGTCCGGCGCCCTCCATGAGCTCCTTCCAGGCGGCCGCGGTCATGGGGCGGGCGTTGACGTGGATGGCGCGGGCCAGGTCGCGGCGCAGCTGGGTGTAGTACTCCTCGTCGATGTCGTCGGGGGTGACGCCGAGCTCGTGGATGGCGTAGCGCCCGCCGGGGCGCAGGACGCGGGCGGCCTCGGCGACGATGGCGGCCTTGCCCTTGTCCCCCTGCATGGTGAGCATGGCCTCGCCGACGACGACGTCGGCGCTGGCCTCGTCCAGGCCGGTGTCGGCGGCCTCGCCCTGGCGGACGGTGCCGAGGTCCCCGACGACGGCGGCCACTCGCCGGGCGGCGTCGGGGTCGCGGTCGATGGCCGTGTAGGAGGCGGGGTGGGCCTTGATGATCTCGGCGGCGGTGCGCCCCAGGCCCGGGGCGAGCTCGACGACGTCGGCGCCGGTCAGACCGGCATGGTTGAGCATGGCGGCGGACAGCGCAGCGCCGCCGGGGCGCAGAACGCGCTTGCCGGCCCGGGCCAGGACCCAGTGGCCGGGGGCTGAAGCGATGGGGCGGTCGGCGTGAGGCAGCGGAAGGTCAGCGGAGGCAGTGGCGGCAGCAGGCTTCTTGCTCATAAGGTCAGCCTAACCATAGCAGTTCCACGGCGGGCAGAGTCCGA
>ERZ773074.794-NODE-794-length-12859-cov-4.306779_pt1 | contig 12859 bp, 9 predicted proteins | sample MGYA00580615_ERZ773074 | MGnify/ENA primary metagenome ERZ773074 (study PRJEB29015, sample SAMEA2738126) | human oral metagenome | biome: human oral; feature: human-associated habitat; material: saliva | place: China | collected 2160 ...
ATTCAAGCCTATGCCCGTAAGGAATTTGATAAACTTTGGGACGAGTACAAGCGGGTTCTCAATCCACAGGATTATCCAGTTGACTTGGCTCGAGATATCTGGCAGGATAAGATGGACTTGATTGACCAGATGCGCAAGAAAGCCTACCAGACAGGAGCAGAAAAATGAGCCTACAAGAAGAAATCATCCGCCAACTAGGCGTCAAGCCCGTCATTGACCCAGAGGAAGAAATCCGCAAGACGGTGGACTTTCTCAAGGCCTATCTGAGAAAACATCCTTTTTTGAAAAGCTATGTTCTGGGCATTTCTGGTGGTCAAGACTCGACTTTGGCTGGTCGCTTGGCCCAGATAGCCGTGGAAGAAATGAGGGCAGAGACAGGAGATGAGAGCTATCGTTTTATAGCTGTCCGCCTGCCTTACGGCGTTCAAGCGGATGAAGATGATGCGCAAAAGGCTCTGGCTTTCATCCAGCCTGATGTCAGTCTGACGGTTAATATCAAGGAATCCGCTGACGCCATGACAGCTGCAGTGGAGGCGACAGGTGCCAAAGTCTCTGATTTTAACAAGGGCAATATCAAAGCGCGTAGCCGTATGATTGCCCAGTATGCTTTGGCTGGTTCATATAGCGGAGCTGTCATTGGGACCGACCACGCAGCAGAAAATGTTACGGCCTTTTTCACCAAGTTTGGGGATGGTGGAGCAGATATCTTACCACTTTACCGCCTCAATAAACGACAAGGTAAGCAGCTTTTGGCCGCTTTAGGAGCGGATCCGGCTCTCTATGAGAAGGTTCCTACGGCTGATTTGGAAGAAGAAAAACCGGGGATTGCCGATGAAGTCGCTCTGGGTGTGACCTATAATGAAATTGACGACTATCTCGAAGGCAAGTCCGTTTCGGCTCAAGCTCAAGAGACGATCGAGTCTTGGTGGCATAAGGGCCAGCACAAACGGCATTTGCCGATTACGATTTTTGATGAATTTTGGAAGTGAGAAATTCCAGTAAATATTCTCAGTTCTAGCTAGGACGTGAGATAATCCTGAAAAAGTTAGGCTTGCCTAACTTTTTTACTTGCGCTCTTTTTTTAAAGTTCTATAATAGAGGTATAATGACAAGGAGGATTTTATGAATTCATTAAAACAAGATTTTACAGATAAGTTGTATGCTGCTTACGAGGCCAATCCCAAGTATGCAGCGATGGAAAATGCTATTAGCCATAATGGGCTCTTGACTTCTTTGGAAAAACGGACTGCTGCTGTAGAAAATGCACCTGTTTTCTCACTGGATCTCACCAAAGACAAGGTCAGTGACCAGAAGGCTTCCGGCCGCTGCTGGATGTTTGCAGCTCTCAATACTTTCCGTCACAAGATGATTGCGGGCTTCCAGCTGGAGGATTTTGAGCTGTCTCAGGCTCATACCTTCTTTTGGGATAAGTATGAAAAATCTAACTGGTTTTTGGAGCAGGTTTTGGCAACGGCTGACCAAGAATTGACTAGCCGCAAGGTCAAGTTCCTCTTAGATACGCCTCAGCAAGACGGCGGTCAGTGGGATATGGTCGTGGCGCTTTTTGAGAAGTACGGCGTCGTGCCTAAGTCAGTCTACCCAGAGTCCATTTCTTCTAGCAATAGCCGTGAGCTCAATCAGTTGCTCAATAAACTCTTGCGTCAGGATGCGCAAATCTTGCGCGAGCTGGCTCAGAATGGTGCAGATGAAGCTGATCTACAGGCCAAGAAAGAGGAGTTGTTGCAGGAAATTTTCAACTTCCTAGCGATGTCGCTGGGCTTGCCGCCTCGGAAGTTTGACTTTGCTTATCGGGACAAGGACGGCAACTACCATAGGGAAGCTGATTTGACTCCGCAGGTCTTTTATCAAAAATATGTAGACCTCAAGCTAGATGACTATGTGTCAGTTATCAATGCGCCAACAGCTGATAAACCTTATGGCAAGTCTTACACGGTCGAAATGTTGGGCAATGTAGTCGGCAGTAAACCTGTTCGCTATTTGAATGTAGAAATGAAACGTCTCAAGGAATTGGCTATTGCACAGATGCAGGCTGGTGAGACCGTTTGGTTTGGCTCTGATGTGGGTCAATCCAGCAATCGCAAGGCTGGTATCATGGAAGCAGGTATGCATGATTTAACCTCTAGCATGGATATCCAATTGACCCAAGACAAAGCAGGTCGTCTTGATTACAGCGAAAGCCTCATGACTCATGCCATGGTACTGGCTGGAGTGGATCTGGATGAAAAGGGTCAAGCTAAAAAATGGAAGGTAGAAAATTCTTGGGGTGAAAAGGTTGGAGATAAGGGTTACTTTGTCGCCAGCGACGCTTGGATGGATGAGTATACTTACCAAATCGTAGTCAGAAAAGAATTCTTGACTCCAGAAGAGTTGGCAGCCTACAATGCAGAGCCAATTGTCCTAGCACCGTGGGATCCAATGGGAGCTCTTGCTAATAGCGAAATGATTTGATAGGGTGAGCAATTGCAGAACGCTATTGATTTATTTAAACTAAAAAGATTGGATTTTAAAATCCAATCTTTTTTGGTTTATCGATGTTCAGCTCCTTGGTTAGAACTAGTTGAGCTGCTGGTTGTTCCAGAACTTGTTGAACTTGTTTGGGAACTAGAGTTGGTACTACTATGTTCTTCGCTAGATTCACTCGTACTTTGACTTGAAGACTCTGAGCTTGACTCAGAAGTGGAGCTTGAAGATGATTGGCTATAAGCGCGGCTGTAAGTTGAAGTACCATTGAGGTAGAGATAGGATCCGCTACGGAAAAGTCCGCTTGGTGGTGTCCAGTCTTCATTGCTATAGCCTGTCAGATAGAGCATCATAGAGCGGTAAACATCGGTTGCCACCTTAACTCCATCGTCTAAAACAGGAGTGAGGCGGTTTGAGTAACCGGTCCAAACAGCCATAGAGTATTGTGGAGTGTAGCCAACAAATAGCTCGTCAGGTGTGACAATGCTAGAACTGTAGTAAGGTTTTGTCAACTTCTCTAGCTCATCATCTGCATAGTTGGAAGTACCAGTTTTACCTGCTTGATAGACTCCTGGAATTGCAGCATTAGTACCAGTTCTAGACTGAAGAACGGTCTTCATCATGTCGGTCATCATGTAGGCTGTCGTCTCTTTCATAGCTTTTGAACCGCCATTTGAAAAGACTTTTTCTGTACCGTCGCTAAAGACAACTCGGTTTACATATTGTGGTTTGTAATATGTACCGCCATTAGCAAAGGCAGCGTAGGCAGCAGCCATTTTTTCGCTACTTGCTCCGTATTGGTTACCAGATTCGCTTGTATTACTTGAAATCGCATTAGAATAATGCATTTCAGGGTAATTAATACCAAGGCCATTGAGGAATTTCAATGAATTATCTAATCCGACTGCTTCCAGCGATTTGACGGCTGGTACGTTACGGGATTCTTGGATAGCGTATTGGATAGTAATCCAGCCATAATAGCGTTTATCCCAGTTATAGAGAGGAGTAGAGGTTCCAGGGAAATAGTAAGGAGCATCTTGGATTGAGGCAGCGGTGGAAGTGAAAACATTGTATTCCAAGGCTGGGGCATAATCAGTGATTGGTTTCATGGTAGAACCCCAGTCGCGATTCGTTTCGACTGCTTGGTTGGTACCAAAAGAAACGTTGGAAGACTGATGGCGAGCACCCAGTTGGGCAATGACTTTCCCGTTGGTAACATCCATAACGGTTGATGCCACTTGCAGTTCATCATCTGGATAAGCAACATATTCTTCCGTGTTGTAAATATCCCACAATTTTTTCTGTGCTTCGGTATTAACGTTAGTATAAACTTCCATACCAGTCGTAAGGACATTGTAGCCAGTTTCTTCTTCGACTTGCTCAATAACTTCTTTTAAATAGTTATCCATATAGGCAGGATAGCTAGCTGAATTTTTCAAGCTCTGTAAGCCGTCGGTTACTGGTGTATTGATAGCTTGTTCGTATTGTTCTGGTGAGATGTACTTGAGTTCATACATTTCAGATAGTACGAGATTACGACGCTGAGTGGCAGCTTCTGGATTTGTGTAAGGGTCATATTGGTTAGGAGCCTGAGGCATTCCTGCAAGCAGGGCAATCTGAGGAAGGGTCAAATCTTTCAAATCTTTGCCATAGTAACTTTGAGAAGCTGTTTGCATCCCGTAATTTCCATTAGACATATAGACTTTATTGACATAGTAGGTCAGGATTTCTTGCTTGGTAGCCTTTCGCTCAAGTTGAGTTGCCAGCCATGCTTCTTGGATTTTCCGAGAAAGGGTAGCATCTGCTGAGGAAGTGGAGAAATAAGTCAACTTGATCAACTGCTGGGTTAAGGTAGATCCCCCTTGACGTCCGCCTCCTTTCAGATTGCTTAGGAAGGCTCCTCCTATCCGAATGAAATCAACCCCACGGTGATTAAAGAAGCGGTGGTCCTCAATCGCAACGATAGCATCTACTAGCTGTGTAGGGATCTGGTCTGTTGACGCATTGACCCGCTTTTCAGAACCCAGGTCCGCAATCAGATTGTTATCGCTATCGTAAATCTTACTTGAAGTTGTTGCGACAAGATCCTTCTCAGAAAGGGTAGGAGACTTGGCGACATAGTATGTGAAGACAAGAACGCCAGTCACAACTCCAATGATAAAGAGAGATAAGAGGGCAGTTGCAAGATATTTTAAGGCCTGCAAAAGGGTTTGTTTATTCATTTGTGATACCACCTAGTAGTTTTTGTTCGATAATTTCAAGGTAAGGGATACTTGGGAATTGCTTTGTTTCGACTAAAAATCCATGTTCTTGAATGTAAGATAAAGGAAGGGATTTTCCACCTTTATCCATCTTATAAAATGTAATCAAATAAGATGCTGGAAGTAGATAGGTCTCCCGCAAGTTGGAGAAATGAAGTAAGACAAAGCAAATTCCTTTTTGCTGAAGGACAGCTTCCATATGTTCAATCTGGTGTAGATGGAAATTTTTTAGAGGCATAGCCGTTTTTTGCCGTGTTTCCTTGGCTTCAAAATCAATATAATGTCCCTTAAAGACACCAGAATAATCGGTCGTGGATGCCTGTCGGAAATAGGCCTCCACAATCTTTGCACGACTGCGTTGAGGATAGTCCACTTTGACAATCTGAATGGGTGTCGGTTTCTTATGAATGACAGCGAGCCCCCTACTCAAATAGTAGTTGTTGGATTCGTTGATCATCTTCTCAAAAGACATCCCGCGATTGGCAAAATTCACAGCCGTCTTTGAACCTGGATGGGCTAGTTTACTTTTTATCTTTAGCTTGTGAGGGTAGTTGACCATAAAACTCCTTATTGGTACAATAACATCACTCTATTATATCATAAAAATATTTTTTGAGGGAGAATAAATGACAAGTCTATTAATTGTAGGGTATAAGGCTTTTGAACTTGGCATTATGAATGAGAAAGACATGCGCATTAAGATCATCAAAGAAGCGGTCAGACGGGATTTGCAGCGCCTGCTGGATGAAGGATTGGAGTGGCTCATCTTTACGGGAAATCTAGGTTTTGAAACTTGGGTTTTGGAAGTCGCTCAGGAATTAAGAGAAGATTATAATTTCAAGATTGCTACGATTTTTCTCTTTGAGGACCAGGGAAAAAATTGGAACGAAGGAAATCAGGCTAAACTAGCGGATTTTAAACAAGTAGATTTTGTCAAATATGCTTATCCTAGCTATCAAAATCCGAGTCAGTTTCGCGAGTACAACCAATTTCTTCTTCAGAATACGGATGGAGCTTATCTATTTTACGATGAAGAAAATGAGACCAATCTTAAATATCTTTACAGGGAGATGAAGAATCAAGAACAGTATTTTATCAAAAAATTAACATTTGATGATTTGAATGAGGTTGCAGAAATTTTTTCGGAAAAGTAGGGTATAAATCTTGCTTTTTATAGGTGATTTCGTATATAATTGGATATGATAAACTAGATTGGAGTGAGAGCATGGCGAGTATTATTTATACAGCAAAAGATATTTTTGATCAAGACTTTAAGCGTGAAGTGCGAGGATATAGCAAGGCTGAAGTGGATGAGTTTTTAGATGATGTGATTAAGGATTATGAAACTTATGCAGCCTTGGTAAAGGAGTTGCGTGAGGAGATTACCCTTCTGAAGGAACAAGTATCGAATCAAGAAACTCCTACTCCTTCCGCGCCTAATCAGCCAGCTCAACCAACAATTGAGATGCCACAGATGGGAACAGCGACTAACTTCGATATTTTGAAACGCTTAAGCCGTTTGGAAAAGGAAGTTTTTGGCAAACAGATTCTGGACAGCGAAGAGCAATAATGTTGCAGAGTGCAATTTTTGGATAATCGCGTGAAGATTTAATATTTTCATGAGGAAAGTCCATGCTAGCACCGGCTGTGATGCTGGTAGTGTTTGTGCTAGGCGAAACAATAAGCCTAGGGACGGAGCAATCCGTTACGGCGACTGAAAAGGCTAAGTCTTTAGATAGGTCTGAATAGGTCTGAAAGTGCCACAGTGACGTAGTTCTTCTGGAAACAGAAGAAGTGGAACGCGGTAAACCCCTCAAGCTAGCAACCCAAACTTTGGTCGGGGCATGGAATGCGTGGAAACGAACATAGCATTCTGACTGGAAACAGTAGACAGATGATTATCGAAGGAGATGGTACCTAGTCATTTCTGGAACAAAACATGGCTTATAGAAAATTGCACATAGGTTAGCTAGCGTATGCTAGCTTTTTGATTAAGATATAGAGCCCCTTAGACAGAAGATTGCTGCAAGGGACAAAATAGGAAAGCAAGTTTTTTCTCAAAATGAGGAGCCAAGCAAGAACATTCTGCTTTCTAGCTGAGGCCAGTTTTTAACGGCGTGGCCAAGCGGATAGTGATAGAGTAAGAAAGAATGAAAGAAAAATTTAATTTAATTGCTACAGCGGCGGCAGGGTTGGAAGCCGTTGTCGGCCGTGAAATCCGAGATTTGGGCATAGATTGTCAGGTTGAAAATGGCCGTGTTCGCTTTAGTGGAGACATGGCTACCATCATTCAAACCAATCTCTGGCTGCGCGCGGCAGATCGGATTAAGATTGTTGTGGGAACATTTCCAGCCAAAACATTTGAAGAGCTTTTTCAAGGTGTCTTTGCCTTGGATTGGGAGAATTATCTGCCCTTAGGTGCTAAATTTCCCATTTCTAAAGCCAAATGCGTCAAGTCAAAACTTCATAATGAGCCCAGTGTTCAAGCTATTTCAAAAAAAGCAGTTGTGAAAAAACTGCAAAAGCATTATGCTCGTCCAGAAGGTGTCCCTTTGCAGGAAAATGGAGCAGAGTTTAAGATTGAAGTTTCCATTTTGAAAGATTTGGTGACAGTCATGATTGATACCAGTGGCTCTAGCTTGTTCAAACGTGGCTATCGGACAGAAAAAGGCGGAGCGCCAATCAAGGAAAATATGGCAGCTGCGATTTTACTTTTGTCAAACTGGTATCCAGACAAACCCTTGATTGACCCGACTTGCGGATCAGGAACCTTCTGTATCGAAGCGGCCATGATTGGGATGAAGATGGCGCCAGGTTTGCACCGTTCCTTTGCTTTTGAAGATTGGAATTGGGTTGACAAGGACTTGGTACGTCGGCTTCGGGCAGAGGCCCTAGCTCAGATTGACCAAGATATTCAGCTGGATATTTCAGGTTCTGACTTGGATGCCCGTCTGGTAGAGATTGCCAAGAAAAATGCGGAAGAAGCGGGCGTTGCTGACCAGATTCACTTTAAGCAAATGCGGCTGCAAGATCTTCATACGGACAAAATCAATGGGGTGATTATCTCCAATCCGCCTTATGGCGAGCGTTTGTTGGACGATGATGCGGTGACCAAGCTCTATCAAGAAATGGGACAAACCTTTGCTCCTTTGAAGACATGGAGTAAATTTATCTTGACCAGTGATGAGGCCTTTGAAGCCAAATATGGCAGTCAGGCGGATAAAAAGCGAAAACTTTACAATGGTACTTTAAAAGTAGACTTATATCAATACTTTGGCCAAAGGGTCAAAAGACAACTAGATTAGAAAGGAAATGCTGTGAGCAAAGAAGAAAAGATGCCAACAGAGCAAGAATCAAAAGAAACCGTTCTTGACTTAGAAGATGCGAAAGAAATGACGGTCGGTCAGGCTGCTCGGAAAAACGAGGAAGTCGAAGCTGGTGTGACTGAAGGAGACAATATCCTTGATAAATACATCAAGCAACACCGAGATGAAATCGAGGCTGGAAAATTTGAAACCCAAAAGCTGAGAATCATGGAAGAGCTGGCACAACAAAAAGAAGCTTTGATACAAGAGACCATCAAACAGCTTAAGAGTCAGTCTCAGGCGAAGGAAAATACTGCCAATGTGCCATTACCTCCGGTGCAGCCAGTGAAAGCAGAAGCTGCAAACTCAGCAAATGTTGAGACTACAAAGGCTGCACAACCAGCGCTAACAGTTGCAGCTGAAGCACCAATCATCCCGGCAACAAAGCCGGTATCAAAGCCAGTTCCGACAGTATTTGAAGATGAGGACGATACTGAGACAAAGCCTTTCTACAAGAAGAAAGCCTTCCTATACTCATCCTTAGGTCTTGTAGCGCTTGCCGCTGGAACGACTTGGTATTTTCATCAGGGGTGGGGGAGTCACAAGTCGACAACTGGTTCCAGTTCGACAGTTTCTTCTAGCAAAAAGAAATCTACAAGCTCTAGTGAAGCTAAGAAAGAGGCTGCTAAAGAATTTGAAGACCTTTATGCTAGCTTCTTTACGGATAGTAGTCAGACGGCTATCAAGAATGACAAGTTTGGTGATTTGGATAAGCTGAAAGCTAAGTTAGATGTCTTAACTGGCAGCTCAGAATATACGGCTGCTAAGAAGAAGTATGATGACCTTGTCAAGCAAATTTCTGCTATCCAAAGTGTCAATTCACAATTCAACACAGGTGCTATCGTTGATGGTCTCTTGAAGACAGATGCCCAAGTGAAAGAAAACGCTAATCTTCCAGATGTATCGACAGGTAATAACAAGTTAGATGAAGTCTTGAAAGCAGCTATTGCTCAAGGACGCAGTCAGCAGCTACCAGCACCAGCGCCTAGTCCGACAGTGGAACCGTCAGCGCCTTCTACGGCACCAGCTGCACCATCAACGCCGCCAGCTGTGACTCCAGCGCCTAGTGATCCTAGTGGCATTAGAAATGCAGAAACTGGTATCGGACTGCCAAGTGCAGGAGTCAACCTCCAGCGCCACCTTAGCCGTGTGCCTTACAATCAAGCAGCTATCGATGATGTGAACAATCCTGCTTGGACCTTCAATCCAGGTGTTTTAGAAACGATCCTCAAGGTGTCTCGCGAGCGCGGCTACATCACAGGAGATCAGTTTATCCTTGAAAAAGTTAACATTGTCAAGGGAAATGGCTACTACAATCTCTATAAACCAGATGGTACTTATCTATTTAGTATGAACTGTAAGACAGGCTACTTTGTAGGGAATGGAGCTGGGTATGCAGAAGATTTGGATTATTAATCATCTTTCTCACTAATCCATTCAAAATATATAAAAAAGTTAGACGGAGCTGAGCCAAGTATCTTGGGTTAGCCGTCTAGCTTTTTTGTATAAATAGTTACTTATTATTAATTACTATAATAATCTATAGCTTAGATCTATAGGTTAATATAGATAGTTTGAAATAGCTTGATTTATCAAGCTTATTTTCAATAAATAAAGATTTCAATGGATTGAATTCTTGTCTTATTTTTGTTAAAATACTACTTGGAGCATTAGGACACCTAGCATAAAAATGTACAAAAGTGTCTATTGTTACTTTTAAACTATGGTATGCAATAAGCCAGCTTCTTTGCTAATGGTCATGAGATTAACAAAAACTGGCATGTTGGAAAAGGAAAGGAAAAGGAAAAGGAAAGGAAAAGGAAAGGAAAAGGATGTTTCGAAGTAAGAAATATAACAAAGATTTCGAGATTATTGACGAAAAGAAGCGGTATAAGCTCTATAAGTCTGGGAAAAATTGGGTAAAAGCTTCAAATTCTCAACTCGATCTCTTTCGTATCGGTGGAATGGGAGAAGTTGTCTCAAACAGCTTGTCAGATACAGAAGAGCTTGATCACGATCATCTGAGCCTCAACACTCTTGCAGGTTTAGGGGGGATATTAGCTGCTGGAGCGGCAGGTTTGATGGTGACTCAGGAGCAGTCTGTCTATGCAGATGAAACGTCTGAATATACTGATAAAGCAGTTATCTCAGCTGAAGTCAAGGACAATGAAGAAGCAACAGAAGCAAGTACAAATTCGATCATTGCTCAAGCGCAAGCAGAAATGCGAAAAGCAAAAGCAGAACAGGCTTCTGAGTTGGCCTCTGTTTCAGTTAGTCAGTCAGTCAGTGATTCTGTCTCTACAAGTGAGTCAGTCTCTCTTAGTATCTCGACTAGCCAGTCTGTTAGTCAATCGCTCAGCCAATCAGTTTCCGCTAGTAACTCAACTTCTATCAGCCAGTCTATATCTGCTAGCAATTCAGTCTTGACTAGCAAATCAGCGAGTACTGCGCCTGCTGCAAAAGTATCAGAGAGCAAAGGGCCCGCTAAGCTAGAAAGTGCTAACAATACAACTTCTCTAGAACAGGATAAAGTGCTAACTAGCGCATCAGTAGCTGATGCTTCCGTCTCAGCTTCTAATTCTGTCTCACTGGATGTCAAAGTCAATGTTGCTGATAGCTTTGTTTCATCTGGTGCAGGACAAAGTTTAGCTAGCACTACTTTGAGCAATAGCCAAGCCCTAGCGACCAGCAACAACTTGGCTGCTGGTGTGCTAGCGGATAAGAACCAAGCTCAAGGCAAGGGCGAGATCAAGCAAGCTGAGAAGAGTCAAACGGTAGATAAGACTGTAGCAACTTCACCAAAAGAGTCTGGTCAGGCCGGCTTCCGCAGTGCCAGTCAATCAACAAGTGGATCGACGACAGCAATTGACCAGCAACCTTCTACTTCAAAAGAAGCAAAGAACCTTGAAATTGACTCAGCTGAATTAAAAATAACTGAAATTACTGGTAAGAATAGTGTTAGTGGAGTTCAATCAACTTCTGTCACAACTAGCTTAATTGAAGCTGCTGCGGTTGCAATAGCATCTTCAGAAGTCACTGCTAAACAACAAGAAGAAAACCGTAGGAAGTTGACCAATCTTTCAGCTGAAATAGGTGACTATCTAGCAAAAGCGGTTGATTTACCAAATACGGATTCAGCTCTTGCTAAGGCCAATGCTGCAGTAACAGAAATTGAAAAAGCCCTGACTGATCCAACTAGTGATTTAACAACAGTATTGCAAAAAGCTACTTCAGCGCGTAATTCGATTGTCAATGCTGTGTTGGCGGCTAATTCTGGTGTGCGTGATGCACGAAATGGGGCAGAAATTGCTAGAGGGGCACACTCACGTGCAGCCTCTAAACCACCTACGATTTCTATGCCATCCACTATCACAATTTATAATGATGAAGCAGTCAATAATTTTCAGATAAGGCTGAATGATGATAAAGGGATGGCTAAAATCACGCCCTCCCCATCCAATGCTATTATTACAGGTTTAAATGCACCGAACTATCCAACTAACAAGAAAGGGGTATTTGGAGATCTATATATCTATGATCAATCGGGGAGACAAATAGGTGCCCAAAGGTCATACACCATTGACATAATAGGGACAGTGGGTCGTGAAAACAGAACTTGGAAACCCTATAAGCCTGGTACCTATGTTCTGGAATATACAGTAACAGATATTCATGGTCAGACTGCGACAGCACGTACGAATTTCCATATTAAGGGATTTAATGAACGAAACAACCCAGTTAGTGGGGATACCGTTATTGTTAAGAATCCATCTTCTTTGACTGTAAGTGAACGCGATCAAGTACTTGAAAAATTTAAAGAAAAAAACCAGTCGCTTTTATCTGGTAGTGATTTTACGAAAGATGGCGTAACCGGAACGATTTCGGTAGCTGAAAATGGGAATATTACCATTACCTACCGTGATAATACTACAGCTGTTATCCCAGCTAATGTGGATGCTGTTCCAGTTCCAAGTGCGACGGTGACTCGTAATGGTCAAGCCCTGACCCCTGTAAATGGCAACTATATTGTGTACGCAGGAGATGATATTCAAATTAATTTCACTGCTACAGATAATAGCGGGCAATTATCAGAATTTAAGATCGTTTCAAATGCAGATGCAAATGGCTCAGCCCTTGGAAGTAATTTCTTTGAAGATAATAAATATGGGACGGGAACTGTAGAGCATTTAACGGGGAATATCACAGCGACTACTGCTAGTCCAGCCCGTATTACTGTAAGAGCTCATTTGAATGATAATCTAGAGTATGATAAAAATGGTAGAAATAGTTGGCAACGCAATGCAGTAGCAACGGATAAGGCTGGTAATAGTAATAGTGCAGGAAATGATTCGCCGGGCAATGTACGTATTGTGCAAGGTAGACTGACAGATATTATGGAAGGGGTAGCACCGACTGAAACCTTCCAGGTAGAGAGTGTTTCTCAATTAAAACCTCAAGAAAAAACTCGTATATTGGCGGCTGTTGAGAAACTAAACAATAAGCAGGAAAAACGTATTGATTCCTTTACTATTAGTAACAATGGAACAGTTACCATTATCTATAAAGATAAGACTACGGATACGTTCACTGTAAAACTTTCTGATAGTGAGTATAAGAGTAGCAGTGCTTCAACTAGTCTAAGTCAAAGACAGTCAACCAGTGCATCAGTAAGTGCTAGCACGTCAGCGAGCGCCTCGGCTTCAACGAGCGCCAGCCGTTCAGTTTCTGCTAGCCAGAGCTTGTCTACATCCT
>ERZ773074.805-NODE-805-length-12758-cov-22.608911_pt1 | contig 12758 bp, 8 predicted proteins | sample MGYA00580615_ERZ773074 | MGnify/ENA primary metagenome ERZ773074 (study PRJEB29015, sample SAMEA2738126) | human oral metagenome | biome: human oral; feature: human-associated habitat; material: saliva | place: China | collected 2160 ...
AGTCCAAGGTCTACACCCCCGACGAGGGTATGCTCGCGGCAATGGGCAAGATTGCGAACGCCCGCAACATGGTCTTTGTGCCGGTCATCTCCCCGGACACTAACGCGTCCGGCGACGGCATCACCTGGTGGGAAGACATGGACGCTAACGGCGAGTTCTTCCGCTCCTTCGCGAAGTCCTTCGTGAGCGAGAACAACCTGGACGCTTCCCAGGTGTGGACCATGGGTTACTCCGGTGGCGCTGAGTTCATCACCTACGAGCTGACCGATCACAACACCGCATGGCGTAACGGTGGCGGCTCCATCATGGTCGCCGGCGGTGACTCCGACGGCTCCGTGGACGCTGACGCAACCACCAAGGCATCCCCGATGTACTGGTGGGTCGGCGCGAACGACACCTCCGGTAACACCAACCCCGTCACCTGGAGCGCACGAGGCGCCGTCGAGTCCGGCTACAACGCATACCTGGGCGCAGGCTTCTCTGACGCCCGCGTGAAGCTGATTGACGGCTTCAGCCACCACGACTACGACCTGCCGCACATCCTGGCATCCTCCCTGGACTTCGCCGGCAAGACCCCCGCGCTGGGCTACAGCGACCTGTCCGACTCGAACCCGAACTACAACGAGATCAGCTGGAACTCTGATCACCGCATCATGCTCGGCTTCGCGGACGGCACCTTCCGCCCGAACGCATCGGTCAACCGTGCGCAGCTGGCAACCTACCTGTACCGCGTGGCTGGTCGCCCCGCAGTGAACGCACCGGCTGTTTCGCCGTTCAGCGACGTTCCGGTGAACCACCCCGCGTACAAGGAGATTTTCTGGCTGAGCCAGCAGGGCATTACCGGTAGCGACTTCCGCCCCCTGGAGGCCGTCACCGAGTCCACCATGGCCGAGTTCATGTACCGTGCCGCCGGCTCCCCGGCGCAGAATCAGGGCGGCTACGCATCGCAGGCCCTGGCCTGGGCCGCCTCGAACGGCATCGGTACCGGCTCGACCTCTTCGGCAGCCATCACCCGCGACGCTATGGCAGGCTACCTGTACATCTACGCTAACTAAGGCGTACGGCTCCTAAAGCGTAAAGAACCGCCCCGCTCCTTTTCAGGAGCGGGGCGGTTCTTGTATGTGACCTACAGGGAGACGCCTATCGGCGTGCTACCGGATTAGAGGGTCTGGGTGGGGGTGTCGCCACCGATAGCGGGGGTCTGCTTTGCCTTCAGCTCGGCCAGGCGGGCGTCGAGCTCGTTCTGGCGACCCATCTCCTCCAGGGTGTTGAACTGTGCGTCCAGCGAGGAGGAGGCCAGCTCCTGCTGACCGATGACGCGTGCCTCTTCGCGGCGGACCTTCTCTTCGAAACGGTAGATTTCGCTGGTCGGGTCCATCACGTCGAAGGCCTTCAGCGCGTCGTTGACCTGGCTCTGAGCGGTGGCGGTCTTCTGACGCGAGGTCAGTTCGTCGCGCTTGTACTTCAGCTCGTCGAGCTTGGTACGCATCTTGTCCAGGCCGTCCTTGAGCTGGTTCACGACCTGGGTCTGGGAAGCCAGCTGGGGCTCGAGGGCCTGTGCAGCCTTCTCAGCCTGCATCTGCTTGCCCAGGGCAACCTTGGCGAGGTTGTCGAACTTGTCAGCGTTGGCGGCGTCACCAGCGGTGCGAAGTTCATCTGCCTTGTTGGAGGCGGCCAGAGCCTTGGCGCCCCACTCCTGGGCCTCCTTGAGGTCCTCTGCGTGGTCCTTCTCCAGCAGTCGCAGGTTGCCGATGGTCTGGGCGACGGCGGCCTCTGCCTCACGGATGCTGTTGGTGTAGTCGCGAACCATCTGGTCCAGCATCTTCTGCGGGTCCTCGGCAGCGTCGAGCAGGGCGTTGATGTTTGCCTTCGCCAGCTGTGCGATTCGACCGAAGATAGTCTGCTTAGCCATGATTTCCTACTTTCTGTTCAACGGGCTGCGGGGGAGCGCCACGCTCCTCGTGAGCCGTGCCCGTACAACTTATTATGTGAGAGGTTTCTGGGCGTGGGCTGTGAAAACCATGCACGCCCGATGACCTCAATCTAAACTTTGGGTGAATTGGGTGAACTAGAAGCTACCGCCGTCGCCACCGCCGCTACCCCAGTCGCCGCCACCGCCGCCACTGAAGCCGCCGCCGCTCCAGCCTCCGCCGGAGGAGGAGCCGCCGGAGCTGCTGCCCCAGCTGTGAGTTGAGCCGGAGCCCAGGGTGTTCAGGATGGCGCCCAGCAGCAGGCCCTTTGCGAGGTCGCTACCCCAGCTATTACCGCCGCCACCGCTGGAGCGTTCGGAAAACTGGCCCATCTCGCGGGCGGCGCGGTTCTGCGCGTCGTTGGCCTGCTGAAGGGCCATGTTGGCCTCGTTCAGAGCCTCCAACGGGTTGGAGTTACGCATCCGGTTGGCGTTCATGAGGTGACGTTCGGCTTCGGAGATCGCGGTCAGGGTCGTGGGGCCCACGGCGCCGCGACGATTATCGATGTACCCGCGGGCACCGGTCACCGCGGCGTGCGCGGAGCGAAGGGTACGATCCAGAGTCTGGCTTGCCGCGCGGGAACGGTCGCGGGTGGCGCGCATTTCCGTCATCGACTTGTCCAGCTCGCTCGAGAGCTGACGCAGCTGATTGGCCAGGGCCAGCGGGTCGTTCGGGCGGGCGGTGGAGCTCTGCGTCACCTGTCCGAGGACCGCTTCCATACCGGCGGCTACGGCGGCCAGGTCGGAACGGCCCTGCGACATGGCCAGGCTCTTGGCCTCGGCCACGTCGCGCTGAATACTCAGCAGGTCGGTACTCAAAGCCTCCTGAGCCGCGTTGAGCTCGTTGTTGCGGTTCGTCACCGCATTGGACAGCGTGAGAATTTGTGCCGAGGCTTCCTCGGCAGAGCGCAGGTGCGCAACGGCCTCGGCTCGGTTGGTATCCACCAGCTGCTGTGCCTTCTGAAGCTCATCGGTGCACAGAGCCAGGTTCGATTCCAGCAGAGCGGGGGTCTTCGAGATGGGCTCCAGAGCCGAGGGCAGGTAGCGTTCCTTCATCTGGGCGTAGCGGGCGGAGCACTCCGCCACCGTGCTACGCACCTGCGGGAGGCGCTCGTTCAGCGCAGCGATGGCCTGGGGCGCCTGCTGCTCAAGGTCGCGCATCTGGGCCAGCTGAGCGTCCTGCTCCTGCGAGATGCGGGCCACGGCCTGGGAATTATCGATAATCTCACTCAACCAGGCGCGCTGCTCCGCCTCAGTATCGGGAATACTATCGGTCAGCAGCTGCTGGCGCTGGAAGGAACGGCGCATCAGTTCTTCGGCGCGGGCGATTTCCTCCTCGAAGCGGGCGACCTGCTGATCGCCGTACTGGGCGCGCGCAAACTCCAGCTCCTGCTTGGCGCGACTCATCGTGGTGTCGGCCTGCAACAGGGCGCTACCGGCGCGGGTGCGCAGCTCTTCCAGGGGAATCTCCGGGACCTGCGGACGCGGAACCGGGCGGGGAGCGTTATAGGTGTTCTGCTGCGGGGCGTTTTTGCGGCGCTTACGGCGACGAGCCGCGTACACGCCACCACCAACGGCAGCCACCGCACCGACTCCCAGCACACCGGTCACCACGCTCGAAGAGCTACCGCCCTTCTGAGCCTCGATACCCTCGACCGCGGCCAACGCCGCGCCGGAGTAATCGCTGTTCTGCAGCTTCGGCTTGATGTAGTTCTGGTACACCTTCGTCTGCTGATCGCTCGACAGGGTCTTCGTGCTACCGGCCAGGAAATACGCCTGGCGGCTTTCGGTGGCAATCACCAGCACCACGTCGGCCGAGCCCCAGTTGTTCTTCGTAGCCAGGGCCTTGGTCCACGCCTGGGAACCCGAGGGGTTCTCAAACTTATCGATGGTCACCACGTGCAGGTCCACGTTGTACTTCTTCGACAGAGCCGAAATCTTGGAACTCAGTGTGGAGGTATTGCCCAGGGAATTCGTGGTGTCGTAGATGCGGGTACCGGTAATCTGCATGGGGTCAGCGGCCTGCGCGGCCGAGGGGCCGGCGGCGGTAAAGAACGCCGAACCGGCCGGAGCCACGACGGGGGCGAAGGACAGACCTGCTGCCAGCGCTGTGGCACCCACTACGGTGCGTAGGCGCGGGCGCTGGTTGCGAGAGTAGCGCGCGGGGGCGTGGTCGGTCATGCTATTTCCTCCGTTATCGTGACGTATTTATGTGCTCGTTCGTGCAGGTAGCGGTCGTTGCGTACCCTCAACACCGGTCACACTATTAGTGTAACCGCGGCCCAGCGGCCAAGGCCTGATGATACGAAGCCTTCAGCGAATATGACCCGAATATTGGAACTCCGTTTACTGATCGTTTACTTTGACTGTTAGCGGTGAGAATCCCTTGCCTGCTTGCGATTCATAAGAAGGCAAAGCGGGACGCCCCGAGCATCCGAGCCGTACACGGTACCCACCTTTCCGTCGGAGACGCTCACCGTTGATACGGGGGCGCAGGAAGAGCCCCGCATCTTAGCGGTGCTCAGCCTTCTCTCACCATCACGGATGAGTTCCTGAGCCTGCTCCCACGCGTCGCGGAGCGAGGGGAAAACACCCTCCGCAACGGGCGGGAAGACTCGCGAGCCTCGATGAGGTCTTCCAACGCCTCAACGGTGTGAAGCGCCCCAACGATCTCGGTATCGTCTGCGCACGGGCCACAAGCGGTGCGTTCGATGAGAGAAAGAGGAAGGTACCCGTCGCACGTGACGAGCCAGGTCAGTTGCCTCTGCACGGTATGTAGACGTACCGTCTGGCGGAGTAGACGTACGTGAGCCCGCAGCAGGGGGAGGGGAATCTGCTCGGGACGAGCCGGGGACGCGGAGCCGGGATTTGCGAGCAAGAGCTTCCCCTCGTAGTGCCTGTTGCTGCCACGAATACTGGTCAAGGGGCATGATTGCTAACGGCTCCCACTAGCAGGTGCTGCGAGAGTAACGCGCGGGGGCGTGGTCGGTCATGCTATTTCCTCCGTTATCGTGACGTATTTATGTGCTCGTTCGTGCAGGTAGCGGTCGTTGCGTACCCTCAACACCGGTCACACTATTAGTGTAAGCGCGGCCCAGCAACCGACCCGGCTAACAGCCCGGCAGCTTGCCCCGCGGCCAAGGCCTGATGGTACGAAGCCTTCAGCGAATATGATCCGAATGTTGGAATTCTGGTCGCTGACCGTTAGCCCTTCTCCCCGGGTTTATACAGGAAAGCCGGGGGCCAGCCTCATGCCAGACCCCGGCCCACCGGTTATGTAGCCAGTTAGCGCCGACGCGCAATCTTCAGATTGCTCATCAGGTGCTCCACTACCTCAGCGGCATCAACATCGTGGATGCTCTGTGCTATGCCGTTCACTACCTTAACCCGCGAAGACGAGGCGAACATCCAACCCAAGAACTGCACATAATTCAGCAACCTAGAACTGCGTTCTGCCTGCTTGCGCATCTGTGACCACAGGATGCGGGGGACTGGCACGTCACGACCCCTATACTCCCGGGAGCTAGCGCGAGCCTCCAGAAGCTCGGCGAGCGCCTCAATATTTTCGGTCAGCTCCTTCAGATCCTCATCAGCGGCAGAGGGACCAACGAAATGGCGATCAACCAGGGACCAAGGCATGTAGCCGCTACAGCTACTCACCCACGCCAGCTTCAAACGCAGATTCTGCAGGTGAAGCACCTGCTGCAGAAGCCGCGAATGGGTGCGCAACATCGACAGCGGCATGGAAGATAGTCTCTTCTCCTCCGAAAGCAGACCCTCGAAGGAGCCTTCCCCGGAAAACGCCTTATACGGATCCGAGACGCCTGTCAGAAGCACCGGTCCCTCGTAGTGCACGAACGCCAGGACCTCGGGAACACTCGAGAGGGCACGGATGCGCTCGCCAATGGTCGGCAGGTCCTCCCCATCCGGGGCGTACTGTTCGCGGCTGAACGTCAACGTCTGGATAGGCTGCTCGGCAAGGTCGGGCGATTCACGAGCCAGCGTCCGCAAATCGGTCACAACCTCGGTCAGAACGCCGTCCCGCTCAACCTGCAGAAGCTCCTCCAGGAACTCAATGACAGCGTTCGCCTGCAAGCTCAAGACCGCAGCGCAGAACTCCGCATCCTGAAGCTCAAGACGCACCTTCTCCAGGCGTTCTTCCAGCGTGGACTGCACGCCCTTGATCTCAAACTCGCTCAGCTGCTCTGGGCGGAGCATACGGTGCACACCGTCCTCGCCAGTGCGGTAGAAAAGCTCGCTAAACTCCAGCGTGGACTGCACGCCCTTCAACACCCGCTCTCGCAACTCGGGCAGAACGTCAAAGGCGACTTCGGCCATCTCATTCCAGACCTTGGCCTCATCGATCTTCGAATCCTTACGGGCAGTCTTCTTCCAGGTCTCGGCAAGCTGCATAGCGCGGTCATATTCGCTCAGCTCCACAAAAGCCGCCAGCTTCTGTGCGCTCTCACGCAGATAACGCACCGCGTATAGGCGGTCGCTCAAAGAATCCGGGAGGGTATCCTCCAGCAGGCGCCAACGGAAGGTGCGCTCAAAGCACCGCTCCGTCATTTCAATGATGGTGGCGCTCAAAGAGAGCGCGTGGTCGCGGGCAAAAGCGAAAGAGCCCGGGGCCTCCGCCAGACGGGGCAGGGACGTATAGAACTCCAGCGCCCCGCTCAGCTTCAGCCGAGATACCCGGATGGTTTCTTCCAACTCTGTGGCAAGCACCGTGCGGTCAGCCTGGGCAGTCTCCTTGAAACTGTGTAGCGGAGAAACCTGTGCACGCTCGAGCGTCTGCAGGTTCATGACCGCACGCATGAGGTAGTTCTCCAGGATGCTGACCTGCTCCCGGCGCGGACGCTGATTCAGCGGAACATGATTTTCCTGCGTGCCCACCAGTAGATGCTGCGGCACACCGCTAATCGACGGCAGCGCAAAGACCTCATCCTCTGATTTACTGACGGAAAGCACCATGGGGTAGCGGCTGCGCTGCGCGTTCTCTAGAGGGGGAATGAGCTTGAAGTTGGTGCTCAAAGAGAAAGGGTCGGAATGTGCTGGCTTGGGCTGGTCGGCCTCGTCCTTCTGCGTAGTTTCTTCCTGCCGAGTCGTCCCGATCGGGGGAGTGGCTTCCTGCCGAACGGCCTCCTCCGACCGGGATTCTTCGCGCACACCGGCGTCTTGAGCGCCAGCGGGGCTTTCCACCTGCAGGGGAGCGAGCGGGGAGGGCACCCCCTGCTTCGCCGCGGTGCTCTCAACACGGTTCTGCTGTGCGTCGTTAGCCGGGGCGGTACCTTGCGGATCACCCGAGGGCTGCGGATTCGGCAGGTACTGCTGCGGATAGCTGACGGCACCCCGGACGGGCTGACCCTGCTGGTTCTGCGCCTGCGGAGGCTGAACATGCGGAGGGTACCCGTGCTGGGGTTGTCCCGGAGCATGGGGAGGCGCCTGCGGTGTGCTCATCGGGTACGGGCTGTACGGAGGCGACACCCGCTGATTCTGCTGCGCGTCGTTTTTGCCCCGCCGTTTCTGGGCACGGAGGCTAACCAGCAGAACAACAAGGGTGATAGCGAGTACACCCCCGAGGAGGGTGTACAGGGGTGCAGGGCCCGTCGCCGATAGCGAAGGTAGCGTGGCGAGAAGAGCGAACGCGGCGCAGGAAGTACTCATGTCTTTACGATAGCCCAGCATGCCCCGCCGTGCTCGGGAGCGTGTGAATCCGCCGCATACTAAGAGTCGATACCCGAGCCATCCTGCGGAGCGGGTGAGCCCGGGACGCGGAGCTAACGCAGGTACGAACCCAAACAAAGAATCGGCCCCCACCCGTATTCGGGGTGGGGACCGCATCCTCATCACTCATCACTTAACACATATGTCCCGGCTCGGCCTCACCCGAGCCGAAGGACACTTTCGGGGATACACCCCCATCCGTTACGGGTCTCTCAACTCCCGTACCGGAAAACTCGTTCGACGGTAGAGTCTTATCCGTCGTCTTGGCCAACGCTATCTAGAGATGGCCGCGCTCTGGTGTCGCTCGTGGAGTTGTTCCTCCTGCTGGCGGCGGTACATCATGCCTGAGCAGCAGGCCACCACACCGGCACCGATGCCGATTGAGCAAACCAATATGGCGCAAAAGATTATGGTTGCAGTCACTGGAGTTCCTCCTTCGTTTATCATCTGCCCTCCACGCTACGGGTCTTCTCTGTGCTTCAGCTGTGCGTAGAGGCGGGCACCGCTGTGTAGATTGCCGTTCGCTAGATTCTCATTTGCGGGCACTTCGCGGGTAGCGCGGGGAAAAGCCGACACTCAGAAAATTCCCAGGGAACTCTACGCTGAGCGACAGTGAAAAAGCATCGAACGGCACAGAAGACCCTCTACAGTAGATAGAGATAGTGCGCCCGAACGACGCACGGGCAGACTTCAAGGAGAACAAACCCATGACTCAGAACACCGGATGGTCTCAGGGCGGCAACGACGGCGCCTCCGACGCGACACGGCCTCTGCAGAGCGTAAACGGGCAACCCAATTACCAGGGTTATCAGCAGGCCGGGTACCAGGCCTCCCAAAACGGCTACTCGCAGGCGTACCCTCAGAACGGCTACGGGTATCGTGCGACCGCTACGGTAGCTTCCCCCGCCCCGGAGAAGAGCAAGCGTTACGGCGGCGGAGTTATTCTCACCGCGGCCGTGCTCGCAGCCCTCGTGGGTGGCGGCGTGGGCGCCGGCGTCGGGTCCTTCACCGCCTCGGCCGGTTCCTCCTCTTCGAGCTCCTCTCGTGGGTCGGTGAGCTCCAATATCAGCAACTCGTCGACTGTCATCGGCGTCGCCGAGACCGCGAAGAAGGTTCTTCCCTCGACCGTTAGCATCGTGGCATCTGACGGGTCGAGCACTGCCGGCGGCGGCAGCGGCGTCGTTCTGGACAAGGAAGGACACATCCTGACGAATAACCACGTGGTGGTTTTCTCTAACAGGGAAGCCTCCATCGTCGAGGTGCGCCTGAGCGACGGTACGGTGCGCACCGCCAAGATCGTGGGGCGCGATGAAGCCTCCGACCTGGCTGTCCTGAAGATTAACTCCTCCGGTCTTGACCTGCAGCCCATCACCTGGGGAGATTCTTCGAAGCTGGTCTCGGGCGAGGTCGTGGTGGCCCTCGGTGCACCCTATAGCCGCACCGACACGGTCACCTCCGGCGTTGTGTCGAACGCGAACCGCGTGCAGCCTGCCGACGAGAAGGGCCAGAATTACATCCCCATGGTTCAGACTGACGCCCCCATCAACCACGGTAACTCTGGCGGACCGCTCGTCAACCTCAAGGGAGAACTGGTCGGCATCAACGCGCAGGGCCAGGCCAGTCAGGACGGCGGTACCGCCGACGGCATGGCCTTCTCGATTACTTCGAACTACGCCAAGCGTATCTCCTCCGAAATCATCGCTAACGGCAAGGCCACCCACGGTTACCTGGGTGCGAACGTTAAGAACAGCCCCGCCGACACCGGTAGCGGCTCCTCGAAGCTGATTTCCGGCGGTGTGGAGATTAGCTCCGTGACCTCCGGCAGCCCCGCAGCCAAGGCAGATTTGCGTGCCGGCGACATCGTGGTGGAGGCGGACGGCCACCCCATCACGAAGAGCGACGAGCTCAACGGCACGGTGCGTGCGGCGGCGGCCGGCTCGAACATGACGCTCAAGGTTAAGCGCGTCGGGACGACCAAGGACATCACCGTGACCCTGGGCAGCGCCGACAGCCAGAAGTAACCCCTCGCTCCTGAAGTAGTAGCCCTGAAGTAGCAATGCGACGTACCTGAGAAGCATCCGCTCAGCTGGGACTGCTCGGTCAGTCTAAATAACGCGCACAATAAAGATGCTCCCACCCCGTACCTGGGGTGGGAGCATCTTTATTAGCGAGGCAAACTATAGCGATACTGCAGAATAGGCGGGCTAGGCGTTCTTGAGAATCTCTGCCACGCGTTTCTGCAGTGCAGGGATGACCTCCTGCTCAAACCAGGGGTTCTTCGCCTGCCACCTAAAGTTCAGGGGCGAAGGATGCACGAGCGGCAGGAACTTCGGAAGGTAGGACTCCCACGCGCGTACCGTCTCGGTCAGGTTACGTTCGGCCTTCGGACCGCGCTTACCGTTCAGATAGTACTTCTGGGAGTACGCGCCCACCAGCAGAATCAGCTGAACGTCCGGCATGAGATCCAGCAGCTGCGGATGCCACTTCGGCGCGAAATCCTTACGCGGCGGGTTATCGCCGTGCGCGCCCTTACCGGGGTAGTAGAAATCCATCGGCAGCAGAGAAATGAGCTCGGGGTTGTAGAACTGCTCGTCTGTCACGCCCATCCACTCGCGCAGCTTCTCACCGCTCGGGTCGTTCCACGGGATGCGGCTTTCCTGCGCGGCACGCCCCGGTGCCTGACCAATCACCACGATGCGCGCCCTAGGTGACGCCGAATAGACCGGCTCCCAGCCCTGCTCGGTGTACTCCTTATTCTCAGGATCCCGGCGGATCTGCTCGGCCAGGGGAGGGGCAGAACTCAGAATCTGCTGAACCATGTGCTCGGGCAAATCGTGGTGTGCGGTAGCCATGCTAGATGGCGCCTCCTTCAAATCCGTTCTGGCGCCAGGCCTCAAACACGGCAATCGATGCGGAGTTAGCCAGATTGAGGGAACGGCGGCCAGGCTTCATGGGAATCTTAACCCGTTCGGTAATGTGCTCGTCCCGCTGTACCTCGGCGGGCAGACCCACCGACTCGGGGCCGAACATGAGGACGTCTCCGGGACGGTACTCGATATCCGCGTAGGAGGTCGAGGCCGTGGTGGTGAACGCGAAGACGCGCTCCGGCTCGAGGGCTCGCCAGGCGTCCTCGAGGGTCTTGTGGACGGTCACCACGGCCAGGTCGTGGTAATCCAGGCCCGCGCGGCGCAGGTGGGCGTTATCGAAGTTGAAACCCAGCGGCTCCACCAGATGCAATTCGGCACCGGTAATCGCGGCCAGTCGGATGGCGTTACCGGTATTACCCGGAATCTCGGGGGTATAGAAAAGAATCTTGAACACGCTCCTAAGTGTACCGCGTAGCCTTTGAACAGCCCGGCTGAGTAGCGCTCACCGACCTACCCACAGGCAAATGCTGCTAGAAGAGGCCAGAGGCAGCGCGATAGAATAAGCGAGGTGAACAGCCACGCATCCAGCAGGAGGAACACATGAGCGCAGAAACCAACCGCCAGAACGGCCGCGTCTACCTTGACCACGCCGCAACCACCGAGGTGCTTCCCGCCGCCATCGACGCGATGGTCGAACAGATGCGCGCGGGCGGCAACCCCTCCTCACTGCACGCCCTGGGCCGAGACGCCCGAGCCACCGTCGAGTACGCCCGCGAACGCATAGCCCGCGCCATTGGCGCCGACCCCGCCGAGGTTATTTTCACCTCGGGCGGCACCGAGGCGGACAACCTCGCCGTAAAGGGCATCTACTGGAAGCGCCGCGAGGAAGACGCTCGGCGTACCCGAATTCTCGTCTCCTCCATCGAACACCACGCCGTGGAAGACACCTGCGAGTGGCTTGAAAAGGCCGAGGGCGCGCACATCGAATGGATTCCAGTGGACGAACGCGGCCGCGTGAACCCGCAGACGGTCCGCGAGCTCATCGAGAAGAACCCCGAGGACGTCGCGCTCGTGACCGTCATGTGGGCCAATAACGAGGTGGGTACCGTGCAGCCCATCCCCGAGATTGCCGCTATCGCCGCCGAGTACGGGATTCCCATGCACTCGGACGCCGTGCAGGCCTTTGGCGCTGTACCGATTGACTTCCATGCCAGCGGCACGACCACCCTCGCCATTTCCGGCCATAAGATTGGCGGCCCCATGGGCATCGGCGCGCTGGTCGCCACCCGCGCCGTGCAGATGACCCCCGTCCTGCACGGCGGCGGTCAGGAACGTTCCGTGCGTTCCGGCACCATCGACGCACCCGCCATCGCGGGCTTCGCCGAAGCCGCCGCGCATGCGGTTGAGCACCTGCCCCAGGAATCGGCCCGCATCGCCGCGCTGCGCAACGAACTCGTGGCCGCCGTGAGCGCGCTCATTCCGCAGGCGCACCTGAGCGGCGAGGACCCGCTCACCGAGGAGTACCCCGGCCAGAAGCGCCTGCCCGGCAACGCGCACTTCACCTTCGAGAACGCAGAGGGCGACACCCTGCTCTTCCTGCTGGACATGCAGGGCATCAGCAGCTCCACCGGCTCGGCCTGCAACGCCGGGGTGACCCGTCCCTCCCACGTGCTCATCGCCATGGGCATGGACGAGGACACCGCCCGCAGCGCCCAGCGCTTCACTCTCGGTCACTCGAGCACCGGCGCGGATATTGCGCGCCTCATCGCGGCCCTGCCCGCCGCCTACACCCAGGCCGCCAAGGCTGGGCTGTCGTCTCAGCTGCCGGACGCATCCCGCTGGCACTAAGCATCCCCGCGTAGAACGCCCCGGAACCGCCCAAAACACCCCGAAGCCCCGAACCTCACCCCTGGACCGGAGGTTCGCTGAGGGGGCACTGCCCGGTACCGGGGCGTCGCCCTGCGTACAATAGGTAGCTACAGCCCCGGGCCCGCGTGCCTCTGCGCACCCGCGCATCCGAGGCAGCCGATAGAGCATCGGCGTATAGACGACACCAACACAGGACCGGCCGAACACCCCGCCGCGCAACGCGCGGAAAGGTTCGGCCACGGAAACGAGGAATAGCGTAGTGAAGATTCTGGCAGCTATGAGTGGCGGCGTTGACTCCGCAGTCGCCGCAGCCCGCGCCGTAGAAG
>ERZ773074.807-NODE-807-length-12751-cov-34.546471_pt1 | contig 12751 bp, 10 predicted proteins | sample MGYA00580615_ERZ773074 | MGnify/ENA primary metagenome ERZ773074 (study PRJEB29015, sample SAMEA2738126) | human oral metagenome | biome: human oral; feature: human-associated habitat; material: saliva | place: China | collected 2160 ...
CCGCAGGCACACACACCCGCTTAACGAAGTGTCAACAACACAAGCCTAACCCCACTCGTGAAGTTCGCGTTCTTCCCAGCCTCGCAAGATAAGGAGACCGACGACGGCATAGACCCGGGCGGCAGCTTCGGGCAGATGACGATCAACGTGGGACGCGCCGACATCACGAACACGGTGAAGCTGACGGGCACGATTCAAGCAGACGAGCCGGTGAACGCGCGTGCGACGCTTGACGGCGCAGTCGTGCGCGTCTATGTCAACGACGGCGACAAGGTCTCCAAGGGTGACGCGCTCCTCCAGATACGCAAGGAAATTCCCGGAGAAACGAAACAGGTCACCGACGAGGACGGCACTATCAGCGTTGAGACCGCTGACCCCACCTACAGGTACGAGACCGTCGTTGCCCCGGGAGATGGTACGGTGACGACCGGGGTCCTCGTGGGTCAACAGTTTGCGATCGGCGATACCGTCGCATCGGTGGCGCCCGCGTCCTTTTCTGCTGTGGCGCCGCTGAGCGCCGAACAGATGTACCGGCTCCAGGAGGCGCCCTCCACCGCGACCGTCACCATCAAGAACGGCCCCGCGCCCTTCGAGTGTACGGGCGTCACGCTCGTGACCCCCACCGGCAAGACTCAGGACCCGAAGAACCCCGGAAACGTCGGATCCTCCACGTCGGGGTCCACCGACCTGAAGGCGCGCTGTGCGATCCCCTCGGACCAGACGGTGTTCACCGGCCTGCAGGTGACCCTGGAGATGACGACGGGCTCCGCCACGAACGTGCTCGCCGTGCCGGTCTCCGCAGTCGAGGGCCGCTACCAGAGCGGCACCGTCTACCTGCCGACCTCCGACCCGGCCAACCCCGAGAAGCGTTCGGTCACCCTTGGTCTGACTGACGGCAAGATGATCGAGGTCAAGGAGGGACTGACGGAAGGCGAGGAAATCCTCGAGTTCACCCCGACCTCGACGAAGGACAACCAAGACGACCCATACGGCTCGGGCCCCGGAGACGGGATGGACAGCGCGACCACGGACGGGGCCGCTGACAAAACTGATGGGACGGGCGCCCGATGAGCCTCGTGCGCCTGCGGGGCGTAACCCGCACGGTCACCCTGCCCGACGGTGAAGACCTGCACATTCTGCGCGGCGTCAACCTGGACGTCGCGGCGGGCGAGCACGTGTCCATCGTGGGCAGGTCGGGCACGGGCAAGTCAACGATGCTCAACATCGTCGGCCTGCTGGATGCGCCCACGTCGGGCAGCTACGAGCTGGACGGCGTGGACACGACGCGCCTGGGCGAGGGGCGTCGCGCTCGTATGCGCGGAGAGGACTTCGGCTTCGTCTTCCAGCAATTCAACATTTTCGCGGCTCGCACGGCCGCCGAAAACGTCGAGGTCCCCCTCCTGTACGCGCCGGGCACGCAGCTGCTGCGCAGGCGCTCCATCGCCCTCGACATGCTTGAGCGCGTGGGCCTGGCGGATCGCGCGGACTCCTACCCGGGCGAGATGAGCGGCGGCGAGCAGCAGCGCATCGCGATCGCGCGCGCCCTCGTGCGTCGCCCGCGCGTCATCCTGGCGGACGAGCCGACCGGCGCGCTCGACCCCGACACGGGGCGCGTCGTCATGAGCCTCCTCGAGGAGGTCGCCCGCGAATCCAACTCGGCCCTCATCGTCATCACCCACGACATGGGGGTCGCCGCCCGCGCCTCGCGCGCCTACGAACTCTACGACGGCGTCCTCCACGAGGTCGAAGCCCCCTCCGCTCTCGCGCAGCGCGCGGAGGCCGGGCACTCGGGAGACGAGGCAGACCGCTCGGGCGACGAGGCCGGGGTTGAGCAGGCGGGCGACGAGGCCGGGCGCCCGCGCACGGAACCGGTCGTGACCGCTCCTCCCGTTCCGCCCGCCCGAGATGAGCCGGAAAGCACGCCGGTCCCGGCGCCCCCAACCCCGCACGAGGAGGGCAATCAATGAATGCGCTCAGTCAGATCGTGGGTGCCCTCATCGAAGCGTGGGGCGAAGTTAAGGTGCAGAAGGCCCGCGTGGTCCTCTCCCTCGTGGGCGTCGTCGCAGCCGTCGCAGCCATGACCGTCGTTATCGCGCTGGGTGACCTGATCCTGCAGTCCTCGCGCGAATTGGCCGAACTCTACGAAGGGCGCTCGGTGACTGTGCGCCTCGCGCCGGAACAATCATCGGCAAACCAAGGAGAACCTTCGAACGACGGTCCCACCCAGGAAACCGGGACCGGTGAAGGGGCCCAGGCCTCGTCCACCGTCGAGCGACCCGACGACAAGGACCCGGTGAGCGACGCGATGGCGACGCTGGCCGCCCGACACGACATCCGCTACTGGTCGCGCCTGTCCAGCAGCGGCGGTGAGATCACCGAAGTCCTCCAGGCGCGCGCCAGCGGGCAATTCCGCGGCTACCCGGTCGTGCGCACCGACGACATGTTCAACGACGTCACCATCCAGGCCGTCGATCCCGCCTACCAAGTTATCTTCCGCACCCGCATGCTCGCGGGCCGATGGGTCGCGCCCAGCGACGCCCAGCAGCGCCTGACACCCGTCGTCATCTCCGAAGTCCTCTGGAACCAGCTCGGACGCGCCCCCATCGACCAGGTCCCCATCGTCCTGCACACCACCGACGGCACCGCCCTGCGTGTGGTCGGCGTCAGCAAAGGGAAGAGCCGCTTCGATATGCCGACCATGTACGTGCACTACGACGCCGCGCGCGCCACGCTGCCCCAGATGGGCGTGCCCTCCATGCTCGCCTGGGTTGGGCCCGACGACGCCAACCAGGCCCGCACCGTCCTGCCGAGCGCCCTGGCCTCCATCCTCGGCGACGGCTGGCGCGTCACCGTCACCGGCGGCGAACACGAGGACATCGGCGAGGAACAGCTGGGCACCATCTCCCGCGTCATCATGATCATCGGCGGCATCATCGTGTTCCTCGGCGCCCTGGGCCTGCTCAACGTCGCGATCGTCACCGTGCGTCAGCGCGTGCGCGAAATCGGGATCCGACGGGCCGTCGGCGCCTCCGCTACGCGCGTCTTCTTCGCGGTCTTCATGGAATCAGTGGTCGCGACCTTCGTCGCCGGCGTCATCGGCGTGGGCATCGCGATCGTCGTCGTGCGCTCCCTACCGCTCGAAACCATGGGGATCGCGCTCAGCGAGACGCCCGCTTTCCCCGCGGGAGCCGCCATCGCAGGCGTCGCAATCTCCTCCAGCATCGGCGCCCTGTGCGGCATCATCCCCGCGCTCGCGGCCGTGCGCATCAAGCCGATCGACGCGATCAGGTACTAGTTCGTCGCCGAGGCCCGGGCGCGTTTCCGTGTCAGTGCCGGCGCCTTGGTTGGGGGGGCAGGCCTCGTCGACCGGGGTGCTCATGCGTGAGGAGAGTTGCGCGCGCTGGTATGGTCTTCATTACTGGATTAGCGGGGGAGAGTGACCAGCTTCGTGTCCTTGTTGTAGGTGATCATGCCTTCTTTAAGCAGAGCACGGTAGACGCGAGTGGGCTGGTAACGGTCGCCGCCGTCGAGGCGGGCGGCATCGAGGACTCTGCGCTTGGTTAGGCCTTTCGTGCCCTCGAAGTGGGCGGCGCGAAGAGCCTTCATGACGCGACCGCGCGCCTGGCGGTCGGTACCCGTGTAAGGCTGCGGGGTCGGGCGCTTCTCGTCCTTCGGGTATCCGGCCTGAGCCCACGCGCAGTATTGGCGCATAAGGCATGTCTCGCAGTGGGGGGAGAGCTGGGTGCACACGAGAGCACCGAATTCCATGAGGGCCACACTCACCTCGGCCGCATGGTGGCCGTCCGAGGGCAGGAGCGCGTCGGCGCGCGATACTTCCGCCTTGGAGGGGCTTGAGTGGGGTGGGAACTCGCGTCCGTCAAGGAATCTGACCAGGACGCGGCGGACATTGGTGTCGAGGACCGGGATGCGAATGCCGTGTCGGAATGCGAGGAGTGCACTAGCGGTGTAGGTTCCCACGCCGGGGAGGAGAGTCAACTCCTTCATAGTCAGGGGCACCTGACCTTCATGTTTTTCGACGATGGTGTCCGCGCAACTTTTGAGGCGCAGTGCGCGCGATGGATAGCCCAGGTTTGCCCAGGCCACGATAATGTCCGCGGGGGACGCCTCGGCGAGGTCGCAGGGGTTTGGCCATCGCTGCATCCATTCGACCCAGATCGGCTGGACGCGCGTGACGGGTGTTTGCTGGCTCATAATTTCGAAAACGAGGGTTCCCCAGTCGGACACGTCGTCGTGTCGCATGGGTAGGTCACGCTTGTTGGATGCGAACCAGCGGGGAAGGTCGTGAAGGAGTACCTGCGAGGCCTCGGCCGTTGGGTTTGTGAACACCCAGTCAGTGTAGGGAACTGTGCCCAGTGTCCGCGTATCAAGCGTTCGAATATGTGATGTGGCGCATAGAAGACTGTGAATGTTGTACAAATGAAAAAGGTCGACTAGTCTGACCGTGTTTTCGTAAACGCCTCCGGGAGGGGGCTCCATCAACAACAGGAGACAACATGTCTGCCCCTCAGCAGCCTTACGGTCAGCAGCCTGGCCAGCAGCCCTACGGTCAGCCTGGCCAGCAGCCCTACGGTCAGCAGCCTGGTCAGCCCGTCTATGGCCAGCCCGGCTTTAACGCCCAGGCTCAGGGCAAGTCCCGCATGACCGCGGGCCTGCTCAACCTCTTCCTCTGCGGTTTCGGTGTCGGTGACTTTTACCTCGGTTATAACCAGCTGGGCATCATTAAGGTCGTCGCCTCTCTCGTCCTCAACTTCCTCTGGATGTTTTCCGATGGCTTCGTCCATGGCCTCGTCGGCCTGATCATGTTCGTCTACTGGATCTTCCTCATCGCCTGCGCGATCATGACCTTCATGGGCAAGTGGATCTACGCTACTGACGCGAACGGTGTTCCCACCGTCTGATCGGAGCGCAAGCGTTAGAACTGACGCAAAGTCTCGAGGTGTGGGGTCTGGCTTGTTGCCAGGTCCCGCACCTTTTTGTTGCCATGTGTCCGTGTCGCGGTGTCCGCGTCGCGGGTGGTTGTCGGTCGCACGTGCCCGGCCGCGAACCCGCCTTTCGTGGGCCACCGTGCCCCTTGAATCCGTCGACGTGGGTCGCCGCGAGGGGGGAATTGCAGCATTAGAGCCGCGACACGCCGGCGACACGCCGACAGGGGGCTTCTAATGGTGCAAAACCCCCATCGATCACGGGCGCGCGGGCGACAGTTCCTATATCTGACCTTCGGCACCAAACGTCCGCGCGCGCAGTGCCGGGTAACCGCATTCGGGATCGTTCAGGGGTGACTCATGGTGACCGTCGGTGACACGGAAGGCCCTCCACACGCTAGGCTGTACCGGGTACGGCCATGCGGCTCCCACGAACGAAAGGTTTAACCATGACGATGCCCGACCCCCAGGCCAACTCTTCCGACCCGCAGAACGTCACCCCGGCGCCGGCCACCGACTTCGGTGCTACCAGCATTCCGGCTCCTGAAGCGCCAAGCTTCCCCCAGGCTGCGGCCCCAGGCTTTGACGAGGCCACCGCAACGCCCGGCGCGACCACCTACGGTACCGCTTCCGATCCTGCCGGCGCGCAGGCCCCCGGCAGTGACCCCAACGTCGGCGCGCAGGCCCCCTACGGGGCGGCCCCCGGCGCCCAGCCCAGCTACGGCCAGCCCGCGTATGCTCAGACGACCTACGCAAACCCGCCGAAGCAGTGGGTGATCGCCTTGGTCCTCGCTTTCTTCTTCGGGTTCCTCGGCGTTCATAACTTCTACCTGGGACGCCCCGGTCGCGGCATCGCGCAGCTGATTCTAACGATCACAGTCATCGGCGCGGTCATCTCGTGCACTTGGGCCTTCATTGAGTTCATCATGATTCTCATGCGCGCCGGCTCCTACGGATATGACGCGTCGGGTCAGCCCCTGGTCTGACCCTGGGGTGTTGTCGCGGCGCTGAGTGTGCGACAATCAAGTCATGCTGCTCAGTGACCGCGACATCAACGCCTCCCTGGACTCTGGCCGCATTTGCCTCGATCCGCTGGATCGTGAGCTGGTCCAGCCGGCCAGTATCGACGTGAGGCTGGACCGTCTGTTCAGGCTTTTCGACAACCATCGCTACTCGGTGATCGACCCTGCGGTCGACCAATCAGACCTGACACACCTCGTGGACGTGGGTCCAGAACAGCCTTTCGTCCTGCACCCCGGCGAGTTCGTCCTGGGTGCCACCTACGAGCTGGTGACTCTCGGTGACGACATCGCTGCGCGCCTGGAGGGCAAGTCGTCACTGGGACGCCTCGGCCTGCTGACGCACTCTACGGCGGGCTTCATTGACCCCGGCTTTTCAGGCCACGTCACTCTGGAACTGTCCAACACGGCGACGATGCCGATCCTGCTGTACCCGGGCATGAAGATCGGGCAGCTATGCTTCTTTGACCTGTCATCCCCGGCGCAGCGCCCCTACGGTTCAAAAGGCGTGGGTTCGCACTACCAGGGTCAGCGAGGTCCCACGCCGTCGCGCACGCACGAGCGTTTCACCTGTACACGCATCGAACGGTGACATGATGGCGCTCTACCCTCCGCCCCCTCCGTCCCGGCTTGAACGCATGCGCGCCGAGCGCGCGGCCCGCGCCGCAGCCGCGGCAGACCAGAGTATCCCCGCTGCGTCGCAGTCGATGGGCGCCACGCCCCCCGCCCCGCAGCCCCCCGCCCCGACCCCGGTGATCGGTATACCCACGGCGGGTGCTGTCCCGTCCGGTCAGCGCGCGGGCGCGGCGACCGGTGAGGAGCACTCATCGGCGTCGGCGCGCACGGGTGTCATCACGGGCGTCGCGCTGCCGGGCATGACTGCGCGCACCGATCAGGTAACCAACAGGGATGGGGGTGCCCAGGCCCCGCCCGTGAGGCGGTCGTTGAAGGAGCGTATGGCGAGCGCCCACCACAGTTTCGCGGACCCGACTCTCAGTGCCGTGACGACGGGTAATCCGCTCACCCATACGAATGTGTCCTTGGGTGGGCTGTCCACTGGTGAACCGGCGTTCCAAGTCGCAGCCGACGGTGAAATTACGAGCGCTGATGCGGCGGTCCCAATTGCCGCAGCTATCGAGGTCAGTGATCCCGCCGGGGTCATCGACCTGCAGGACGCGCGGGAACACCACCTGCTGCTGGTGTCGGAGGCGGTGGATCCGGCCGAGTTGGAGGCGCTCGCCATTTCCATGTGGGACGAGGCCGGCTGGCTCGCTCCGGGGCGCCTGCGTCTGTCATCTGACGCTGAAATCGTGGGGCCGTGGTCGTTGGATCAGCCGACGCGAGCGGCGCTGGGAACTCCGGCGACGTTGACGAACGCGTGGATTCTGCATTGCCCGGTTGCCCGGGCGAAGCAGCAGGCGAACGCGGTCATGGGTGAGTGGGCGAAAGCCTTCCCAGAGGGGATGCCCGTCGGCCTGGAGTACCGCGTGCTCGAGGCGCTGCGTCGCATGGCGCGCCGCTTGGCGGGTGGTATGCGCATCGCGGGCAGCGGGTACGTGATGGTTCCCGACGCTGATTCGGCGGTGAACCTGACGGTGTATTCGCCGCGTTGGATCAATCCCGAGGACTTGATACAAGCTATGCGTGAGCGTGCGGGTTTTGAGCAGATGAAAGACGCGCGCGACATTGTGCCGGAGGCACCCGAACCTCCGCCGCTGAGTCCCGCGCAGGCCGCGCACATCGAGAAACTGAAGGCGGAGCTGGGTCCGGTTCGGGAGGACATCGCGTCGAAGATTGCGAAGGCCCGTGAGGAACTCGAAGGTCATCGCAACGAGCCGCAGGTTGTCGACGGTTATGCGCTCATGAGTCCGATCGGCAACAGGTCGGACATGATGATTGAGGTCCACGCGGTTCCTGTGCCGCCGCGCGTGCTGCGGTGGGAGCCGTGGACGGCGGGCGCGATCATCGAGTATCAGGTTCGCTGGTTGCCGGGGGCTGCACCGACGCCGGGGGCTGTGGCGATGAGCCGCACCGCGCGCCTGGAGCGTCTGCGTTCCACGCAGGACATCGAGAAAGCGGCTGGTCTGATTGCGACGCTCGTGGGTGGCAACGTGATCGACGAGGATGGTTTCCTGGTCGGTTTGGAGGAGATCGCTCCGGAGGACGAGGCGGCGCAGTAGCTATCCCTGGACGCTGTGCGCTCCGCCCGCTAGTGTGTTTGTGTTTGCATACCGATACGAACGAAAGGACACATCATGAAACTCTCAGCACGTAACCAGCTGCCCGGGACCGTTCTTGAGGTCTCTCAGGGTGCCGTGAACGGTATCGTTAAGATCGAGGTTGCTCCCGGCCTGGTGATCTCCTCGTCGATCACGAATGCTGCGATTGAGGAGCTGGGCCTGAAGGCTGGTTCGAAGGCCGTTGCCGTCATCAAGGCTTCCAACGTCATCGTCGGCGTCGAGGACTGAGCCTCTCATACGTGAACGGGCGGCCCCGCGGGTTTTTCTGCGGGGCCGCCCTTCGTGTCGTTTGCGGTCGTGGTGCTACCGGCCGCGCTTGACGGCTTCGAGTAGCATGACGGCAACGTCGCGCACCTGCGGGAGCTTCCCATTCGGCGAGGCCGCGGCGCCGTCCGCGACCGAGGGGCCTCGGTCGCCGGTGGCGGGGGATACGAAGCCGGCTGACGTGCCGGAAGCGGAGCCGAGCATTTGGGAGCAGAAGGGGCAGGCTGTCGCGACGACGTCCGCGCCCGTGGATGCGGCTTCGACGATGCGGGCGTCCGCGATGCGTGTGCCTCGTGTCTCCTCGAACCAGGCGTGCGCGCCGCCCGCGCCGCAGCACATGGCTCGGTCGCGGTTGCGCGGCATTTCGACGAGGGTCACGTCCGGCAGTGCGCTCACGAGTTCGCGCGGTGCCTCGTAGATGTGGTTGTGGCGTCCCAGGAAGCACGCGTCGTGGTAGGTGACGGTCAGGGGAACCTTCGCAGGCGGTGTGGTATCCGAGGCCTTCGCCCCGGCCTCGTGTGTGGTTTCTTCATCCGATGGTACGGCCTCGTCCGCGGTGGGGGCCACCGGCGTGAGGAGGCCGTCGCGCACGAGGCGGTTGAGGAGCTGCGTGTGGTGGACGACGTCGAAGTGTCCGCCCAGCTCGGGGTATTCGCCCGCGATTGTGTTGAAGCAGTGCGCGCAGGAGACGACGATCTTCTGGGGCTTGGCTTCCGTGAGCGTGTCGATGGCCTGGGCGGCCAGCATCTGGAAGAGCGCCTCGTTGCCGGCGCGGCGGGCGGGATCGCCCGTGCAGGACTCGCCGGAGCCGAGGACCGCGAAGGACACGCCCGCCGTGTGCAGGAGTTCAGCGACGGCGGCGCTGGTTTTTTTCGCTGTGTCGTCGTAGGCGCCCGCGCAGCCCACCCAGAATAGGTAGTCGACCTGTGAGGCGTCCTCGATGTCCTCGCCGACGACGGGGATGTCGAAGTCCAGCTTCTTCGCCCAATCCATGCGCTTGCGGGCAGGGCGGTTGTAGGGGTTCCCTTTGGATTCCATGCCGCGAAATGCGCGGCCCAGCTCGCGGGGGAATGCGCCCTCCATGAGGACTTGGTGGCGGCGCAAGTCGAGGATGTGATCGATGTGTTCGATGTCGACGGGGCATTGTTCGACGCAGGCTCCGCAGTTTGTGCAGTCCCACAGGACTTCTTCGGAGACGACCTCGGGCACGATGGGCGCGGTGACAGCGGAGACGCCTTCGGGGCCTGTGGCGCCCGACAGGGATAGTGCGGAGACCAGGTCGAAAGAGTGTGGCGAGGCGGGCACGCCCTTGTCGAGGAGGACCTCCCCGGCTTGAAGCTTCTGGTGGCCCTCCTCCTGCTCGACGATCTGCACGTTGGAGGCGGACTCCATGTGGTCGCGCAGGCTCATGATGAGGAGCTTGGGGGAGAGGGGTTTTTGAGTATTCCATGCGGGGCACAGCTCCTGGCAGCGGCCGCACTCGGTGCAGGCGTACAGGTCCAGGCGCGCCTTCCACGAGAAGTCGTCGACCGTGCCCACTCCGAGGACCGTGTCCTCGGGCAGGTCGTCGAAGTCGTCCTCGCTGGTGACCGGTTTTCCGTCAATGAGCATGTGATCGGCCGGACCCAGGGACTTCGTGCCGTCGGCGTTTCGGCGCGTGTACAGGTTGAGGATCGCGACGAAGCGGTGCCATGCGACGCCCATGCCGGTCTGGATGCCGACGACGGTCAGCCAGGTCATGGAGGTGATGACCTTCAGGGCGCTGACTGCCACGATCGCGTTGGCCAGCGAGGTGGCGGAGGAGGAGGCTGCAGCCGTGAAGAGTGCGCCCAGCCAGGCGGTGAGCGGGAAGTGCAGGGCGGTCGCGTGGGCCTCGAGGCCCTCCGTCGCGCTGAAGAGCGCGTATTCAAGGCCGCGTAGGGCGACGACGCACGCGCACACGATGAGGATGACCCACTCGACGAAGAGGGCCTGCCAGCGGGTTGAACCCAGGAAGCGGGAAGCGAGGCCCTTCGGGGAGGAGTCGCGCGGGTGGGGGCGGGTCAGGGACGAGGGCGGGGTGCCTTCCGGGTCGGCCGTGGCAGCACCGTCGGGGTCGTCGTTCGAGAGGGCCGCCTCGGCGGCTGTTCCGCGCCCGGCACGCTGGCGCACGATCATGAGGCCGACGATGCCGGCCAGGCCACCCCACGCGAAGACCTCGGTGAGCCACTCCCAGGGCGCGAAGTGGCCGAGGAGAGGGAGAGTGAAGGTTTGGACGCGCAGCTGCGCGTAGCCGGTGACCAGGGTGAGGAAGAGGATCGGGAAGGACACCATGACCAGCCAGTGAGCTGCTTTGATCCACGGGCGCCCCTTGAATTCGCGGTGGGTGAGCGCCGCGGAAATAACACCCCACGCTCGTTTGCCGACGGGGGTCAGGCGCCCCGGGTCGGGTGTTCCCGCTGCGATCGTGCGCCACATGTGCGCGACACCGCGTGCGAACGACAGGATGGCCAGAGCGCTCACCAGCAAGGCAAAGCCCCACGTGATGGCGATCAGCGTCGGATTGGCCACGTTTCCTCCTCTACTTTGCTGCACACCATTGTGTCATCTCGACCACGACGCGACCCGATCCCGGCGCAAAGCGTGCGCAATTACGCGCCAATTCACCTGCTCAGAACCCTAAATGTGCTCACCACAACGTGGATATGGGCCGCCAACGGCGTCAAAGTATGCGACAGTGAGAGTGTGCTTCCCGTCTCGCAGCCAGACATAACACTGTCCGACCAGGAACTCTTCGGAGACGATCATCCGCATGATCACTGCGGCGTCTTCGGCGTATGGGCCCCAGGCGAGGACGTGTCCCGCCTCACCTACTTCTCCCTCTATGCGCTCCAGCATCGAGGCCAACAGAGCGCCGGAATCGCCACTTCCAATGGCAAACAGATCCTCGTCTATAAGGACCAGGGCCTGGTCTCCAAGGTCTTCTCAGAGCAATCCCTCCAGGGCTTGCGTGGTCACATCGCCCTCGGGCACGTGCGCTATGCGACGACCGGCGCGGACGTGTGGCGTAACGCCCAGCCCACGTTGGGTCCCACACCCACGGGCACGCTCGCCCTGGCCCACAACGGCAACCTGACGAACACGGTTGAACTACGCCAACTGGCCGCCAGCATCGCCGACGCAGGTGAGGACTTCGAACGCGGGGCTTCCACTGACACGTCCCTCGTGACCGCCCTCCTCGGCATGGCCGACCGAATCCCCGGGCCCGCCCCCTTCATTGCGAGCCCCGCCGTCACGCCCGGCGACGCGGACCCGCACGAGGCCGCCCCGGCCTCGTCGGTCACCGATCCCGAACCCGCGCCCCTTGTCGGCGCCGCCCTGAAGGTGCTTCCGCGCATCAAGGGCGCGTTCTCCCTGGTCTTCATGGACGAGAACACGCTGTACGCTGCGCGTGACCCGCACGGCTACCGGCCACTGGTCCTTGGGCGCCTCCCTTCCGGCTGGGTTGTCGCCTCCGAGACCGCCGCCCTGGACCTGTGTGGCGCGACCGTCGTGCGAGAGATCGAACCCGGCGAGCTCATCTCGATCGACGCCTCGGGCGTGCACTCGCGACGCTTCGCGGTGCGCCGCGCCAACACCTGCGTCTTCGAGTACGTGTACCTTGCCCGCCCCGACACGACGATCGGCGGGCGCCGCATCGTGGCCGCACGCCACCAAATGGGGGCCGCCCTGGCGCGCGAGAACCCCATCGACGCGGACATAGTGATGCCCACTCCCGACTCGGGGACGCCTGCCGCCATCGGCTACGCGCAGGAGGCCGGCATCCCCTTCGCGCAGGGCCTCGTGAAGAACGCCTACGTTGGGCGCACCTTCATTGAACCCACACAGTCGCTGCGCCAGCTCGGTATTCGCCTGAAGCTCAACCCCCTGCGCGAGGTCATCGAAGGCAAACGACTCGTCGTCATTGACGACTCGATTGTTCGCGGTAACACGCAGCGCGCGCTCGTCAAAATGCTGCGCGAGGCCGGGGCCGCCGAGGTGCACATCCGCATCTCGTCCCCGCCCGTGGTATGGCCGTGCTTCTTCGGTATCGACTTCCCGACGCGCGCTGAACTCATCGCCTCCTCCATGGACGTTGAGCAGGTGCGCGCCCACCTCGGCGCCGACTCGTTGGCCTACCTGTCGATCGACGGCATGGTCGCGGCCACCGGACAGGGCACATCCCTATGCCTGGGCTGCTTCACAGGCGAATACCCCGAGACGATCCCCGCCGGGACTCCCGTGCCCGGCACCCCCGACGCCACCC
>ERZ773074.808-NODE-808-length-12741-cov-2.975169_pt1 | contig 12741 bp, 10 predicted proteins | sample MGYA00580615_ERZ773074 | MGnify/ENA primary metagenome ERZ773074 (study PRJEB29015, sample SAMEA2738126) | human oral metagenome | biome: human oral; feature: human-associated habitat; material: saliva | place: China | collected 2160 ...
TCATCCAGGGCCCCATGGGCGCGTGGAACTTCGCCTGCTTCGGCGCCACCGCCGGTGTGCTGGTCCTGGCCATTCGTGACAAGGACAAGGTCATGCGTCAGACAGCCTCTGGCGCCCTGGCCGCAGGCCTCTTCGGTGGCATCTCCGAGCCGAGCCTCTACGGTATCCACCTCCGCTTCAAGCGCATCTACCCGCGTCTGCTGGCCGGCTGCCTCGTGGGTGGTCTCATCACCGGTATCGGCGGCGGCATCAAGGCCTCCACCTTCGTGTTCAGCTCGCTGCTGAGCATCCCGGTCTTCTCCCCGATGCCTCTGTACGGCATCGCCATCACCGCGGCCTTCGCCACGTCCATGACTCTCATCATTCTCACGGACTACCGCACCAAGGAGGAGCGCGCCGAGGCTCGTGCGGCGGCGGCTGCCGCTGGCGAGGCCATCGCCTCCACTGAGGCGAAGCCTGCTGAGAAGAAGGAGACCGACGGCGCCGCTGCGGCTGCCGCTCCCGTGGAGGAGGGCGACCGGACTGCGAAGGCCCCCACGCCCAAGCCGGCCCTGGTTCCCGGTGCGGTCACTGAGATCGCCTCGCCGCTCAAGGCCACGACCATGGACCTGGACAAGGTCCCCGACCCGGTGTTCTCCTCGGGCGCCGTCGGTCAGGGCGTGGGCCTGGAGCCCCAGGGCGACATCGTCGTCACGGCTCCGGCGGACGGCACCGTCGTCGTGGCCCCGTCCTCGGGGCACGCCTTCGGCATCACCCTGGACAGCGGCGTGGAGATCCTCATCCACGTGGGTCTGGACACCGTCAACCTGGAGGGCCAGGGCTTCGACGTCAAGGTCTCCCAGGGCGACCGCGTCAGCGCGGGACAGGAGCTCGTCCGCGTGGACCGCTCCGTCATCGAGCAGGCCGGTTACCCGCTGACCACGCCGGTGCTCGTCACCAACACCGCCTCCTTCGCCTCGGTCGAGGTCGTCGGCGGCGACTCGGTAGAGCCCGGCGAGGCCCTCATCAAGGTCACCGCGCCCGAGGCCTGAGCCTCACATGACGCCGCTGACCTGATCGGCTGCAGACACAACGGTGGGGCCGGATCCGTCCACGGACCCCACCGTGTCACTCGTGTCACTCGGCCGCTCATCCGGTGCTCGCCAACCGCACCGGATTCCGGTCCGGGTCAGGGCAGACGCAGCGCCCAGAAGGCCACAGCCGCGGCGGCCGCCACGTTGAGGGAGTCCACTCCCCCGGCCATGGGGATGCGCACCACCTCGTCGGCCGCGGCGATGGTCCGGCGGGACAGGCCGTCGCCCTCCGTGCCCAGGACGACGGCGACCCGCGAGTCCGGGGCCGTACAGGTCGCTGAGGCCGCGAACTCATCCAGTGCCACGGAAGTGTCCGACAGTGCCAGGGCGGCCACGGTGAAGCCCTGCGCGTGGAGCTCGTCCATGGCGGGCCAGCGCTCGATCCGGGTCCAGGGGACCTGGAAGACGGTGCCCATGGAGACGCGCACGCTGCGCCGGTAGAGGGGGTCCGCGCAGCGCGGAGTGACCAGGACGGCGTCGATCCCCAGGGCGGCCGCGCTGCGGAAGGCGGCCCCCACGTTCGTGTGGTCCACCAGGTCCTCCAGGATCGCGACCCTCCTGGCCCCCGCTCCCCCGCGGGCGGCCGCAAGCAGCTCGGGAACACCGGCGAGCTCGGGCCGGTTCATGGCGGCCAGGGCCCCGCGGTGCAGGTGGAAGCCCGTGATGGACTCCAGGACCTCCTCGGGGGCGACGAACACGGGGACCTCACCGCCGTCGTCGCTGCCTGCGCAGCCGGCCGCGGAGGCGATGACCGGGCGCATCTCCTCCAGGTGGCGCGGGGCCATGAGGAAGGAGCGCGGGGCGTGCCCGGCGGCCACGGCGCGCGTGATGACCTTGGAGGACTCAGCCATATACAGCCCCCGCTTCGTCTCCAGCCGACGGCGCAGCGCCACGTCCGTCAGCCTGGTGTAGTCCGCCAGGCGCTCATCGGCGCCGTCAGCCAGCTCAATAATCATCGCGTCGTCACCTTCTGGGGCTTTCCCGGTCCAGTACAGCAGTACGGCGGGAAGAATAGGCCGATCATCGTGGATCGCCCACTCCTCCCGCCGCAGCGAGTGTCCCCGGGCCCTCGTCAGGTTCGCCAGGGGTGTGAGGGTTGCCGGCTCAGGCGTCGTAGGGCCCCTGGGGCGCGCCGGGAGGCGTGCCGTACCCGGGCTGGGCCTGGATGCCGTAACCGCCGCGCGGGGGCACGGAACCGGGCTGGGCCTCCTCGGGGTCGGACACGTGGCTGCCGTGCGCGGCGTGAGACCCCTCGAGGCCGTCGGAGGTCGGAACGCTCACCGTGGCCTCGCCGTCGGCCTCATCCGCGGGAGCCTTCGGGGAGACGCCTGCCTTGGATGCGGGCTCCTCACTGGCCTCCTGGGAGGCCGACTCGACCTCACCACGGGCCTGGGCGAGGGCCTCCTCGGGGGCCTGGAGACTGGTGCTGGCCAGGTCCGAGGCGATGCCCAGGTCGAGCTCGCTGCCGGAGAGGTCGACACCGGGACGGGCGGCGTCGTCGTCGGAGTCGTCCGAGCCGCCGGGGCCACCGTCCTTGCCGCCGCCCAGGGCGCCGGCGATGCCGTCGAGCGCCGCCGTGAACTCCGTGGGCACGATCCACATCTTGGAGGAGGAGCCGTTGGCGATCTTGGGCAGGGTCTGGAGGTACTGGTAGGCCAGCAGCTTGGAGTCGGCGTTACCGCGGTGGATGGCGTCGAAGACCTGAAGGATGGCGCGCGACTCACCCTGGGCCTTGAGGATCGCGGACTGCGCCTGACCCTCGGCGCGCAGGATCGCGGACTGCTTGTCACCCTCGGCCGTGAGGATCTGGGACTGCTTGACACCCTCGGCGGTCAGGATCGCGGCGCGGCGGTCACGCTCGGCGCGCATCTGCTGCTCCATGGAGCCCTGGATGGAGGCCGGCGGGTCGATGGACTTCAGCTCCACGCTGTTGACGCGGATTCCCCAGCGGCCGGTGGCCTGGTCCAGGACGCCGCGCAGCTGGCCGTTGATCTGGTCGCGGCTGGTCAGCGTCTGCTCCAGGTCCATGGAGCCGACGACGTTGCGCAGCGTGGTGACCGTCAGCTGTTCAATGGCCTGCAGGTAGTTGGAGATCTCGTAGGTGGCGCGCATGGGGTCGGTGATCTGGTAGTAGACCACCGAGTCGATGCTCACCACGAGGTTGTCGGAGGTGATGACGGGCTGAGGCGGGAAGGAGACGACCTGCTCACGCAGGTCCATGATGTTGCGCACCCGGTCGATGAAGGGCACCAGGAAGTGCATTCCAGCGCCGTAGGCCGCCTGGAAGCGCCCCAGGCGCTCAACGATGATCGCAGTGCTCTGCTTGACGATCCGCACCGCCCGGAAGATGGCGACGATGACCAGGACGGCCACGAGAAGCAAGATGATGGAGACGAAGGGCACGAGGTTCCTCCTGCAGGGTTGAACGGGTGGTCAGAACGGTTGGGGCCGGCGCGGGCAGCGTCAGGACGCGGGGGCGGCGGTGGAGGTCGTCACCGGGGCGACCACGGCCACGGCCCCGTCGATCTGGGCCACGGTCACACTCACCCCGGCCTCCAGACGGGTGACGCCTCCCTGGGCGACGGGAGCCAGGCGGGCGCTCCACTCCTCGCCGCCCAGGCGCACCCGCCCGCCTTCACGGTCGACAGGAGTAATGGTGACGGCAGACCGACCGATGAGGGCCTCGACGTTGGTCTTCATCTGCGGGGTGGCGGCCGCCAGGCGACGCTTGGCCCAGGGGCGCACGGCGAAGAGAAGCAGGGTGGAGACGCAGGCGAAGACCACGACCTGCGCCCACACGGGCCCGCCGAGGAAGGATGTCAGCCCTCCTCCCAGCGCACCGCCTGCGATCATGAGGAAGGTGAGATCCGCTGTCATCGTCTCGATGACGACGAGGAGCAGCGCCCCTGCGACCCAGAACAGCCATTCCATGCGAACCTCCTGATGAACGCGGTCGGTGAGTATGTGGTCGGGTGCCGGTCAGGGACGATCAGGGATCGATGCGGCCCACAGCGGCCTTCCCTCCCGGAACCGGTGGTCAGCCCTTGGCCTCGGCGACGCGCCTGCCGTGGCCGGCAGGGAGCCCCCTGGCCGCGTAGCGACCGCGGTCGTAGGTGACCTCCAGCGGCATACCGAAGGTCGTGCTGATCGTGTCCGCGGTGAGGACCTCCTGAAGCGGGCCGGAGCCCACGATCTTCCCCTCACGCAGCGTGAGCGCGTGGGTGAAGCCCTCCGGGATCTCCTCCAGGTGGTGGGTCACCAGGACCATGGAGGGCGAGTCGGGCGAGGAGATGATCTCGGTGAGCGCAGCCAGGAGCTGCTCGCGGCCGGCCAGGTCCAGCCCCGAGGCAGGCTCGTCGAGGAAGAGCATCTCCGGGTCCGGCATGAGAGCACGGGCCAGCTCGACGCGCTTGCGCTCCCCCGACGACAGCGTCCCCCACGTCCGGTCGACCAGGTGAGCGGCCCCCAGGGCGCCCAGCAGGGCGTGAGCGCGCTCGAGGTCGAAGTCGTCGTACTCCTCGCGCCAGCGCCCAATGCGCCCGTAGGAGGCCGACAGGACCACGCCGAGCACCTTCTCGCCGTTCTGGACGTTGGCGGCCAGGGCCGAGGACAACAGGCCGATACGGGGGTGGAGCTCGGAGACGTCCACGCGCCCGAGCCGCTCGGAGAGGACGTCCACCGTGCCGGAGGAGGGGAAGAGCCTGGCCGAGGCGATCCTGGCGATCGTGGTCTTGCCCGCGCCGTTGGATCCCAGCAGCACCCAGTGCTGCCCCTCATCCACGCTCCAGCTGACGTGGCTGAGGATCTGGTGGCTGCCGCGGTGCAGTGAGACGTCGTCGAGATGCAGGACACTGGTCATGGGGTGATCCTATCGTGACGTCGAGTTCGCACTGGACAGATGCGTGAGGAGAGCCGCGCCCCGCATGGTGACCACTCCCCTTCGAGGCTCGCCTCACCACCATTCACTATGGTTGGCCCCCATGGATCCCCTCAACCCGCCTGTCAGCATCGTGCTGGCCCTGTGGGCGCCATCGCCCTCCTCCCACGGCATGTCGCTCGTTGAAGGCCCCGACGGCGCCCATGACGTCATCGGCAGCGTCGTCACCGGGGGCTCGGACACATCGACTGCCGCCGACGACGGTCCAGGACGCGTCAGCCTGGAACGGTGGCTCACCTCCGCCCGCCCCCTGAGTCGGGTGAGCGCGGTCCTGCCCTCACCGGCCGGCGGCACCGGCACCTGGGGGCTCCTGCCCGACATCGAGGAGGGCGTCGTGCTGGAGGGGGCAGCCGGCCGGGTGCTGCTGGTTCCTGAGGACTCCGGCACCTCGGTGTCCTGGCACGCCGAGCCTCTCAGTTCCCCGCTGCCTCCGCTGGATGCGGCGCACGCTCGCCGGCAGGTGCACGCCGCCACCGAGGAGGCCATCGAGGCGCTCATCGAGCTCGACCTGGCCCGCGAGCGCCCGGAGATGGCCGACGCCCTCAACGACCTGCTCACCGCGGTGGTGGATCCGCGGCTCGTCCCGCCGTGGCTGGCGCGCCGTGATCGGGAGCTGTTGGAGCGCTCCTTGCGCCTGGCGGGGATGTGCGAGCTGGCCCTGGACGACGATGGTGCGGCCACGACCGCCCTGCAGGCGCAGCGGCGGGCCGGCGTCCTGCGCCCGCTGCTGGCGGTGGCGCGTCACGGTGCCGCTGCGGCCACCGAGTGGTGGGCCCGGTAGAGGGGGCGCACCACTCGGTGGCGTATCGGTGGGGTCACCGAGCGGGGACGGTCATGCTCAGCCCTGGGCCAGGACCCAGTTGTAGACGTCCATGGTGCGCTGGGCGATGGCCTGCCAGGCGAAGTGCTCCTCGACGCGGCGTCGGGCGGCCTGCCCCATGGCCTTGGCCGCCTCGGTGTCGGTGACCAGGGTGGTGAGGCGCTCGGCCAGGTCGGCCTCGAAGCGGGCCGGGTCGATGGGGGTGCCGGTGCCGTCCTGGACCTGCTCGATGGGCACCAGCAGACCGGTCTCGCCGTCGACGATGACGTCTGGGATGCCGCCGGTGGCCGATCCGACGACGGGCAGGCCCACGGCCATGGCCTCCAGGTTGACGATGCCCAGGGGCTCGTAGACCGACGGGCACACGAAGACGTCGGAGGTGGCCAGCACGGCGATGAGCTCGGGGCGCGGCAGCATCTCCTCGATCCAGACCACGCCGGTGCGCTTCTCGCGCAGGCGGGCCACGAGGCCCTCGACCTCGGCCTTGATCTCGGGGGTGTCGGGGGCGCCGGCGCACAGGATGACCTGGACGTCCGCGGGCAGCTGCTCGCAGGCGCGCAGCAGGTGCGGCAGGCCCTTCTGCCGGGTGATGCGTCCGACGAAGACGATGGTGGGGCGGTCGGGGTCGATGCCCAGGCGCTTGAGGGTGGCGGCGGCCTGGGCGTCGGCCTCCTGGCCCTGCGGGTGCTTCCAGGCCTCAAGGTCGATGCCGTTGTGGACAACCTTGACGCGCTCGGGGTCGACGGCCGGGTAGCAGCGCAGGATGTCCTCGCGCATGCCGTTGGAGACCGCGATGATCCCGGAGGCGGCCTCGTAGGCGGTCTTCTCCGCCCAGGAGGACAGGGCGTAGCCGCCGCCGAGCTGCTCGGCCTTCCAGGGGCGCAGGGGCTCCAGGGAGTGGGCGCTGATGACGTGGGGGACGCCGTGGAGCAGGCCGGCCAGGTGGCCGGCGAGGTTGGCGTACCAGGTGTGGGAGTGGACGAGGTCGGTTCCCTCGGTGCCCTGGGCCATCTCCAGGTCGACGCCGAAGGTGCGCAGGGCGGCGTTGGCGCCGTCGAGCTCGGCGATCTCGGGGTAGCCGGTGACGCCGTCGTCGGCGCCCTCGGTGCCGGGCTCGCGGGGGCCGCCGAAGGCGTGGACGCGGACGTCGGCCAGGGGGCGCAGGACCTTGGCGAGCTCGTTGACGTGGACTCCGGCGCCGCCGTAGATGAAGGGTGGGTACTCCTTGGTCAGCAGGTCGACCCTCATGGGTGTGCCTCTCCTCTGTCTGATGGATGGACTGACCGCGCCTTCCTCGGCGCAGGACGGGCGCCTGCGGTGGGGCGGGCGCCACACCCGACGTTATACGCACACGGGGCCCGGTGGGATCGTTCAGCGCCGGTGGTTTCCACCGACTCTCCTGCGAGGGGCGGCGGCATCCGCTCCGCAGTGGAGGCGGGGCGACTCGCACGTGAGGCGTCGGGGACCGGATCAGGACGAGTCGCCCGGTGCTCGATCGTCCTGAACGACGCCTCAGGCAAGGATTCGGCGGAGAACCTACCCGGAATGTGACCCATTTGGCCCCGCAGGCCCCTCGAGCAACGTAAGGTGGGCCACATGGCTCAACCTCGTGTTCTCGCAATCGTCCTCGCCGGTGGCGAGGGCAAGCGCCTCATGCCCCTGACCGTCGATCGCGCCAAGCCGGCCGTGCCCTTCGGCGGCATCTACCGCCTCATCGACTTCTCCCTGTCCAACATGATCAACTCCGGCTTCCTCAAGGTCGTGGTGCTCACCCAGTACAAGTCCCACTCGCTGGACCGTCACATCTCCAAGACGTGGCGCATGTCCGACATGCTGGGCAACTACATCGCGCCGGTACCGGCCCAGCAGCGCGTGGGCAAGCACTGGTTCCTGGGGAGCGCCGACGCGATCTACCAGTCCCTCAACCTGCTCGACGACGAGCGGCCGGACTATGTGGTCATCACCGGTGCGGACAACATCTACCGCATGGACTTCTCCCAGATGCTGGACCACCACATCGCCTCCGGTCTGCCCTGCACCGTCGCGGGCATCCGTCAGCCGCGGTCCCTGGCGGACCAGTTCGGCGTCATCGAGACCGACCCGTCCGACCGCGGCAGGATCAAGGCCTTCGTGGAGAAGCCCAAGGAGACCCCCGGTCTGCCGGACTCCCCCGACGAGGTCCTGGCCTCGATGGGCAACTACATCATGGACGCCAACGCGCTCCTGGAGGCCGTGACGGTCGACGCCGCCGACGAGACCTCCAAGCACGACATGGGCGGCAGCATCGTGCCCTGGTTCGTCAACCAGGGGGCGGCCGGCGTCTACGACTTCAAGGACAACGACGTCCCGGGCTCCTCCGAGCGCGACCGTGACTACTGGCGCGACGTGGGTACCGTGGACGCCTTCTTCGAGGCGCACCAGGACCTCATCTCGGTGACCCCCGTGTTCAACCTGTACAACGACCGCTGGCCGCTGTTCGCCGGCTACCAGGCCGCGATGCCTCCGGCCAAGTTCGTCTACGGCCACCACGAGCGCCTGGGGCACGCGGTCGACTCGATCGTCTCGCCGGGCGTCATCGTCTCCGGTGGTGAGGTGATCTCCTCGGTCCTGTCCCCCGGTGTGCGCGTCAACTCCTGGTCCTCGGTGCGCGAGTCCGTCATCATGGACGGGGCCGAGGTGGGCCGTAACACCGTGGTCAACCGCGCGATCCTGGACAAGTACGTCAAGGTCGAGGAGGGCGCCATGGTGGGGATCGACCCCGAGCACGACCGCGAGCGGGGCTTCACCGTGACCGAGTCCGGCATCACGGTGGTGGCCAAGGGTCAGCTCGTCACCCGCTGACCGCAGGCTCACCGCCTTTGCAGTGCGCGCCGTCGCCCGAGCCTCCGGGCGGCGGCGCGCAGTCTTCGCCTGCCGGCTCGCCCACTAGCATGGAGCCATGAGCGACACCTCTCGACACCGTGCCGGCGACTCCGCGGAGCTCAGCGGGGCGCTGAGCGAGGGCCCCTTAGTGACTGAGGGCCCCGGCCTGCTGGTCATGGACGTGGACTCCACCCTCATCGAGCAGGAGGTCATCGAGCTCATCGCCGAGCGCGCCGGAACCCACGAGCTGGTCGCCGAGGTCACGGCCCGAGCGATGCGCGGCGAGCTGGACTTCGCGGCCTCCCTGCGCGAGCGGGTGGCGACGCTGGCCGGTGTCCCCCAGGGGGTCTTCGCGGAGGTTTTGGCCGAGGTTCGCCCCACTCAGGGGGCGGCCGAGCTCATTGAGGCGCTGCACGCACGCGGTTGCCGGGTGGGGGTCGTCTCGGGTGGTTTCGAGGAGGTCGTGGTGCCTCTGGCCGAGCGGCTGGGCATCGACCACGTGGCGGCCAACCGCCTGGAGGTGGTCGAGGGCCGTCTCACCGGCCGAGTGATGGGGCGGATCGTGGACCGTCAGGAGAAGGTCCGCTGCCTGATCTCCTGGGCCCAGCAGGACGGTGTGCCCATGGAGCGCACCATCGCGGTCGGTGACGGGGCCAACGACCTGGGCATGCTGGAGGCCGCGGGGCTGGGGGTGGCGTTCTGCGCCAAGCCGGTGGTCGTTGAGCAGGCCGACGCGGCCATCCACGTGCGTGACCTGCGTGCCGTCCTGCAGCTGATCGGGGGTTGACCGGCTGCGGTTTCGGGGAGGTCCGGCCTCAGTCGCGCTTGCGGGCGGTGAAGATCTCCCGGATGCGGGCGCTCTTGGGCTCCAGGTCCGCCCAGGTGCCGGGGACATCGATGATGACGGCGGTGGCCGTGGGCACCCCGAAGGAGATCTGGGAGGCAAGGTCGTCGTCGGTGTCGTGGAGGATGTGGGCGAGCACGGAGATCGTGGGCTCGTGGCCGACGACGACGACCGTCCTGGCGTCAGCACCGTCCTCGGCCAGGACCTTGAGGATGCCATTGGGACCCAGGTTGTAGATCTCCTCGCGCACGAGGGTGTCGGTGGGCTCTAGGCGGTCGCGGATGGGGCGGGCGGTCTCGCGGGCCCGGGCCGCCGGGGAGACCAGGAGCAGGTCGGTGGTCTCCAGGCGCTTGCGCAGCTCTTTGGCCAGCAGGCCGGCCAGGGCGGTGCCCTTGGGGGTCAGAGGACGTTCCAGGTCGGTGACGGCGTCGTGAGAGGCCTTGGAGTGTCGGACGAGCACGAGCCGGCGCATGGGATCCGTTGTCACGTCTCTACCCTACGGCACCACGGCGCTGCCCGGATACGGTCCCGACGACGTCTCGCTCCCCGCCGTGCGCCTAGCGCCCCATGCCCAGGCCGCCGTCGACGCCGAGGATCGCACCGGTGACGTAGGCGGCCGCGGGTGAGGCCAGGAAGAGGACGGGGCCGGCGATGTCGGTGACGTCGGCGAAGCGCCCCAGGGGGATCTGCTCGAGGTAGGCGGTGCGGATGTGGTCGGGCAGAGAGGCGGTCATCGCCGTGGTGACGAAGCCGGGGGCGACGGCGTTGACGGTGATGCCGCGCGGTGCGAGCTCACGGGCCAGGGAGCGAGTCAGCCCCTCCACACCGCCCTTGGCGGCGCCGTAGGCCGACAGGCCCACGCCTCCGCGGGCGGCGATGGCCGAGGAGACCAGGACGATGCGCCCCTTGCGGGCCCGCATCATGGCTGGTGTCACGGCGCGCACGGTGTTGAAGGTGCCGGTCAGGTCCGCGGAGATGACCTCGTCCCACATCTGGGAGGAGGTGCGGGCCGCCAGTGACTCCCGGTTGATGCCGGCCGAGGCCACGAGGACCTCGATGGGGCCGTGCGCCTCGGTGGCGGCGGCCAGGGCATCGGCCAGGGCGTCGGGGTCGGTGACGTCGGCGGCCAGGGCCAGGGCGCCGTCCGGGGCCTCACCGGAGCGGGAGATGCCCGCCACCCGGTCGCCCTGTGCCAGGAACGCCTTCGTAACCGCCTCCCCGGTCCCCCGGGAGGCTCCGGTCACGACGACGGAACGTGATATCGACGGCTCGGTCTCTTCGTTCATCAGCACAAGCACACAAGGTAACGCGCATCAGCACTCGCCATCAGCGATTCGTCATACGCTGATACTGATCCATCCCTGTTACTTCCTTCACAAGTGGTCTATACCTGTGTCTGTTCCGGATCGCAGGGCGGGGCCGGTCACGGCCCTGGCACCCGCCGTGTGTCAGCATGTCGGGGTGACGATGAGTGAGACCTCCCCCCGCCTCCCCGACGCCTGCGCCTCGGGCCGCGCGCCCGCGCCACTGCGCATCGGGCCACTGGTGGTGCCCACCCCCGTCGAGCTCGCCCCCATGGCCGGAGTCACCAACGCCTCCTTCCGCCGCCTGTGCCGGGAGATGGCCGAGGCGGCCCTGCCGGAGTCGCTGAGGCCCTCCCATCCCGGTCCGCTGCCCACGCCTGACGGCGGCCTGCTGGCCCCGGCGGGCCTGTACGTCACGGAGATGGTCACCACCCGAGCCCTGGTGGAGCGCAACGAGCGCACTCTGGCGATGGTGCGCACCGATCCGGCTGAGAGGGTGCGTTCCATCCAGCTCTACGGGGTCGATCCGGCCACGGTGGGGGCCGCGGTGCGGATCCTGGTGGAGGAGGATCTGGCCGACCACATCGACTTGAACTTCGGCTGCCCGGTCCCCAAGGTGACCCGCAAGGGCGGCGGGGCGGCGCTGCCGTGGAAGCGTGACCTGCTGGCGGCGATCCTCACCGAGGCGGTGCGCGCCAGTGAGGCCGCCGTCCGCGCCGTCGGGCGGGCGCGGCAGGTGCCGGTGACCATGAAGATGCGCCTGGGCATCGACGAGGAGCACGAGACCTTCCTCGACGCCGCCCGCGCCGCCGAGAACGCTGGGATCGCCGCCGTGGCCCTGCACGCCCGCAGCGCGCGCCAGCACTACTCGGGCCAGGCCCGCTGGGAGGAGATCGCCCGGCTCAAGGAGGCCACTGACCTGCCGGTGCTCGGCAACGGGGACATCTGGCTGGGCGACGACGCGGTGCGCATGATGGAGGCCACCGGCTGCGACGGCGTCGTCGTGGGCCGCGGCTGCCAGGGACGGCCCTGGCTGTTCGCCGACATCGTCTCGGCCATGCACGGCTCGCCGACGCGCACCCGCCCGGACCTGGACGCCGTCATCGAGGTGATCCGTCGCCACGGGCGCATGCTGGCCGAGGAGATGGGTGAGGACCGGGGGGTGCGCGACCTGCGCAAGCACGTGGGCTGGTACCTCAAGGGCTACCCGGTCGGCGGCGCGGCGCGCGCCGACCTCATGGGCATCCGGAGCCTGGACGAGCTCGACGCCGGCCTGGCGCGGATGCGCTCGCGCCTGCCCGAGGTCGTGGACTACCCCGGCGACATCGTCGAGGGCCCCCGAGGGCGGGCCGGCAGCCCCAAGACTCCTCGTCTGCCCGACGGCTGGCTGGACTCCCCCGCCCTGGATGCGGCCCACCGCGAGATGCTCAGCCAGGCCGAGTCCGACGTCTCCGGCGGCTGAGACAGCATACTCACCGGGTCCTTGAGGCCGGTCATCGGCTGCTCGTCTACTCGTCGAGGACCGGGGTGACGCGGCACAGGGCCGCCGCGATCGCCGTGGTCGCCGGGATCGCCAGGACCAGGCCGATGGAGGAGATGAGGGTGCGCACGATCTCCTCGGCGATCTCACCCGAGAGCATCGTGTCCAGCACGGCCCGGTCCATGAGGGCGGCGGCCAGGATGAGGGGCAGCGCCGTGCCGGCGTAGGCGAAGGCCAGGGTGTAGACGGTTGAGGCGATGTGGTCCCGGCCGATCCTCATCCCGCCGGTGAACAGGCGCGTGCGCGACAGCAGCGGGTTGGCGGCGTGCAGCTCCCACACCGAGGAGGCCTGGGTGATGGTGACGTCGTTGAGGACGCCGAGCCCGGCGATGACCATGCCGCAGGTCAGCAGCGTCTGCAG
>ERZ773074.809-NODE-809-length-12721-cov-26.698010_pt1 | contig 12721 bp, 5 predicted proteins | sample MGYA00580615_ERZ773074 | MGnify/ENA primary metagenome ERZ773074 (study PRJEB29015, sample SAMEA2738126) | human oral metagenome | biome: human oral; feature: human-associated habitat; material: saliva | place: China | collected 2160 ...
GGCCGGTGGATCACCGGCCCCGCTTCGCATGCCTCGTTTCCGTTTCCTCGGCCCCGGCCTCGTCCTCTTAGCCCTGACCGGTGAAGGTGAGGTAGACGAGGAACAGGTTGAGCGCGACGATCACGGCTGCGATGAGGAAACCGGTCGCGCGCAGGGTGCGGGTGTTGGCGTAGTCGCCCATGACGTCGCGCGATGCGGTCAAGTGCATGAGCGGGATGATCGCGAAGGGGATGCCGAACGATAGGGCGACCTGCGAGACGACGAGCGCCCACGTGGGTTCCGCGCCCGCGCCCAGGATGATCAGGGCTGGGATCAGGGAGATGAGGCGGCGCACGAGGATGGGGACGCGGATGTGGAGCAGGCCGTTCATGATCTCGCTGCCCGCGTAGGCGCCCACCGACGTTGAGGCCAGGCCCGAGGCTAGTAGGCCCACCGCGAAGACAGTGCCCACGATGGGGCCGAGCGTGGAGGAGATCGCGGCGTGCGCGCCCTCGATGGTGTCGGTGCCGCTCTGTCCGGCCAATGCGGCGGCTGCCAGGAGCAGTAGCCCGATGTTGACCAGGCCGGCGATGCTCAGCGCCCAGTAGATGTCGATGCGGGTCGCGCGCAACAGGCGCGAGAGGTGTCCCGAGGAGTGACGGGCGTCGCCGGTGGAGGGTCCGAGTTCGTCGGCCTCGTGGTCGTTGACCAGCGAGGAGTGCAGGTAGACGGCGTGTGGCATGACTGTCGCGCCGAGCATGGATGCGGCCACGAGGACCGAGTCTGTGCCCTGGAAGCGGGGGAGGAGTCCGCCGAGCATGCCCGAGGGGCTGGGAGGCGCGACAAACAGGCCCGCCAGGAAGCCCAGCGTGATGACGATCAGTAGGCCGACGATGATTGTTTCGAACTGGCGCTGTTTGCCTTCGCCTTGGACGACGAGAAGCGCCATGGACACGGCACCGATGATGACGCCGCCCCACAGCAGTGAGATTCCGAAGAGGAGGTGGAGGGCGAGCGCACCGCCGATGACCTCGGCAAGGTCGGTCGCGGCGGCCACGATCTCCGCTTGGATCCAAAAGGCGATGCGGCCGGGCTTGGACATGCGATCGCCCAGGAGGGCGGGCAGGGATCGACCGGTGACGAGGCCGAGCTTGGCGGACAGGTATTGGACGACCATCGCGAAGATGTTCGAGGCTACCAGGACCCACACGAGCAGGTATCCGTAGCGTGCGCCGGCCGTGATGTTGGCTGCGACGTTTCCGGGGTCAACGTAGGCGACGGCCGCGACGAAGGCGGGGCCGAGGAGAGGGATGAGCTTGTGGCGGTGCTCGCTGTCCGTGGCGTTCACGGGAATCCTCACTGCAGATAGGAAATGTTCGGCTACCCGAAATCTTACTCGCCACTCGCGCCCGGTCACGGGACGAAAGCCGCCCGGGTGGGCCTCGTGTGGCCAGGTTTTCACACGCACGCCGCGTATAGGTGAGCGGTGACGAGGCAAAACCCCGTAGGCTAAAGGGGTGACTCCTGAAGAACTTGCCTCTCTCATTCGCTCGACGCTGCTGGACGCTGCCGCCGCCGGGCGCATCTCTATTGACCCCGCCCTGGTGCCCGACCCCGTGACGGTCGAGCGCCCCCGCGTGCGCGAGCACGGCGACTGGGCGACCAACGTCGCCATGCAGCTCGGCAAGAAGGCCGGCATGGCACCGCGCGAGTTTGCGCAGATCCTCGCGGACGCTCTCGTCGCCGCCGACGGCATCGATTCCGTCGAGGTCGCGGGTCCGGGCTTCATCAACATCCGCCTGGGCGCGGGGGCAGCCGGTGAACTCGCCCGCACCATCGTCGAGGCAGGGGCTGAGTATGGTCGTAACGCGACGCTCGCAGGGCGTTCCATCAACCTCGAGTACGTGTCCGCGAATCCGACCGGTCCCGTGCACCTGGGTGGTGCCCGCTGGGCCGCCGTCGGTGATTCTCTGGCGCGCCTCATGGCCGCCTCCGGTGCCGCTGTGACTCGCGAGTACTACTTCAACGACCATGGCTCGCAGATCGACCGCTTCTCCCACTCGCTTTACGCGCGTGCCATGGGCCGCGAGGTCCCCGAGGATGGTTACGGCGGCCAGTACATCGCTGACATCGCCGACCAGGTCCGCGCCGATGCGCACGCCGCCGGTGAACCCGACCCGGTCACGCTGCCCGAGGACGAGGCCATCGAGGTCTTCCGCGCCCGCGGCGTCGAGCTGATGTTCGCTGAAATCAAGGAGCGCCTGCACTCCTTCCGCGCCGACTTCGACGTCTTCTTCCACGAGGACTCCCTGCACAACTCGGGTGCGGTGGCTGAGGCGATTGAGCGCCTGCGCAAGCGCGGCGTGATCTTCGACGAGGGCGGCGCGGTGTGGCTGCGCACGACCGCCTACGGCGACGACAAGGACCGCGTCCTCATTAAGTCGGACGGCCAGGCCGCGTATTTCGCGGGCGACGTCGCCTACTACCTGAACAAGCGTGAGCGCGGCGCGGATGCGGCCATCTACCTGCTGGGCGCTGACCACCACGGCTACATCGGCCGCATGATGGCCATGTGCGCCGCCTTCGGCGATAAGCCGGGCGAGAACCTGCAGATCCTCATCGGCCAGCTCGTCAACCTGGTCAAGGACGGCGAGCCCGTGCGCATGTCCAAGCGCGCCGGCACCATCGTCACCCTCGACGACCTCGTCGACGCCGTGGGCGTGGACGCCGCGCGCTACGCCCTCGTGCGCGTGTCCATGGATACGCAGGTCGACATCGACCTGGACCTGCTCTCGCAGCACTCCAACGACAACCCGGTCTACTACGTGCAGTACGCCCACGTGCGCACCTGCAACGTTGCCCGCAACGCGGCCGCGCACGGCGTCACTCGCGACGCTGGCTTCGATCCGGCCGCCCTCGACTCCGAGGCCGACGAGGCCCTGCTGGCCGCCCTCGCCCAGTTCCCCGCGCAGGTCGCACAGGCCACGGAGCTGCGCGAGCCGCACCGCATTGCCCGCTACCTGGAGTCCCTGGCTGCCACCTACCACGCCTGGTACGGCCAGTGCCGCGTGACGCCTCGCGGCGACGACCCGGTCGAACCCGGCCACGTCGCCCGCCTCTGGCTCAACGACGCGGTCACCCAGGTGCTGCGCACCGGCCTCGGCCTGCTCGGCGTGAGCGCCCCCGAAAGGATGTGACCTGGTGAGCGAGGCGGTTACCCTGACGTGCCCGACCCCCGATGAGCGCCCGGACCTGTGGCCGTGGAGCGCGACCCGGGTGGATGGCGTGCTGCACGTGGGAGGCGTCGACCTGACCAGCGTCGCCGCCGACTTCGGCACGCCGATCTTCGTGCTCGACGTCGAGGCCATGCGGGGGCGCGCCCGCGTGTGGGCATCGGCGATGGCCGAGGAGTTCTGGGATGGCTACGGAATGAACGGTGGCGACGCCTTCTACGCCGGCAAAGCGTTCCTGAGCGCCGACGTCGCGCGCCTGGTCGCGGCCGAGGGCCTGGGGATCGACACCGCGTCGCTCGGCGAGCTGACCCTCGCCCTGCGCGCAGGCGTGGATCCCTCGCGCATCGGCCTGCACGGCAACAACAAGTCGGATGCGGAGATCCGCCTCGCTCTTGAGGCCGGCATCCACCGCATCTTCATCGACTCGATGGACGAGGTTCGCCAGATCGAGCGTATCGCCGCTGATCTCGGCGTCGTCGCGCCCGTCATGGTGCGCCTGAAGTCCGGCATCCACGCGGGCGGCAACGAGTACATCGCGACCGCCCACGAGGACCAGAAGTTCGGCCTGTCCCTGGCCACCGGCCAGGCCTACGAGGCCGTGGCCGCGATCAAGGACGCGCCCCACCTGGACTTCCGCGGGCTGCACAGCCATATCGGGTCCCAGATCTTTGGGACCGAGGCCTTCGTCGAGGCCGCGCGCATCGTCGTTGATTTCGCGGCGGTTCTACGCGACGAGCTGGGCTTGGAAGTGCCCGCGATCGATCTGGGTGGCGGTGTCGGTATCGCCTACACGGGCCAGGACCCGATCCCGACCTCCCCGGTCGAGGTCGCCCGTGCCCTGGCCACCGTGGTGCGCGAGCGCTGCGCCCACCACGGCCTGCCGATCCCGCACGTGTCCGTCGAACCCGGCCGCTCCATCGCAGGCCCCTCGATGGTCATGCTCTACCGCGTCGGCGTCGTCAAGGACGTGTCCCTGGAAGATGGGGGAGTGCGCCGCTACGTGGCGATCGACGGCGGCATGTCGGATAACATTCGTCCCGTTCTCTATGACGCGACCTACACGGCGACGCTCGCGAACCGGGATCCGGCGCAGGCCTCGTCCCTGGCGCGCTGCCGCGTCGTCGGCAAGCACTGCGAGAGCGGCGACATCATCATCCGCGACATCGACCTGCCGGCCGACATTGCGGGTGGTGACCTGCTGGCCGTGCCTGCCGTCGGCGCGTACGGCTACTCGATGGCATCCAACTACAACATGCTGACGAAGCCCGGCGTTCTCGCCGTTGAGGATGGAACCGCGCGCTGGTTTGTCCGTCCGCAGACGGTGGATCATCTGCTGGCGTTGGACGCTGGTCTGGAGTAGACGACACCGTTCTGGAGTCAACGAGGCGGGGAGTACGTGCGCTCCCCGCCTCTTGTATTCCCGAGTTCGCCTCTGTTCCCGTGCTGAGATGGTGTTTTCTGAGCGACGTCGCATGTAATCTCCGACAGTATCTAGCTTGTTCGTCTTAATTCGTGTGATCGTGTCACTCCCGTTGTGGAGCTGCATGCGATATTGTGGCGGAATCATATTGTGAGCTTAGGGCAGCCTACATTTTGTTGTTACCGGCAAATTCTAGGATGATGGTGTTGCCCGCAGATGCAGACCTGCACGACGCAGTCCCAACCGAAAGCCGAGGAACAATGCGCCGCACCGCCGCACGCATCGGAGTCGTCGCCACGCTCGCCCTGTCCATGGGCGTCGCGACGGCGGTGGCCCCGCCCGCCCGCGCCGACGAACCCGCCGACGGCCTCATCTCGTCTCCCCGCGCGAACGACGACGAGATGAACTACGCGATCAACCTGGCCCCGGGCGCCAGTGCCTCCGACCTGGAGCGAGCTATCGGCCTGGTCCCGTCGGTGAAGGGCGCGGCCCTGGCCTCGTACCCCGAGATCGGCACCTTCTTCGCTCAGAGCGCCACGCCCTCGTTCGCGCCCGACTTGGCCGCCGCACTGAAGGACGCAGGCATCCCGGTTCACTCCATCGGCCCGACCCGCACCGAGGGGGTCCTCTATTACGAGCGAGTCACCCTCCCCGCGAGTGACGAGGCCCCGGCTGACGAGGCCCCGGCCGCCGAGGAAAACGCCGATACCCCCGCAGTCGAGGCCCCCGCAGTCGGGGACCCTGCGACTGACGACGCTCAGTCGGGCGGCCTGGCCGCCATGCGCGACGAGAGCGCGAGTGATGCGGCGGATGAAAAGATCTTCAACTGGGGTGCAGAAACTATGCACGCGCGCGAGGCCGGGGCGGTCTCCGTGGAGCGCGCGCCGGTCACGGTCGCCGTCGTTGACTCGGGTGTTGAGGACACGCATCCGGATCTGGCGGGCCGCGTGGATACTGAGCGTTCGGTGAAGTGCTCGGTTAACGGCGTGGCGACGCAGGACTTCTACGGCTGGCGCGACGAGTTCTACCATGGCACGCACGTCGCCGGCATTATCGCGGCGAACCACAACGACATCGGCATCGACGGCATCGCCCCCGAGGCGACCATCGTGGCGATTCAGGCTACGAACGATAATCGCCTCATTTATCCCGAGTACGTGACGTGTGCGTTCATGTGGGCGGCCAGCCACGGTGTGGACATCGTGAACAACTCGTATTCGATGGATCCGTGGGTCTACTGGAGTCCGACCGATCCCGAGCAGGCGGCGGGCCTGGAGGCCGCGACCCGTTCCATCAAGTACGCGCAGGGCAAGGGACTGGCCGTTATCGCGGCCGCCGGTAACGAGGGGGTGAGCATCGACAAGCCGACGATTGATAACGGTTCCCCGACGGACGCGCCTGCTCCGACGAAGGGCCGGAACGTCGAGGGTGGCATCCGCGTGCCCTCCATGCTCGACGGCGTCGCGCAGGTGAGTGCGCTCGCTCAGGCGTACAACGTAAAACCTGGCCTGTCGCTGGCGCGCGCGGATTTCTCGAACTACGGCACGACCATCGACTTTGCGGCCCCCGGCGACCAGATTTACTCGACCGCGCCGCTGCTGTTCTACGTGAGCGGCTACGCGGTTGCCGACGGCACCTCGATGGCGACCCCGCACGTCGCGGGCGTTGCCGCGCTGCTTCAGTCGGTGCACCCGGAGTACACGGGTGATCAGATCATTGACCTGATGAAGAAGCAGGCGGCGGGCCACTACGGCGAGCTCAACGCCCCGTGGGACGGCAAGGAGTACCGCGGCGCGGGCCTGCCCGACGCGCTGGACGCGGTCCTGAAGGACCAGCCCACTCCCGCGATTGGTCAGATCGAATACTCGACCGATGGCGCGCAGTGGGCACCGCTGGATGGTCAGGAGCTCTCCGGTTCTCTCTCCGTGCGCGCGACGGTGAGCGGTGCCGTGACGTCGGCGCGTCTGCTCGTGGGCGGCCAGGAGGTCGCGACGGGCACGCCCGCGGGCGGCGTCGTGACGCTTCAGGCGGACGGCGTGGATGTCTCCTCCCTCTCCGGTGCGCAGTCCGTGACGGTCGAGGCCTCGGGTCGCAACTCGGATCCGCGCGCCGACGATGACGCGAGCGCGTCGGCACCGTTCACGGTTGCGGGCGGCGACGATCCGAACGAGGCCGTGGCCGGCGAGTGGACATCCGATGCGACCGGCTGGTGGTGGCGCAAGGCCGACGGCACCTACCCGGTTTCCGAGGCGATGCGCATTAACGGCGAGGTCTACCGCTTTGACGAGCGCGGCTACATGGTGACCGGCTGGGCGAGTCAGGGCGGTCAGTGGTTCTACTACGGCACCTCTGGTGCTCAGGCGTCGGGCTGGGCGAACGTGGGCGGCACCTGGTACTACCTGGATCCTGTGACGGGCGCGATGCGCACGGGCTGGCTGGAGCTGGATGGAGTGTGGTTCCGTCTGGACGCTTCGGGTGCGATGCGCACGGGCTGGCTGAAGGAGGGTGCGTCCTGGTACTACCTGGATGAGACCGGCGTCATGGTAACGGGCGACCGCGTGATCGACGGAGTTGCATACTCCTTCGATTCGTCTGGCCGCATGCGGTAGCCGCCACCTCGGCACCCCCGGGCAGGGCCACGCCCGGGGGTGCCGACAGCGGCCTGGGAGGGGTCGCGCACGCGCGCGGCCCCTCCCGCTGTCACGGTCGAATTTTCTCCTGTGTTGCCCGATGTTAAGCGGTATGAATTGTCGGACATGTCAAACTCTAGGATGATGGTGATCACGTGTGCACGGTGTCGTGCGCGCGACACTCACAACCGAAATGAGGAACCATGCGCCGCAACGCTGCACGCATCGGGATCGTCGCCGCTCTCACCCTGTCGATGGGCGTCGCGACGGCGACAGCCCCACCAGCCCGAGCCGATAACCCAACCTCTCTGATTGCCCCCGCTCGAGCGAGCGCGGGCCTTATGAACTACGCGATTAACCTGAACCCGGGTGCTGCTCCCGCTGACCTGGAACGCGCACTCGCCCTGCTCTCCTCCGCGGGCGGCGTCGCCCTGGCCTCGTACCCGCAGATCGGCACGTTCTTCGCACAGAGTGAGTCGGCCTCGTTCGCCCCGGACATGGCCGAGGCCTTGGCAGGGTCCGGGATCACGGTGCACTCCATCGGCCCGACCCGCGTGGCCGCCGTGCTCGAGGGGGAGCGCGTCGAGGCCCCCGCGCCCGCTCCGACACCCGAACCTGCGCCCGTTCCGACACCCGAACCGACACCCGAACCTGCGCAGTCCGGGGACGGCACAGGCCAGAGCGGTGCCCAGTCGGGCGCGCAGTCCGGCGGCGTGCAGAGCGCTCGCGGACGGGCGCTGAGCGAGGCTGACGGGACCGAGGAGATCTCGAACTGGGGAGCCGCGGCCATGAGCGTGGCCGAGGCGGCGGGTGTGCCCGTCGCGCACGCTCCCGTGAGTGTCGGCGTCATCGACACGGGTATCGACGACATGCACCCGGACTTGGCCGGGCGCGTGGATCAGACGCGTTCCGTGTCGTGCGCGGCCAACGGCGTCGCCTCCCAGGCGTACGGGGTCTGGCGTGACGACTACTTCCACGGCACGCACGTCGCCGGCATTATCGCGGCGAACCACAACGGGATCGGCATCGACGGCGTCGCACCGGATACGACCCTCGTGTCGATCAAGGCCGCCAACTCCGAGCAGCTCATCTACCCCGAGTACGTGACGTGCGCGTTCATGTGGGCGGCCAGCCACGGCGTGGACATCGTGAACAACTCGTATTCGATGGACCCGTGGATGTACTGGAGTCCGACCGATCCCGAGCAGGCGGCGGGCCTCGAGGCCGCGTTGCGCTCCATCGCCTACGCGCAGAGCAAGGGACTGGCCGTCATCGCCTCGGCAGGCAACGAGGGTGCGGACAACGACCATCCGACGACTGACTCCGGTTCGCCGACCGACATGGACACGCCCATCAAGGATCGTCCGGTCGCGGGATCCATCCGCGTTCCCGGCCAGGTGGCGGGTGTCAGCCAGGTGAGCGCTCTCAAGCGCATCGACGAGGAGACCAAGCCCGAGTGGACGACCCTCGCGCGGGCGGACTTCTCCAACTACGGCACCACCATTGACTTCGCGGCACCCGGCGACGGCATCTACTCCACCGTCCCAACCGCCCAGTACCCGAGCGGATACGCCAAGACGAGCGGCACCTCCGTGGCGGCCCCGCACATCACGGGCATCGCCGCGCTCATCAAGGCCACGCACCCCGCGTTCACGGGAACCCAGATCATCGACCTCATGCGCAAGCAGGCGGCCATCGACTACACGCGCCTGGAGGTGCCCGCCGACGGCAAGGAATACCGCGGCTACGGCTTCATCAACGCGCTGACCACCATGCGCCGCGACCAGATGCAGCCGACCGTCACGACCCTCGAATACAGGGTCGGCAAGGGCGAATGGAAGAGCCTCGACGGCGCGACCCTGCCCGCAGGCCCCGTCACCTTCTACGCGGCCGCCGCCTCGCCGATCAGCCACCTGCACATGGACGTGGCATCCCTGACCGGCGTCGACCGCGACGGCTCCGGCAAATACGGCGACCCCGAGCTGAGCGTGTCCGCGGAGAACGTAGACCTCTCCTCCCTCCTGCCCGACGGCACGGACTCGGTTACCGCCCGCGTCCAAGTCAGTGCCGCAGGCATCAACTTTGACCGCCAAGCCGACGACGACACGGGGCGTGAAGCGACCTTCACGGTTTCGCGCGACCCCGCCGTCGTGCCCCAGCCCGCGCCCGATCCAGGCACCGGCGAAGCCCCCGCGCCCGGCGAAGCCACAGCCGGAATCACCGCTCCCGCGCGCGCCGCCGAACAACTGCCCGCCAACTACGCGGTGAACCTCCCCGCGGGCACGGACAAGGCCACCTTCGAGCGAGCCGCAGCCCAGGCCTCGTTCAAGGGAGGACTGGTCCTGGCGCGCTACCCGCAGTTCTCCACCTTCTTCGTCCAATCCGCCTCCCCGACGTTCTCACCCGACCTGGGCGCGGCGCTCATCAAGGAGGGCATCAGCTACGACTCCATCGGCCCCACCCGCCAGGCACCCGTCGGCGGCAACGAGGCCGTGGTCCCCATCGACTACACGACCCGCGTGCGAGCCGACGCAGCGCTCGCGGCCGCGCCGAAGTCCGACGCCGTGCAGAGCGAGGGAACCCAGAGCGAGGACGAGGCCGGGGTGACGCCCGACCCGCAGACCTCCAACGGGTGGCACCTCCAGGCCCTGCACGCGCTCGAGGCCCAGGACGTCGACGTCATGCGCGCCCCCGTGACCGTGGGCATCATGGATCAGTCCGTCGACGACACCGTGCCGGACCTGGCCGGGCAGGTGGACCACGCCAAGTCCGTGGCCTGCAACGTCAACGGCATTCCCAACCAGGATCCGGCGGCGTGGCGCTGGGACGACGCAACACACGGCACGCACGTGGCCGGGTCGATTGCCGCCAAGCATGACGGCGTGGGCGTGGACGGCGTGAACCCGACGCTACGCATCGCCGCGATCAATGTGGCGTCGCGCAACGGCGGCTACTTCTACCCCGAATACATCGCGTGCGGCTTCGTGTGGGCCGCCGAGCACGGCATTTCGGTGACGAACGGCTCCTACTACGTCAACCCCTGGAAGTACTGGATGCCGAACGACCCCGAGCAGGCCGCCGGCCTGGAAGCCGTCCAGCGTGCCGCCGACTACGCGACGTCGAAGGACGTCATCAACGTGGTGGCCGCAGGCAACTGGACGACGGACCTGGATAACCCGTCCGCGACCGACGATTCGTCGCCGGGCGACACGTGGGGCGCGTTCGAGCGTGACGTGACGGGCGGCGTCTACATGCCGTCGATGATGCGCGGCACTCTCGCGGTCTCCGCGTTGCAGCTGCCCGAGGGCGCGGACCCCGCCACGGGCGTGCTGGAGCCGACGTCCTGGTCGAACTGGGGTGCCACGACGATTGATTTCGCGGCACCCGGCGCGAAGATCTACGCGCCGCTGACGAGCTGGTACGGCAAGGCCTACGGGAACCTGTATGGCACGTCGCAGGCCTCGCCGCTGGCTGCGGCCATCCTCGCGACGTTGCGCCAGGTGCATCCGGAGATGAGTGCTTCGGAGATTGTCGCTGTGGCGAAGAAGCAGGCGTCCGCACCCGAGAACTGGTCGCGTCTGGCCGCGCCCGCGGAGAGCCGCGAGTACCGGGGCGCGGGCTTGCCCAACACGCTCGATGCCGTGCTCAAGGACCAGCCTGCGCCGGTGATTGGCGCGGTCGAGTATTCGACCGACGGGGTGGCGTGGAAGCCGCTGGCGGGGGAGACCCTCGCCGGGCGCGTCTCCGTGCGTGCCACCGTGACCGGGCCGGTGACCAGCGCTCGGCTGCTGCTCGGTGACCGCGAGATCGCGACCGGAGTCGGCGACGGCTCGTTCGATGGGGCCGGCGTGACGCTTCAGGCCGACGGCGTGGACGTCTCGCACCCGGCGGGCACGGGACGCTTTTCCGGCGCAGCCACGGTCACGGTCGAAGCCTCCGGGCGCAACTTCGATCCGCGCGCCGACGACGACGCGACCGCGCAGGTTCCCTTCACGGTCAGCACCGACCACGTGGGTCCCGACGAGGCCCGGGCTGGGCGCTGGGTGTCCGGCACCTTCGGCTGGTGGTGGCGCTACGACGACGGGAACTACCCGACCTCCACGCAGCTGCGCATCGACGGGGCGATCTACCGCTTCAACGCGCGCGGATACATGGTGACCGGATGGGTGTACGAGGACGGTCAGTGGTACTACTACGGCGCGTCGGGCGGCCAGGCCGCCGGATGGGTTCACGTGCACGGCACGTGGTACTACCTGGATCCCCTCACCGGCGCGATGGCGAGCGGCTGGACCAAGGTGCAGGGCACCTGGTACTACCTCTCCTCCTCCGGCGCGATGCGCACCGGATGGATGCGCGACGGGTCCGCGTGGTACTACCTGACCTCCTCGGGTGCTCTGGCCACCGGCTGGCAGTGCGTGGGATCCTCCTGGTACTACCTGTCACCCGACGGCGGCGCGATGGTCACCGGGTGGCTGCGCGACGGTGATGCCTGGTACTACCTGACGTCCTCCGGCGCGATGGCGATGGGTAGCCGATGGATCGACGGCACGCGCTACGCCTTCGATGACGAGGGGAGGCTGATGCCGTAGGTCTGGCCCGGCTCGTGTGGCCCCGCCTCCCTGCGCGGCTCTTGTGGCTGATCGCGCGCTGGCGGGACTGACCTGCCTGATTCGGCTATTCCGGCTGATCCAGCTGCTGGAGCTGTCGCGGCTCTTGTGGTGGTTGCGGCTCTTGCGGCTGGGACGGGACCGGGGCCGCGCACCATTCCTGGTGCGCGGCCCCGCGTTGTTTCACGGGAATCGTGCGTGAAACAAGCGGTTCTTGGCGGCTCGCGTTGCCGGTGTGCGTCGCTCGATGTTCTGCGCGTGGGCGATGCCTGGGACGTGAATGATGCTCTGCGCGTGGGCGATGCGTGGGATGTGAATGATGTTCTGCGCGTGGGCGATGCAAGGGACGTGAATGATGCTCTGCGCGTGGGCGACGCTCTGGGCGTTGCTTATGATGGGCACTCACTGTTGGTGCGCACCCGGGGCGCCAATGCTTCGCACGTGAACCCGCTTATCGGGACCTGGGCCTCCTAATCCGCACGTGAACCCGCTTATCGGAGCCTGGGCGAGGCTGCCCACGTACGGAACAGCGGGTTAACGTGCGGACAAGCGGGTTAGTGCTCCGGATAGTGGGTTCCCGTGCATGAGCGAATCGTCGCGGTGTAGATGTGCCGGACTTGCGCCAAGGCGTGAAAACCAGTTGTTTCACGGGTAATTCCCTTGAAACAACCACGTTGTCTCAGTGGCCTTGTTTTTCTTCCCAGGTGTCGGTGTTGTTAATGACCAGGTGGGACAAGGGGAACTTGCCTGTCGTCTCCGTCGTGGTGACGAGGCCGTTGATGGTTTGTGTTTCCCCAGTGAAGGGGTTGGTGGCGGTTCCACTCCACGTGGTGGTCAGGGTGATGTCCCGGT
>ERZ773074.813-NODE-813-length-12686-cov-20.777136_pt1 | contig 12686 bp, 10 predicted proteins | sample MGYA00580615_ERZ773074 | MGnify/ENA primary metagenome ERZ773074 (study PRJEB29015, sample SAMEA2738126) | human oral metagenome | biome: human oral; feature: human-associated habitat; material: saliva | place: China | collected 2160 ...
CAGCGAGGCATCGGAGGTTGCGGTTTCCAGGGCATCTTCACTGCGAGTCATGCGTCAATCCTAACGAGTGGGTGGGAGTAAATGAAACTTGAGGGCGCTCAGTGTTCGGGGCGGAACGCGACGTCGGACAGCAGGATGGTCACGGATAGTGGTTCAATCGACAACGTGGAGCGCGGAGCGACGTGCTCAGCCTCAAGGGAGAGCTCGCCCGGGTTATGTGTCTCGCCGACGCCGCCCTCGGAGGGTGTCGCCCACACGGTCGAGTAGGCGACCAGCCAGTCCAGATCGTGGCCCTCAGGCAGTGTGACCTCGGCGCCGTCCAGGTTCGCGTTGATGATGATGAGGGCATCGCGGTCACCCCAGGTCACGCCCGAGCGCAGCATCTGGAATGTGCGGTGACGTGCGTCTGTCCAACCGTAGTCCGGCATCGGCGTGCCCTGCGCCGTGTACCACGACAGGTCAGGGATCGTGTCGCCGCCGTGCGGCGTGCCGGTCGCGAAGCGGTCGGGGCGCAAAACCGGATGGGCCTGACGGAGAGCGATGAGCCAAGACACCGTGTCGATCTGCTCGAGCTGTCCCTCAGCCAGGTCCCAATCGACCCACGAGATCGGGTCGTCCTGGCAGTAGGCATTGTTGTTGCCGTACTGGGTGCGGCCGAACTCGTCGCCGCCCGTCAGCATCGGTGTGCCCGAGGAGACGAACATTGTCGCCAGGATGTTGCGCTGGGAGCGCGCACGCAGGTCAGCGATCGTCATGTCGGAGAGGATCGCGTAGGGGGTGTCGGCGCTCGGGTGCGTGCCGTTCGAAGCAAGCGTGCCCTCCACGCCGTGGTTCCACGAGCGGTTGTCGTCCGACCCATCCCGGTTGTTCTCCAGGTTTGCCGTGTTGTGCTTGCGGTCGTAGGCCGTCAGGTCCGCCAGCGTGAAGCCGTCGTGGGCAGTCACGAAGTTGATCGAGGCGCGTGGGCCGCGCAGGCGACCCAGCCCGTGTTCGAACACGTCCTGGGAGCCGGACAGACGCGTTGCGAGGTCGTTGGGACCCGTGACGACATGGCCCGAGGCCTGGGCGCGCACGTCAGCCAGCCAGAAGTTACGCAGGGCGCCGCGGTAGTGGTCGTTCCACTCGGAGAAGGGAACCGGGAAGTTGCCTGTCTGCCAGCCGCCGGGACCCACGTCCCAAGGCTCGGCGATGAGCTTGACGTGTGCGAGCAGATCGTCTGTGGCCATCGCGATGAGGAGCGGGTGCATCGGGCTGAAACCGGTCGCGAAACGGCCCAGCGTGGCCGCTAGGTCGAAGCGGAAGCCGTCCACGCCCATCTCGCGCACCCAGTAGCGCAGCGAATCCAGCACCATCTGAATGGTCTTCGGGTGATCCATGTTCACGGTGTTGCCGGTGCCCGTCACGTCGATTGCCTGGACGGGGCGAGAGGTCGTGTGGCGGTAGTACAGGTCGGAATCGAGGCCACGCCACGACAGGGAGGGGCCCGCGTCACCACCCTCACACGTGTGGTTGTAGACAACGTCGAGGATGACCTCGATGCCAGCCTGGTGCAGCAGGGAGACCATGCCGCGGAACTCATCGACGACCGCCTGGGCGCCGCGCTCACGCGAGGCCTCGGTGGCGTAGGAGGGTTCGGGAGCGAAGAAGGAGAGGGTCGAGTAACCCCAGTAGTTCGTCAGGCCGCGTTCGGTGAGGAAAGGCTCGTCGCACTTGGCGTGCACGGGGAGTAGCTCGACCGCAGTGACGCCCAGGTCCTTCAGATACGACACGGAAGCAGGGTGAGCCAGTCCCGCGTAGGTGCCACGCAACTCCGGGGGCACGCCGGGCATGTTCTTCGTGAAGCCCTTGATGTGGATCTCGTAGATGACCGTCGTTTCCCACGGCGTGTGCGGCTGGGGTTCGATCGGGAAGGAGGGCTCCACGACGACCGAACGCGGCATGTAGGCGGCGGAGTCAATGGGAGAGCGGCGCAGCGGGTACTCGGATGGGTAGAGATCCTCGTCGACGGAGTGCGCGTAGACGCCAGGCTTCATGTCGACGACACCGTCGACACCCCGGCCGTAGGGGTCGAGGAGGAGCTTGTGCGAGTTGTAGAACTTGCCACCGTCCGGATCCCAGGGGCCGTGAACGCGGAAGCCGTAGCGGGTCCCAGCGCCAAAGCCCGGGATGTGACCGTGCCAGATGCCGGTATGGGGGCCGATCAGACTGTAGCGTGTCTCAGCCCCGGCCTCGTCGAAAATGCACATATCCACGCCGGACGCGCCCCGCGCGACCACGGACACATCGAGCCCGTCGCCCGAACGGAAAACTCCCAGGCGGGAGCGGACGGGGTTCGGTTCGGTGACGCGCACGGTGGGGACGCAAGGCGAGCCGGAGCGCTCGGACATAAGAGAGTGCCTCTTTCTGATGAACTATTGACTGCACCCAAGCCTGATAGATGCAGTCGCTATCCATCATACGTGTTAATTAAGCGGTCGGATTAGGAACTGGTAGGGGCTATGAACAGCGGCACTCGCTGGTGAGGCAACCCTCATATATATGGGCGTGAGGCGCGGAATGTGGCACGCTAGAAGGCATGAGAATTGTCGTGTGTGTGAAGCATGTCCCCGACATGCAGTCCGAACGCCGTTTTGAGGGCGGCCGCCTGGTGCGCGGTGAGGACGATGTGCTCAACGAACTGGACGAGAATGCCATCGAGGCTGCTGTTCAGCTCAAGGAATCCGAAGAGGATGCGGGGCGTGAAGCCGAGGTTGTCGCGCTGACGATGGGCCCCGAAGACGCCGAGGACTCCCTCATGCGCGCCCTGCAGATGGGCGCTGACCGTGCCTTCATCGTCTCCGACGAGTTCCTGGAGGGCTCCGACGTCATTACGACCGCCTCCGTCCTGGCCGTCGCGATCGCGAAGATCGGCGAGGAGCGCGGCCCCGTCGATCTGGTGATCACCGGCATGGCGTCGCTGGATGCGATGACCTCCATGCTGCCCGGCGCGCTGGCCGCCAAGGCGCACATGCCGCTGCTGGGCCTCGCCCGTTCCTTGAGCGTCGAGGATGGCGCCGTGACGATTGAACGCGCCGTCGACGGCTACACCGAGACCGTGCGCGCCGCGCTGCCCGCGGTCGTCTCCGTGACCGACCAGATCAACGAGCCGCGCTACCCGGCCTTTGCCGCTATGAAGGCCGCCCGCAAGAAGCCCCTGGATCAGTGGGGCATCGACGACCTCGTCGAGGTTCCCGGCGGGGAGGGCCTCGTGATGCGCCGCGCGCTGACCGCCGTGACCCACGGCGAGGAGAACACCCGCGACGGTTCGGGCACGATCATTCAGGACGCCGGCGAGGGCGGGCGCGCTCTGGCCGACTACATCCTTTCGGTGGTGAAGTGACATGACGCAGCAGATGAGTTCCCCGATCCTCGTTCTGGCCGATCAGGCGGGCGATCACCTGACGCCCCTGGCCCGCCAGGCCGTGACGCTGGCTGCGTCCCTGACCAGCGCTGACGTCGTTGCCCTGTCCCTGGCCGCCACGCCCGACGTGGCAGCCCTGTCGGAGCTGGGCGCGACCCAGCTGCTGCATGCCGACCTGGGTGACGCCGGGCGTTCCTCGGTCGTGGCCTCCGACGCCGTGATCTCCGCACTGGCCACCGCCAGCTTCGGCCTGGTGCTCCTGTGCTCGGACTACCGCGGTCGTGAGATCGCGGGTCGCGTCGGTGCCCTCACCGAGGCCGGCGTAGTCTCCGGTGCCTCGTCCGTTGGCTTCGACGGCGGCGTCCTCCAGATCGGCAAGACTGCCCTGGGCGGCTCTTGGTCGATGCGCATCGTCCTCGAGGGACAGACTCCGATCGTCGGCATCGCCTCCGGCGTCATCGACGAGGCCCCGGTGGCCTCTCCCGTCGCCCTGACCGGGCAGGCCCTGTCCGTCGAGCTGAGCCCCGAGGCTTCCTCGATCCAGGTTGTTTCCAGCGTGCCCGACGAGGAGGAAGGCGTGTCCCTGGCCGATGCTTCCACCGTGGTGTGCGGTGGCCGCGGCGTGGACGGTGACTTCGAGCTGGTTCGCTCGCTCGCCGACGCGCTCGGCGGTGCCGTGGGGGCGACCCGCGTCGCCTGCGACGAGGGCTGGGCCCCGCGAGCCGAGCAGATCGGCCAGACGGGCCTGACGGTCACCCCGAACCTGTACATCGGCCTGGGTGTGTCCGGCGCTATTCACCACACGGTGGGTATGCAGTCGTCCGCTCACATCGTCGCCGTGTGCGACGATCCGGATGCCCCGATCTTCGAGATCGCGGACTTCGGCGTCGTCGGCGACGTGACCGAGGTCGTACCTGCGGCCCTGGCTGCCATCGAGGAGGCGCGCTCCCAGGCGTGAGCGTCTATCTCGACCACGCGGCCACCACGCCGCTGCGCGAGTGCGCCCTCGAGGCGTGGACGCGCGCCCAGCGTGACCTGGCTGCCACCCCTGGCAATCCCGCCGCCCTCCACTTCGGAGGGCGGCGGGCCCGTCGCATGCTCGACGACGCGCGCGAACAGGTTGCGTGCGCTCTCGGGGCCGATATCCACGAGGTGATCTTCACGTCTGGTGCCACGGAGTCCGACGCTCTCGGCGTGATGGCTGCGGCCCGCGGCATGCGCGGGCGCGAACCCGGTCGCAACCTCATCGTCGTCTCGGGCCTCGAGCATGACGCTGTCGCCCACCAGCGCGAGGTCGCGTCACGAGAGGGGTTCGACTGGGAGGTCCTGCCCGTGGATGCGGGCGGCCTCTCAGTGCTGCCCACTGTCTCCGGTGACGAGGTTCCCGCCTCGTGGGACGGCCGCCTCGCGCTCGGATCCATGACCCTCGTGTCCTCCGAAATCGGTACGATCCAGCCGGTTGCGCACTTCGCTGAGCTTGTTCATGCCAGCGGTGGCCTCACACATTCCGACGCAGCCCAAGCCATTCCGACGCTGGACGTGTCCTTCTTAGAGCTTGGCCTTGATCTCATGAGCGTGGGTGGTCACAAGGTCGGCTCCCCCGCCGGCACCGGTGTCCTTGTCGCACGGCGCGGCATTCCCATGACGACCGACCGCCCGGGCGGCGGCCACGAGCGCTCGATCCGCTCGGGCACGCCAGACGTCGCGGGTGCGTGCGCACTCGCCGCCGCCCTCACCGAGGTTGTCTCCGAGCGCGCCGCCTTCGCGACCCGCGCAGCGGACCTGCGCGCCCACTTGCTGTCCCACCTGCCGGACGGCGTGAGCGCGACGGTGGGGGAGTCGGCCTCGTCCAGTGCGATCATCCACCTCTCCCTGCCCACCGCCCGCCCGGAGGCCGTCCTCATGGCTTTCGACATGGCCGGAATCGCCGTGTCCGCCGGGTCCGCCTGCCACGCGGGGGTGACGCGCCCCTCCGACATCGTCATGGCGATGGGACGCAGCGAAGAGCAGGCCCTCGGCGTCCTGCGCGTCTCGCTCGGCCATGAGACGACGCGCGAGGACATCGACGCCTTCCTGGCTGCCCTGCCGATGGCGATCCGCGCGGGTGCCGCCTTGGACGGCATCAGCCACGTGCGCAACGAACGAAACGAGGAACGCTAGATGCGAGTTCTGGCAGCGCTGTCCGGCGGCGTGGACTCCGCCGTCGCCGCCGCGAAGGCCGTCGAGGCCGGGCACGACGTCGTCGGCGTCCACATGGCGCTGTCCTCCCAGCCCCAGGAGTGCCGCATCGGCTCGCGCGGATGCTGCTCGATCGAGGACGCCGGAGACGCTGCGCGCGCCGCTGAAATCATCGGCATCCCGTTCTACGTGTGGGATCTCGCGAGCGAATTCGAGCAGACCGTCATCACCGACTTCGTCGCCCAATACAAGGCCGGTCGCACCCCCAATCCGTGCGTGCGCTGCAACGAGTTCGTGAAGTTTCGAGAGCTGGCCAACCGAGCCCGCGCGCTCGGATTCGACGCGGTGTGCACCGGCCACTACGCGGCCATCAAGGATGGGGCGGCAGGGCCTGAGCTGCACCGCGGAGCTGACAGCCTGAAGGATCAGTCCTACGTCCTGGCTGTCATGGGCCCCGAGGAACTGACCCGGGTGGTCCTGCCGCTGGGTGATGCTCCCAACAAGGCGTGGGTGCGTTCGGAGGCCGAGCGCCTGGGCCTGGGAGTGTCCAACAAGCCGGACTCCTACGACATCTGCTTCATTCCCGACGGCGACACGCAGGGTTTTCTGCGCTCCCATTTGGGCGCCGCTGAGGGTGAGATCGTCACTCCCGATGGAGAGGTACTCGGCCGTCACGAAGGCTATTGGAACTACACGGTCGGCCAGCGCAAGGGCTTGGGAATCGGTGCGCCCGCACCCGACGGCCGTCCGCGCTACGTCCTCGAGACCAGGCCGGAGAGCAATCAGGTCGTCGTGGGTGCCTCCGAGCTCCTGTCCATCTCGCGGATTACGGCCACGGATGCCGTGTGGCTTGCGTCGGATGACGATGGATCGGACGCCACCGACCTTTTCGTGCAGCTGCGCGCGCACGGAACGCCCATTCCTGTCGCGTCGCTCACTCGCGACGGTGATGCCGGAACCATCAGCGTTGTCCTTGCGGACAGCGCGCGCGGCGTCGCCCGCGGTCAGTCGATGGTTGTCTATCGTGGCAGTCGAGTCCTGGGCGAAGGGACTATCGACGCAACCGGGCGCTAAGGCGTTGCGCCACGGCGACGCGGACGTGGGCGAAGGCGTGCGGACGGCCTCGCCCGCATCCGTTACACTGGGGTGCGCGCGCGAGTGGCGGAATTGGCAGACGCGCTGGATTTAGGTTCCAGTGTCTTTGACGTGTGGGTTCGAGTCCCATCTCGCGCACGATGGCTCATGCCCGGTCGCATCGGGGGAGTGGCCCTCGATAGACTGAGGTCATGAGCGTTTTGGACATTGGCCAGCAGGCCCCCGACTTTACCGCTGAGACCACCCAGGGAACCCTGTCCCTGGCGGATCTCCTCGCAGCCTCCTCCCGTGGCGTCGTCGTCTACTTCTACCCGAAGGCTTCCACGCCCGGCTGCACGAAGGAAGCGTGCGACTTCCGCGATTCCCTGGCTTCCTTGCAGGGGGCCGGTTACTCGGTCATCGGCGTGTCCGCCGACTCGATGGCCGCCCTTGAGCGTTTCACTGAGAAGCAGGCCCTCACCTTCCCGCTGGCCTCGGACCCGGATCACAAGATTCTCGAGGCCTACGGTGCGTGGGGTGAGAAGAAGAATTACGGCCGCACGTATGTGGGCATTATCCGTTCGACCGTGGTTGTCAACCCGGATGGGACGGTGGCTCTGGCTCAGTACAACGTGAAGGCGACCGGCCACGTGGCCCGCCTGCGTAAGGCTCTTGGTATTGACTGATCCGTTGCTTTCGGAGTAACTAGCGCATATGATTGTCAAGAAACTGACAGCTAGTTACTCATGGAGGACTTATGGGGGCCACTACGCCTGACGCATATCGAATCGGTGTGGGGCAGGTGGCGCAGGACTACCCGGCCGACGCAGTGCCTACGCGTTTGCGTAAGCAGCCGAGCCTGCCCACGATGGCCCGCGTGCCCGAGTCTGTCTCTTCTGATGAGCAGGTCATCACCGCCGAGGTTGCGGTGGTTCGACGGAAGGCGTCCGGCGCATCGGCTCAGTCTCGCCCCTCGAAGGATGCTGTGACGGTGGCGCAGCAGAAGGCGGTGGTGTGCGACGGCGCTCCCGCGCAGGCTGGGGACGTCGCGGCGCCTCCTACTCCTGCCCGCGAGTATGCGGATCGAGACGAGGCTGTGGTGGCCTTCGAGGGTGATCAGCGCCCCGGCGTTCCTGTCCATAGTGACTGGCATCGAACCACCATGCGCGTTGTGGGTGCGCCCGCGCAGCGAAATGGTGGGCAGCACAGCGCGATTGTCGAGGCGTCGTCGTCGGAGCAGGAAATCGTGCGATCTTCTCACGTTGGAGGTGCGTCGCGGCGCGAGGCTGAAGCTCGCCGCACCGGTCACATCGAATCGCGGCTGGAGCGTCGCGAGCGTTCGGCGCGTCATGGGCAGCGCCACCATGGCCTCGTCATGTTCCTCCTCGGCTTCATCTCGGCGCTCGTGCTCGTCGCCGCTGTTGTCGCAGGCCTCTACATGACGCGCCCGTCCGTTTCCACAAGCCTGTCGGATGCTGTCGATTCGTGTCATGCGGGAGGCATCTATGCCCGGCTCGCCAGCGATCAGACGTCGCTCACCCTTGAAGGCTTCAATGACAGCGGTAACGGTTTGACGACGCCGATTTTCCAGTGCGTTCTGCGCAAGCTTGACACCCCTTCGTCGGTACGCGAACGCATGTATGCGACGCGTGCAATCGACGGAACCCAGTCTGAGGAGTGGGGATCTTACAAGGCGACCTGGACGTACGAACCGGAGCAGGGACTGACCGTCATCATCAGTGCTCGCTGACTTTTCCTGCCGGTCGTGACGTCTGCCTCTCGGGAAGTGCTCCTGAGCGTTGGCTTGTATCTCTCGTAAAATGGGGAGGTATTTCAATGCCTGAAGGAGAATCTCGTGTCCGAAACGCAGCCCGCCGCACCTGCGGCACCCGCCGCCCCCGTTGGGGACGATATCGCACTGGCGATCCGAGGCCTCGTCAAGGTCTATGGAAACCTCATCGCCGTCGCGGACCTGTCCCTCGACATCCCCACCGGATCCTTCTACGGGATCGTCGGACCCAACGGCGCAGGTAAGACGACGACGCTGACCATGGCCACTGGCCTGCTCACCCCCGACCGTGGCACGGCCTATGTGCACGGTGTCGACGTGTGGGCACGCACCCAGGAGGCGCGCGCCCTGCTCGGCGTCATGCCCGACGGCATGCGCCTCCTCGACCGCCTCTCCGGCCCGGACTTCCTCGTCCACGTCGGCATGCTCCACGGCCTCGACGCGTCCACAGCCCGCGAGCGCGCCCACGAGCTCCTCGCGGCCCTCGACCTGGCCGAGGCCGGGAAGAAGCTGATCAGCGACTACTCGGCGGGCATGACGAAGAAGATCGCCCTGGCCGCCGCCCTCATTCACTCCCCGCGCGTCCTGGTTCTTGATGAGCCTTTCGAGGCCGTGGACCCCGTCTCTGCGGCCAACATCCGCCAGATTCTCACCGACTACACCAAGCGCGGGGGCACGGTGATCCTGTCCTCGCACGTGATGGCGACCGTCCAGCAGCTGTGCACCCACGTTGCGATCATCGACAAGGGGCGTGTACTCGTCGCCGGAACCACCGACGAGGTCGCCCAGGGCGGAGACCTGGGGGAGCGCTTCACCGCTCTGGTCGGCGGCGTCCACTCCGAGGAAGGCCTGTCGTGGTTGGGCAACTGATTCGCCTCAAGCTCCGGATCATCTGGAACACCGTCCGCAAGCAGACGGTTGTGCTGGTTCTTGCGATCCTCGGTGTCCTCTACTTCGGCGCAATCTATACTTCTGCGCTCGTGGGCACCGCATTCCTCGCGCAGTCCGATGAAGCGCCCCAGGCCTCGTCGGTGATGCCGATCGTTGGCCCCTTTGTCTTCCTGCTGTGGCTGGTCCTCCCGATCATCTTCGCGTCGATGGATAACTCGGTGGATCCTGTGCGCCTGTCGCCCTACGTGGGACCGAGTGGGCGCCTGGGCGCGGGCCTGGCCGCGGCGACGGCAGTGGGCCCCGGCGGTCTCCTGTCCGCCATGGTGCTCTTCCTGCCCGTCTGGTTCGCCCTGTGGCGCGCCCAGTGGATTGAGGCGCTCGGCTGGTTCATCGCTGGTCTCGTGACGCTCCCTCTCGCGGTTTTGTGGGCGCGTGCGGTCGGAACCTGGTTCGCGGTGCGCCTCGACACCTCGGGAAAGAAAGACGCTGTGACCGTCCTGGGTGCCGTCGTCTTCATGATGGTGCTGACCCCCATGGGCTACTGGATGTCTGTGTTAAGTCAGAACTTCTCCGTCGAGGTCTTCCAGGCGGGATTGAACGTCGCGCTCTGGACGCCCTTCGGCGCTCCCTTCGGGGTTGTTGCCTCGTTGCTTGAGGGTGCATGGGTGGCGGCGGCTCTCCGCGTGCTCATCGTGGTTGCGACCGCGCTCGTCGGCTGGCGTGCCTGGCTGGCGGTCCTGCGCCCCGTCATGAGTGGATACGCCGGTGAGATTAGTGCTGACGCTCAGCGCGCCATCGACGATGGGCGCCACCTCATCGACGAGTCCCTCGAAGAGGAAGAGCGCGGTCGTCGTTCCGCCCAGTCGCGAGCCGCCGGCCTGCGCAGCGTCGACCTGTTCACGCGGCTGGGCCTCGGGGTGCGCAGCGCCTCCCTGGCCGCGCGTACGCTGCGCTACTGGATCGTCGATACGCGCCTGAACATGAACATGGTGCTTGCGCTGCTGTTCCCGGTTGTTGCGATTTTTATGGGGCGGCTGGCGGCCGATGGGCAGTCATTCGAGTTCACGTCGGGCATCTTCCTCTACCTGGTGCCCATCACGACGGGCCTGACGACCGGCGCGCTCATGCAATATGATTCGACGGGTGCCTGGATCGTGGTGTCGTCGGGGATGAGCGGTCGTGAGGAACGTCGTGGGCGCCTCGTGGGGTCGCTCATCGTGTTCGTGCCCCAGGTCATCGGCTATCTCATTCATGATGCTGTGGCAGGTGCGAGCGCCTCCGATTTCATGTTCCACCAGGTGATGGGCGTCGTCCTCTTCGCGGGGGCGGCCGCCACGACCCTCGTCGTGAATGCGCGATGGGTCTACCCGGTGCAGCCTCCGGGTACGTCGCCGCTGGCGACGAAGGGTACCGGGTCGTTCCTGATGACGATGCTGCTGCAGCTCGTAGGCTTCGCGGGTACCGCGGTCCTTCAGATTCCCTCCTACGTGCTGCTCGTGCTGGCATCCTTTGGCGTGGTTCCCGACTGGGTCGCCTACGTCGTTGGCATCGCCTGGTCGGTCCTCGTCCTTGAGGCTGCCGTGCGGATTGGTGGGCGCGTGTGGGACCGGTACGCGGTCGCCGCTCTGACGTCGATCCGCAGCTGGCCGGGACACTGATCGCATGTGAATCGGATGCACGAGGCCGGGGTTGCCCACGGGGGTGCCCCGGCCTCGTCCCTTTTTTCCCGAGAATGTTGCTGCTCGGTCCCGGTGTAAACGCATCTGATGATGAGCGGTGCCATGCGACCCTGACCAGGCGTTCGTTACATCGCGGTGCGCTGGATTAATGAAAAACTGGGCATAGCGTGTAGACAAGAATGCGGATACTCGGTAATGTGATGCTCATAACCTGACCATCGATAGAAAGGAATATTCCATGCGTCTCCCATCAATGTCGCGTTCTCTGGTCGTAGCAGCCGCCCTGAGTGCCGCCGCTCTTCCCGCCCTTCTGCCTTCACCCACCTATGCTGCGGACGTCGCGGGACCGGCGACCTGCTACCTCGCCGATGAAAACGGCACCATTATCGAACCCCGCCAGGAGTACACTCCGCGCGAAGGGGCCGGTGGGCTCCCCGTGCTTCCCAGTCCCGTCGTCGCCGGCCAGTACACGCTGGAAGTGAGCGCTCCTGCAATGAACTTCGATCCGGATCAGCCTGACTTGCACTTTGCGTGCCAGGTCTTCTACTCACCCCTCGGTAAGGTTCGTCTCGTTGATGCCGACGGCACCGTGCACGCGGCACAGTCCTACGGTAACGACCAGAATGACCCGTCGCGCGCCGCCGTCACTGCGCTCCCGACATTGCCCGAAGGGTACGAGATTGTCCCCGATCAGACGATCCGAGGATTCAATGCGGTTGCTCGCACGGTTGATCCCAACGATCCTGCGAACGCGCGCGCTGTTGGCGTCGATACGGACATCGTGATCCGTAAGATCGCTGCGCAGCCCACGCCGGAACCTAGTTCGTCCACGCCGTCTACACCTTCTACTCCTTCTACACCGTCCACGCCTACCACGCCGTCGACGCCTTCTACGCCGTCGACGCCTTCCACCCCCGCGACTCCCACTCCTCAGACTCCCGCTGGCGTCACACCCACTGCTCCCACGACTCCGGTTCGGAGCACGCCCGCTCCCTCCCACGGGCTGGCGAAGACGGGCAGCGATGCCGCGGTTCTTGCTGGCGCGGCTGGCGTCCTGGCGCTCCTGGGCGCAGGTGCTATCGCGGTGAGAAGAGCGCGTGCCTGACATGTCGGAGCGGTCATGCCGATCGCCGCGACACGAGCCGGTGTGGTAATCCGATACAGATGAGCCACACGTAGTGCTTGAAGGACGAGGCCGGGGCTCCCTGTGGGGGTACCCCGGCCTCGCCGTTGGTTGGTGTCGTGCTCGGCCGCTGTTCCTGAGGGTTGTGCTTGGCCACCGTTCGTTGGTGCGAGAGCTTCTCAGAGCTGAGAATTTTCACTCCTGGCTGCGTACCAGCGGCACTGAATTGGGGGTGTGGGCGATGAGCACCACGGCGTTTCGGCCCAGGTGGATGCCGTCGAGGAAGATGACGTCATGAACCTCATCGACGATCGGGCTGAACGGCTATCACTCGCCCGCACACTCCCGCACACTGGGCCCTGGGGAGTGTTTAAACCACCACGATGAAACCCTACCTTCAACACCGGCTGTGGCACACCACCAAGCCGAAATGTCCCCTCAAAGCCAACACGTTGTGGCCTTCCCCCAAATAAGGCGGGGTGCCGGTGAATCACCGGCGGTCAAGTCCTGTGGAGTGGTGTAATCGTTTTGTGTCCTTCGGGGTGGGTTATG